>Ga0160459_100199_pt1 | contig 32282 bp, 27 predicted proteins | sample HID1973K_E6MG_FD_108208 | JGI IMG/M metagenome (GOLD analysis project Ga0160459, IMG submission 108208) | Enriched mosquito-associated microbial communities from UW Madison campus, WI, USA - HID1973K_E6 MG | ecosystem: Host-associated > Arthropoda: Insects > Digestive system > Unclassified ... | reverse complement strand
CTTCTCGGTGAAGCTGCCGAAGGCGATCACGCATGACGCGCGCCTCGTCGATACCGAAGCGCTGCTCGACGAATTCCTTCAGACAGCCGGACAACTTGGCGACAAGCTGGGCTGCTGGCTCGTGCAACTGCCGCCGAGCCTGACGTTCGATCACGACATCGCGGAAGCCTTCTTCAAGGCGTTGCGCGAGCGCACGAAAGTGCCGGTGGCATGCGAGGCGCGCGAGCCCGGCTGGTTCACGGCGCACGCGGCGGCGCTGTTGAAGGCGCATCACATCGCCTATGTGGACGCCGACCCGATCCCGGACGAATGCGAGATCAGGCATCGCGCGGACACGTCGCTCGTCTATGTGCGGCTGCACGGCGCGACCGAACTCTACAAGTCTTCCTACGATTACACCTATCTCGACGATCTCGCCCGCACCTTGCACACGCGCGCGAAGAAGACGGCCGAAGTCTGGTGCATTTTCGACAACACAGCCGATGGCAATGCGCAGCCCAACGCGCTGCATCTGATGGAGCGGCTGCGGATTCATCACAAAGTCTGACGTTCTCGCTGGAGATCATCCGATGCATATGCCGGCAGGATTCGCTCGTCCGCTCGCGGCAACGCTCGCCGCGTTGCTGCTCTCATTCGCGTTGCCCGTTCACGCGCAAAATACCGCGCCGCCGCCCGGCGCCACGCCCGCCGGCGACGGTACCTTCCTGCTGACGATCTTCCTCAAGCATGACGAGTCGAAGACATTGCCGCAGATCAATCAGCAACTGAAGGAGCAAGGGTACTTCAAGCAGTTCCCGCCGCCGGGCGTCGAAGTGGTGTCGTGGTACGTGATGATGGGCATCGGTCAGGTGGTGACGCTGCGCGTGCCCGCGGACCGCCTGCGCGAAGTGAACCGCGCGATCGAGAGCACCGCGTGGGGCGGGTATCGCACGGAGTTCTATCCGACCTACGACTACAAGGCCGCCGCGCAGAAGTTGCGCGAGGAAATGAACAAATAGCCTTTGTATGGACGAAAAAAATCCCGCATCGCTGCGGGATTTTTTCGCACGGCGCGAGCTTCTTTCGAAGCCCGCGCAATGTAATCGGGCCGAAGCCGAATTACATGTCCATGCCCATGCCGCCCATGCCGCCGGGCATGCCGCCAGCCATCGGAGCATCTTCCTTCGGCAGTTCGGCAACGGCTGCGTCGGTCGTCAGCAGCAGGCCTGCCACCGATGCCGCGTTTTGCAGCGCGGTGCGCGTGACCTTCGTCGGGTCGACGACGCCAGCTTCAACCAGGTCGCCGTACTCGCCGGTCGCCGCGTTGTAGCCATAGTTGCCTTGACCAGCCGCAACAGCTGCCACCACGACGGAAGCTTCTTCGCCGCCGTTCGTGACGATCTGGCGCAGCGGCTCTTCCATCGCACGCAGGACGATGCGGATGCCCGCGTCCTGGTCCGAGTTCGCGCCCTTCACGCCTTCGACAGCCTTGCGAGCGCGGATCAGCGCAACGCCGCCGCCAGCCACGATGCCTTCTTCAACGGCAGCACGAGTTGCGTGCAGCGCGTCTTCGACACGTGCCTTCTTTTCCTTCATTTCGACTTCGGTCGCAGCGCCGACCTTGATCACCGCAACGCCGCCAGCCAGCTTGGCCACGCGCTCTTGCAGCTTTTCACGGTCGTAGTCCGACGTCGCTTCTTCGATCTGCTTGCGCACTTGCTTCACGCGCGCTTCGATGTTCACGGCTTCGCCAGCGCCATCGATGATCGTCGTGTTTTCCTTGCCCACTTCGATGCGCTTCGCCTGGCCCAGCTCAGCCAGCGTCGCCTTTTCGAGCGTCAGGCCGGTTTCTTCCGCAACCACTTGACCGCCGGTCAGGATCGCGATGTCTTCCAGCATCGCCTTGCGACGGTCGCCGAAGCCCGGAGCCTTGACAGCAACCGTCTTCAGGATGCCGCGGATGTTGTTGACGACCAGCGTTGCGAGCGCTTCGCCTTCAACGTCTTCAGCGATGATCAGCAGCGGACGGCCAGCCTTCGCAACCTGTTCCAGTACCGGGAGAAGGTCACGGATGTTGGAAACCTTCTTGTCGTGCAGCAGCACGAACGGGTTTTCCAGCACGGCGACTTGCTTGTCCGGGTTGTTGATGAAGTACGGCGACAGGTAACCGCGGTCGAACTGCATGCCTTCCACGACGTCCAGCTCGTCTTCCAGCGACTTGCCGTCTTCGACGGTGATCACGCCTTCCTTGCCGACCTTGTCCATCGCTTCAGCGATGCGATCGCCGATCGACGTGTCGCTGTTCGCCGAGATCGAGCCGACTTGCGCGATTTCCTTGTTGGTCGTGCAGGGCTTGCTGATCTTACGCAGTTCTTCGATTGCTGCGGCCACGGCCTTGTCGATGCCGCGCTTCAGGTCCATCGGGTTCATGCCCGACGCGACGTACTTCATGCCTTCGCGGACGATCGATTGCGCCAGAACGGTAGCGGTCGTGGTGCCGTCACCTGCGTTGTCGCTGGTCTTGGAAGCCACTTCCTTGACCATTTGCGCGCCCATGTTCTGGAGCTTGTCCTTCAGTTCGATTTCCTTCGCGACCGAGACACCGTCCTTGGTGACCGTCGGGCCGCCGAACGAACGCTCGAGCACGACGTTGCGGCCCTTCGGACCCAGCGTGACCTTGACCGCGTTGGCCAGGATGTTCACGCCTTCGACCATCTTGGCGCGTGCGGTATCGCCAAAAGTGACTTCTTTAGCTGCCATATCCAAACTCCTTGATTCGATTCGGTTTGCTGGCTTCGCTCAAGCGCGCCCGAAAGGGGCTGCGGCTCGATGGCGAAGCCGAACGTGCAGGAAGGATGCTTACTTGACCAGAACGGCCATGATGTCTTCTTCGCGCATGACGAGCAGTTCCTGCCCGTCGACCTTGACGGTCTGGCCAGCGTACTTGCCGAACAAAACGCGGTCGCCCACCTTCACGTCGAGGGCGTTCTGCACGCCCTTGTCATCGCGCTTGCCCGGGCCGATGGCCAGGACTTCGCCTTGATCCGGCTTCTCTGCCGCGGCTTCCGGGATCACGATGCCCGATGCGGTCTTGGTTTCCTGGTCCAGACGTTTGACGATGACGCGATCGTGCAAAGGACGAAGGTTCATACACACTCCTCTCTTGATTGAGACTGAAAACGCGGGAAAACCCATCCGTTGAGAATCGATCTCGCCGGACGGAAATCTTGTTAGCACTCTCGTGCAGTGAGTGCTAATTATATGGATCGAGTTTGACAATTTCAAGGAGGGAAGGAGCGGCTGTCGAGATTCACCTAATGTCGAGATTCACTTAACTTTGAACTTTGTTCATCCAACTCTGAACTCGTAGCCAGCATCCCAACCTGTAGCTGCGCAGCCTTTTTCTCAACAAAAACAATACATTAGGAATTAGCTCGCACTTCTGCCATGTCCGCGCACATGGTCTGACACCTGCGGTTATTTGCGGCCTCCCGCGTAAGCGTTGGGGTCACCGGTTGATGAAAGGGTAAACCCTAGCAATCGATACGCGCGTCTTGCTCACTTCCGAGTGGCTGGAAGCACACGACGCGACCTGCAGCGGCCATCCTTTAGACATAAATGCTCCGCACCTCGGTTCGGTTGCTTGGCGGCTTTCTCACGAGCTATCCAACACGCGCAACAATGGTCGCGCTACACCGGTGACCCTTATTACCCCTGGAAGACCAGCTTCAATCGGCTTTATGACCTTCGCCCTTCCCAACTAAGCTACGCACCTGTTCGCTCGCCGCCAGCCTTTGGGCGCCAATGGGAGCGGATAGTTCACTTCCGCTGCGGCTTTCTGATCGATCATGGACGGACACTCACAAAGAACAGACCATTACAAATGATCGGAGTGGCTGTCGATTCGGCAGGGACACTTACACAAACAGAATTCGTTGGCCAAGAAGTGCCGAAAAGGACTGCCGCCCCAAGGAGTTGAGCGGCACGCCGACTAGATCTGGTCAGAGAGTGTAAAAGGCGCTTGACGACCCACACCGGTCGGATAACTTTCTCCGAACCGGTCAGGCAGCCAAATTCAGGTTTTGCGAACTGGAGTGCCGGTAAGCGGCCGGTGGCGACCTCACCCAATCGGCCAGCAACGGTCCTTCCCGGACGCTTTGCGAGCGGCTGCTGATGAGCGACAAACGGCCATCTGGCGAAGTAAGGGCAGCCACCTATTCTTCGGGTGAGCCAGCTCAATCTATTTGCGGTAACGAACCGTAGAAACGACGACGAATCACGCCGCATTTGTGAGCGAAATTTTGACCAGCGAGAACATTACTCAAGAATGGCCAAAATGAGCCGCTTGCGTCAAGTTTGACGCCGGCACGTCGGCTGCAGGTAAGCTCGACACGATACGTGCCATGTCCTATGCTAGGTTAGCAGCGATTGGCTCCGTCGCGGGTTTTGTGCATGCCCAGACGGGTCGGTTCGAGTGATAACCGGAGGAGACTATGAGTAAATCAGACAAAGCTGTATCGGACGGCGCCCTGAGCGCGGCATTGATCGAATTTTTGGTGCGGAAGGATTCGAAGTGGCAGCAGACGCTGACCCCTGATGCGCTCGAATTAAAGATTACTATCCCTCGATCCAAGCTTACAAACGAACGCATCAAAGATGCGATGGCGTTGTTGATGTCGCCATCGTTGTAGACGACTCCGAAGCGGTCATCCAATGGATCACATACTTGATGCTCTTTCCGAGCAGGACTGCTTCTTTATAACAACAACGCTTCAGCAAGCTTCATCGGGCCCCCCGTACTACCGTGACTTACTGGCGGGTGTCGATCCAAACATCTCAAGTCGCGAAGATTTGGCTCGAATCCCGCTATTGACCAGAGAAATCGTTGAACGCGAGGGGCGCCGCATGCTGTCCCCTGATGCGGTTCCTTGGACAATTGCCTCCACCAGTGGAACAACAACGGGCCGACAACTTTTCACCTATCGTGGGCATTCCGAGTCGGCCGCCCGCCGCCTTATTGTGGAGGCTTGTTTCGACGGCGGCGATCTGCATCCCCTTGTGCTGCATCTTGTTAATTCGGGCCACGGGTATGATCCAGATGCGGCTCAAGCGGGTGTTTTTCAGGTTCCATTGGAGCGGGCGTTTCACGTGCAGACCATCCGCGAGTTGCTTACGGACGATTTTTCCTTCAATGGATATACGAAACGAATTGAGGTACTGGCAGGACCATTGCGCCTTCTCAAAGCGTTGACGTTGTCTTTGATGGAATCAGGCGTGGATACGTCGGAATTCGCCCTTCGCTGCATCGTCAGTTCAAGCGACCACCTGACGACCCGGTGGCGCAGACTATTTACGGACTTCTGGGGCTGTGAACTAGGCAACACATATGGCTTGTCGGAGGTTCCCGGTCTATGCGCGAGCGAATGCGGAACGTGCGGGATGTTTCATTTTTCGCCGACGGCGATTACTGAGATTCTGCACCCAGACAAAAACCAACCTGCTCGTTCATATGTTGGGAGGCTAGTAGCAACGAGCCTGCATGCACTCGCGCCAACACAGCCCATGATCCGATATGACACCGGAGACCTACTTGCATGCCATGGCCGTTGTGAGAAAAACAACGCACTGTCGTTCGAGTTGCTAGGGCGGAAGAGGCAGTGTTTGCTCGGTGGTATCTCAGAAGGATTTGATGAACCGGAGATCTTGCTTGCGTCTATTGCGCTCAACGATATTCTCGATGGAGTTCCCGATATTGCTACGAGCGAATATTCCTTCGCGTCATTGATCGGTGTACGCACCAGTTTTGGGTTGCAGAAATGGGAGTTTTCTCAAAGGCGGATTGCCGGCAAGCTTGCCGCAATTCTGGCGCTGGAAATGCGCTGGTCACCTCGACAATACCCACGACAAGCGCTGGCTTTTTGTGAAAAATTGCGCGATGCGATTTTTAACGAATCCCCAGCGCTTTCCGCGACTGTGCGAGATGGTACGGTAACTTTCGAGATTGTATTGCACGAGCCTGGTACAACCAGTTATTGGGCACTTGTTTAGTGCGATTTCACCGGTAAGGTAGTGCGAAACGGCCGCTTTGGCGTGGGGTGGTGACATTATCGCGACCTAACTGAAGAACAGGAATGGGTCGGGCTGCGCCAGTCCGCTCCCCGAACTAATCGCTCGGGAGCGGTCACTGGAATTCGGTGGCCCGCAACCGGCCAGTCGGCTATGCGCACTCCCGACTCGGAACTGCCCGATGGCGATCTGTAAAGCAGTCGTTCAACGGCCGACTTTACCCAATGGGCATTGTTCCAACCTGCGCCTCGGACGCAACGACGTTGATCCACTCGCGCTTTTCAAGCTCCATTAGCGGCGGCGGATCAAATGGATGATCCTTGTTGAACAAAACGTTCAGTTGGACAAGGTCTTCTGCGCTAGGGATGAGGAAGAATACATATTCAAACGGATGTTTCCGTTCCAAGAAGAATCGACGCAAAACGTCGACTGCCGCTTCGTTTGGATTATATTGTTCATGCGTCACGTATAAAAGCAAATCGATCGGGACCTCGTGGTTCAAACCATACTTGTCTATCTTCCTCTGAACACCTTTGAAAATTGCATCTGCATAAGGGACAGGTTGATGTCGCCGATGCCCAGGTTGGAAAGGGATTTCCCCGGATTTGGGGATCACGACCTCCATCAACTCTATGTGAACCTGTCCGCCAGGAAGTGTGAGAAGAAAATCCAAGTCTTTCGTCCCACCATCCTGAATGTCCAAAAACCTTGCGCCGGTTTTCTCGAATTCTTGAACGAAAAATCCTAGAATCTTACGCTCGATCTCCTTTTGATCTGTGGGCCACGCGATCTTTGTTTGCTGACCAACTATCGTTCCTTCTGCGCTGACGGTGACCGTAAAAGGCCCAGCCGTTCCTGAGGGTTTTTTGGCCATGGAATGTACTCAAGGTAATTTAGAACAATCATTGCTCGCCCACGCTCATTGTCAATGATCTGCCCACCTCGGTCGAGTGGCCGTTTCTCGACGGGTTGAGGCAGAGCCTTCCGAAACTCGCTCGCCCGAGACCGGCCGTTGAGCGAGGGCGGACGAGACCTCGGCTAGCCAAACTGGACGATGACATCGAGTGGCCGCTGATGGCCGGTTGCCGAAGTAGTCATCGAGGCCCGCGCGGTGTCGGGAAGCGCGGCGCGAACTTCGACGCTCGACCCCAAGAGACAGTGACTCATGCCAAAAGCGGTCGTTCAGAGTCGAAAATCCCGCCGTTGTCCAGCATTTCGATCAGCCCTTCGGGATAGACAGTCTCCGACGTATCGGACAGCTCGTCCCGGCTCCACCAACGATGATCCGCCATCACGCCCCGTTCTTCTGCAGTCCAGTTGGCGCGCGAAACGGATTCCGTGTCGGCCCGGACGACAAAATACTTCTCGATGGCGAGCACATGCTCGCCATTCGGCAATTGAAGGAGCACTTCGCGTTGCACCTCAAGCTGTGATACCTGCGCCGTACAGATTCCCGTTTCCTCACGAAGCTCGCGTATCGCTGCATCCGGAAACGTCGCCCCACGTTCCAGACCGCCGCCCGGCGTCGCCCAAAAGGTTTGCCCCGCGAGTGCGCCAGACCTATGAACGAAACGAAACAGGAGGACACGCCGGTCCGGAGTTGTTATCAAAGCCTGGCCGCTCGCCGCTCGCGCAGCGGCTTCGCCTCCTTTTCGTAGAGGGACCATACATAGCCGATGCCTCCTGGCTCGACGTACCGCCCTGCGCGGATGAATCCAAGCGACTCGTAGTATGCGCACAGCCTTGCGTTCTCGGCGGCGCAGTCGAGTCGAATAAAGCGCCGATTCAAGACGCTGATTTTGTTACCGCACCAATCAAGCATGAAGCTGCCGAGTCCACGTCCGTTGAAGCCCTTCCGGACAGAAAGACCATGAATATAGCCGGCGATCGGGTCTTGCTCTCCCCAATGCCCGTCTTCATCTAGGACGAGCGAAAACGTTGCGACTAAAGTGCCTTCCAGTTCAACTACATACACTTCCTTTTGAGAGACATTGTTTCGCACCCAGTTTTCGGAAAACCCGTCCCCGTCTTTTCCCCACGCGTAGTCGCGGTACGTGACCTTTTTTGCATGCGCATCGTTTCGTACCTGTGTAAGTATGGGTACGTCATCCGCCGTTGCCCGGCGTATGCTTTTCGAGGCCATCTTTCATGTCTCCCGGTGAGACGTCTGCGTTATGGAAAAGACGCCTCGCTGACTACGCCCGACCCCGCAATTGCAAAGCGTTCAGGATCTGACTCTCGTAGGCTGGCCAGTCTCGTCTAGAGTTCTCTATCGCGAGTTTGGCCAGCGGTAGCTGGTCAAACAGATCGTCGGTCATTTGTCGGTAATCCCGGTATAGCGAGATCAACCCTTCCAATCCTCGGTAACCTTTGCGAACGCAGTATGGACCGCCAAGCTTCCAATTGACTTGATAGTCAATCCAGTCCGGGCCGCGCTCAGTAAAAACGGTCCGTATAGCCTTTTCCACGTCTTGCTGCCAAAGGTAGAGAACGAACGGATTGAGTGGCGCGATGATTGCGGTCCACGCGCTCACGTAGTCAGAGATCAGCGCCGGCTCGGCGTCCATCAGCAGCAGGTGGGTCAGGTCTCCATGAAACAATTGACCGTCCATTACCGCGATTGGTGTCTCCGTTTGTATCGCCTTGACAAAGGCAGCCCATCTGGTCAGCGCGCGATCAGCAAGGTCTTGGGGTGTCGCATCCCTCCACGGCTCGAACCAGTGTTTAAGTTCGTCCGTCGCTCGCACCGGGTGCGGCTCCGTCCTCTCATGTATCGGCAATGCAAGTTGCCCCGAGACCTGCAGGCTCTGGGCGATAAATCGCATCGTTGTGGATTTGCCCGAACCCATGATGCCCTCGATGATAACGAGTCGATGAGCGGGCGTTTCTGAACAGCCGGGATTCGCCGGGATGGCCATTTGTCGTGACAACACCTTGTAAGGTGAACTGCACTCGGACCTGCGATGCGAGATTTTCAGCGATTTTCCTGCTGTCGTCGATCGTCCGCCCGTGGCGGGTAGGTGCCACCACACAGGCTTTCACTTCCCGAAAGCAAGGCGCGTCCAGGTCACTCCCATGGTCCTGTTTCCTTGCTGGACCGAGCCGCTGGGTACGTTGAGCAGAAGCTTGAAACGAAGGCCTTCGGCGAGTTCGATCGTCTCCGCCGCGGAAACGTCGAACATGCGCCGTCCCTCCGGGCACGGCCCATGGCGCAACGACAAAATGACGACGCCACCATCGATCAGGAGATCATAGATTGTGCTCATGCCTCGGCGACGTTGGACTTCGTCGAGGTGCATCCATACCGCCGTAACCATGACGACGTCGAACGTGCTCGCCCTTTTGCAGACGAGGCAGAGATCGGGCAGGCTGTCGTCGAGCCAGACAACGCTGGAATTCGGATACAAGTTCCTAGCAGCGGCCCGAAGTTCGTCGACGGGTTCAACCGCCAACACCGCGTGCCCCATCGATGCAAATGCGGCAGCGTCGCGCCCCATGCCGGCACCAGCATCGAGGATGCGTGACGGTGCGTCAGGGATCAGGTGCAGAACTGGTCGGTGGTGGTCTTCGAATCGAATCCCTCGCCATGCGCTAGCCAAAACCTCGGCATGCTGGGCATAACCCTCGGTTCCCAAAACGTTGATCGACATTGGTGCATGGTGAATGGCCAAGTCGCTCAATTGTCGGTGATTCTGGTCGAGGTGTCGAACGGCCGGTTGTGGCCGATCAGGTGAGGTCGCCAACGGCCGCTTTATGGCACTCCAGTTCGCAAAACCTTGATTCGACTGACTGACCGCTTCGGAGAAGGCCGTCTGACCGGAGTGGGTCGATAACGGCCGGACCGTGCTATTTCTGACGTTGGAAACGCAGCCGGAATGTTCTGAATTAAGTGAACCAAGAACCGGAGAGTTCAAACTTAAGTGAACCGGCTGTTCAGACTTGCATGAACGCGATTCGTGGAAAGCACGGCACATTGGCGATGCGAGAGTTCAGAGTTAGGTGAATCTCGACAGCGGCATTCCGCGTCGTCGGTCGTCGGTGTCAACATCTGAATCGCCGTGAACACCGTTCACAGAGACCTGAGGCTTCCCACTGCGGACTGGGTAGGCCAACCGATACAATACTTCGAAGAATCAATCGTTCGGACGATAGACCTCTTTTTGCGCTATCTCTGCGAGCGGTCATCTGCGACCGCCGTCCCGAGCCCGAGTTTCAGAGACGCAGTCCGCCGATGGCACCGCCCCGGGGTAAACACTGATCGATGGGCATGGCGTCACCTCCAAGGTGACTGAATTCGAGTTTCAATGAGAACGGGGGTTCGATACTGAAGGAACTTCGTGCGCTTACCGACGCGCGATAGATTCGATTGGGGCAACGCAGCCGATTCCACTGCTTATACACCTGCAATCGAGACTTCCGTCCCGTCGACGATCAGTTTGGTATCTTTTGTAATTTGCCCGTTAATTCTTATCCAAACGCACTTTTTCCGCCCTGCTGAATATTGAACGAACCGCCGGCGTTAGCCGACTGCGGCCCGAGTTTCACCATGTCGGCATTCACCTTTTGCCCGGGAAAATTATCGGTAGATTGCACTATCTTTCTAGGCGTGAAGCACGACGCAAGGACACAAAGTAAAGCGATCATCGTCACAACGCCGCGGCGGTCCAATGATTTCTTGCTAAGGTTTTTCCCAGGCGCAATTGCAGGCTTCTCGATAACATTCCAGCTAATGGCAGCAAAAACCAGCGAGAGCAAGAGCGCAAATGGAAAGCATGGATGGGCCGCGCCTGTGCGCCGCAAGCCCGGCCACGAGTCGCGTCGACGGCCGACTGTAAAGAAGAGCGACGCGTTCTGCAGTCGGAACGGGCTTGCGCACTCGAATCGCCCGGTCATCGCTTGCTCGCGACCGTCGTCGACGATGATTGGCCGCGCCGTGTCACGCTCGGAAGTGTTGCTTCAGGACATCGACGATTCGGCCCGAAGCCAGTCCATCGCCATAAGGCGACACGCCCCGCGCCATGCGCTTGTACTCGGCGGGATCATCGAGAAGCCGTTGAACGCTGGAGACGATCTCGTCGAAGTCGGTCCCTACGAGCTTCACCACCTCATGCTCGACCGCCTCGGGACGCTCGGTCTCGCGGCGCAATACCAGCACGGGCTTGCCTAGCGCAGGCGCCTCTTCCTGCACGCCGCCCGAGTCCGTCAGGATCAGGTATGCCTGTTTCATCGCGGCGACGAAGGGCAAGTAGGACAGCGGCTCGCAAAGCATAATGCGCGGATGGTCGCCCAGATGTTCGTAAGCCGGATCCCGCACATTCGGATTGGGATGCACAGGATAGAGAATGTGCGTATCTTCGTTGGCGTCGGCCACCGCCCTGATAGCTCGCAGGATGTTCCTGAAGTCTTCGCCAAAGTTCTCCCGGCGGTGCGACGTGACGAGAATCAGACGGCGATCGCCTCGATAAGGCACTTCCTCATCGCAGCGTCCGGCCACATCCAGGAGCGCGTCGATGACGGTATTGCCGGTCACAAAGATCGAGGCGTCGTCAACGCCTTCCCCGAGAAGGTTTTGCCGTGAGCGCTCCGTCGGCGCGAAATGCCAGCGCGCGAGCCGGCTGGCCACGACTCGGTTCATCTCTTCCGGGAACGGGTTGTCGAGATCCCCGGTTCGAAGTCCTGCTTCGACATGACCGAACGGGATACGCCGATAGAAGCACGCGAGCGCGGCCGTGAGCACGGTCGTGGTATCGCCTTGAGCGAGCAGGACGTCCGGTTTCTCCTCTTCGAGGACCTGATCGAGTCGCGTGATCAGACGCGAAGTCAGCTGCGGCAAGGACTGGTTCGGCTGCATGATGTCGAGATCGACATCCGCATGGATCTTGAACAGATCGAGCATCTGATCCAGCATGCCACGGTGCTGCCCAGTCGCGAGCACGCGACACTCCGCCCAATTTTCCTTCTGGAATCGCGCGATGAGCGGCGCCATCTTGACCGCTTCGGGACGCGTCCCAACTGTTACTAAGACCTTGCGTTTTTTCACGACGATTCCGTTTAAAAACAAACGGTGGTGACGAGCAGGGCCGGTCAAGCGTTCTTGCAGGCCAGCAGACCTGTCACGGCCCCGTACTTGTGACGAAGCGATGCTCCGATCATGCCCTCGAAAAGACCACGGGCAAAACAATTCAACTGGTTTCGCGAGCGGTTTATGCACGTCCGTGAACCCTTCTCGCGCCTTCTGAAACCATGCCAGGCAAAGCCAACGGAAGATGATACTGCCGACGATGTAACGGGCGACGCCCAACAAATCGGGGATCGCGCCATTGACCAGCACGACACGCGCGTGCTCGATGATAAACGTAAGAAGATTGGCAAGAATCATGCGCGGAATGCGGGCGCCAGACTGTTCAGCAAGTAAAAAGATCGGCGACAGGAAGATCGGCATCGAAGAGAGCAGTCCGGTCACATAAGTATGATTACGAATGTAGACGCCGGTGACGGCGAAGAGTCAGCCCACTCCGGCGGTTACCAATACGACAGCGATGAATATCACCGGCAGAAAATCAACGGTCCAGTGAATTTTTCCATATATATGCGCCGCGAACTCTGCCAACACAATGAAACTCATCAGGAAGTGAAACGTTTCCGACGCCCACGGAAATCCACGGAAAAATTTCCAGGAGAAGCCTATTTTCGTCACGTAGTCGGGAGTCGATGTAATGATCGTCGGTGCCTGTTGGGGTCTCGCTGAGTGCAGATTCCCACCAGCCCGGCGATGCGGCGCTTTTCGTTCCGCCGCGGCAGCGTCGTCATCACCCTGTAAACCACGGATTCGACGATGTTTTCAGACTGCGCTTTTTCATCGGCCCGTGCGAGGGCACTACAATTTGTGTCTGCCGTTGTCACAAATTTCGGATCCACCGCCTCATGCCCATGCCGTCGCCGCGCCTTGTTTTCGCCTCTCTCGGACTGATCGCCCTCGCCGCCTGCGGAGGGCGCAACGCGGTCGCGCCGAGCTATCAACAGGAATTGTTCAGCACCGGCGCGAGCCCGTTCGCGCACAACTTCGACGCCACCGTCAATGAAACCTGCGAGGCCGCGCGCCGGGCGCTGCTGTCGCAGGGATTTCTCACGACGATGGGCCAGCCCGACACCGTCGATGCCACCAAGAACTTCCAGCCGAGCGCCGAGACACACGTCGCCGTGTCCTTTCATGTGGTCTGCACGCCGGGCGAGAACGCGACGAACCAGAGCATCGCGTATGTGAATGCCGTGCAGGACGGCTATGCGCTCAAGAAAAGCGATACGTCGGCGAGTGTCGGACTGAGCGTGCTCGGCTCGCTCTCACTGCCGATCCGCTCGAACAGCGACGCGATGGTCAAGATCTCGAGCGAGACCGTGCCGGCGGGCAAGTTCTACGACCGTTTTTTCAATCTGATGGGCCATTACCTGAACACGGTGCCGCGCAGCGCGCCCGTCGCCGCCGATGAAGTGAAGAGCAAGCCGCTCGCGCCGTCGCTCATCGTCAACTCGCCGGAACTCACGCCGACGCCGATCGTCGTGCAGACGCCCGCCGCCGCGACCGCGATTCAGGCGTCGGATGCGGTCGCGGCGGGCGCGTCGGCGGCGGAGGCGGCAGCGGCCGCAGCGCCATCGGCGCCACGCACCACCGCCACGCAATGACTCACATCGTCGGTCAGTTCGGCACGTTGACGGCGCCGCCCGTCACCGTGATGGCATTCGCACCCGGATCGGTTGCGATCGGCGGCAGGTTCGATACCGAAAGCGCCGGCGCCGAGCCCGCCGTGCCGCCCCGCGCGACCGTGCGTACCACTTGCGAAGGCGGCAGCGGCGCGTTGCTCTTCAGGTGATTCCACATCAGGTTCAGCGCCTGAATGTTGTAGTAGTGGACCGGAATGAAGCGCGTGTCGAAGCCGGCCACGCTGAGGAACGCGTCGAAATGCTGACCGTTCGTGATCTCGTAGAGCGAGAGCTGGCTCTTGCTTCCTTCCGCGACGCGATTCGCGCCGAGATACGGGCGCGACGCGTGATTGATCGGCGCGAGCGCATCCGCGCGGCCCTGCACGATGATCGCGGGCTTGCCGCGCAGGTTCGCGTTCACGCGGATCGCGTTCACGCTGCCCACCATCGTCGCATTGCCGTCGGTCCATAGCGAGCGCAGGCACGCCGCGCCCGCGTAGCTCGCGTCGGGCGTCGCGAACCGATGATCCGCCGCACCCGTATTCCCCGCGTTGTAGACGAGGTTGATGCCGTTGGTCGGCGGCACGCCGTTGCCGTTGCCAAAGAGCGTCGGCATCGGCGAGATGATCGGCGTCACGCCCGCTGCCCCAGTCGCCGCGTTGGTCGTGCCGAAGCTGAAATTGCACAGGTTGTCGAGCACGCTCGCCTTCATGTAGGCGTCGGCATAGGTGACGGCCACCGCGGGCACCGCTTGCGAATCCCACATCGGCGCCTGGAGCGTGTCCGAGTCGGTCTGGTAGCCCGCCTGATGCAACTTGTTCAGCGCGTCGGTCGCCTGCGTGACGGTGCTACCGCTCGCGATGAACCCGTTGACAGCGAGCGTCGCACAGCGCGCCGTGCGGATCGCGTTGGTGGTCGCCACGGGCAGCGCCGTCAGATAAGGCGCACCGGCCGCGGCGGGCGCGAGCGCCGCGCACGGTTGCAGCAGATTGGCGAGCGTCATGTAATCCGCGAGCGGCCGCCCGAACGAGCCGACCGGCACGCCGCCTTGCCGCACCGAAACCTGCGACGGCAGGTTCAGGTTGATCTGCGGCTCGCCGACGACCACCGCCGTGATCCAGCCCTCGGTATCCTGCTCGGCCGCCGCCAGCGACGCGCCGCCGCCGTTGCTCACCGATGCCGCGATCGTCGTGATGCTGCCTGTGTTGTAGCGCACCTGATGCGTCGAACCGCTGACCGGGCCGAACATGTCGTTGAGCGCCCAGTACGCGAACTGGATCGCCTGCAAGGTGTTCTTGCCCCAGTCCTTTTCCGGGTTTTGCTGCGAATGCGCGTGCTTGTACGCGTAGCGATTCGGGAATGCCGAATTGAACGACGACAGCGCCGATGCGTCGACGTTCGCCTTGAAGATCGCCTTGGTCCCGGCGATATTCGCGTTGGCAAGCGTGCCGTCGATCATCGTGACGAGATTGGTCGCGAGTTCGTGGCCGCCGTTGCCGCTGCCCTTGTCGGTGTAGGCAACCGCACAGCCGCGCTTCAGGCCCCACTCGCCCGCGGCCGAGATCGCGCCGTAGACGCCACGCGATCCCGACGACGTCGCGGTGACGATACACGGCTGATCCGGATTGAAGCTTGCCGGAATCTGCACGAGCAGGCTGACGTTCTGCGTGCCGCTGCCATCGTCGGCGTAAGCGATGTATTCCTTGCCCGCGATCTTGCCCTCGCCGAGCGTGTCGTTGCCGTTCAGATCGACGTTCGGGCCCCAGAACCGGCCGTAGCCGCCGTTCGCCGTCATATCGACGAGCGCACGATAGTTCGAGTAGATGGCGAGGCGCCGCAATTCCGCTGCCGTCGGCGCTGCCGGATTGGCGATGCCCGGCGCGCTCGCCGACGCGAGGCCCGTCTTGCCGAGACCGGCGGTCAGCAGGTCGTCGGACGTGCCGTCGTAGGTCTGGGTGTTGACCGAGCCGGAGACGAAGCTCGGCAAGGTGTTCGTCGGCTGGCCGCTGCTGTTGTCGTCATCGCCGCCGTGGCATGCGGCGAGCGTCGCTGCCGCGAGCACCGCGAACGCGCCGAGCGCGGCCGCGCGCGACACGTTCTGCAAAGCCTGCGATCTCTGGAAACGCGCGATTCTTTTCATTGTCAGTCTCCGCCATCCGTTTCGATTGAGTGGAGCAACCCGCGACGTGCGTCCACAGCGCAAGTATCGCGCTGTATCAGGTCAGCGAAAAGTCGCGGCGAATGCGCCAAACGACAACGGGCTCCGGCGGGAATGCCGGAGCCCGTTCAAAGTCCCGCGGGGAAGCAGGTGGCATCGCGCGATGCCGCCTGCTGCCTGTGACTCGTGTTATTGCCCGCCGCCTTGCACGCCGAGCGTGATCTTGTTGCTCACGGATTTCACGCCCGTCACGCCCTTGGCGATTTCTTCCGCTTGGGCGATCTGGCCGCCTTCCGGCACCGTGCCCGTCAGCACGACCGCGCCGCTGCGCGCGCGCACGTAGACGTGCGACACGTCGAAGCCCTGCGCCTTCGACAGCGCGCGGCGCACGTCGTAGCCGAGCTTGCGGTCGGTCTTCTTCGTTGCCGATTTCTGGGCTTTGGCCGTTGCCGCCGAATCCGTACTGGTGGCCGCCGCGTCGCTCGATTGGGCATAGGCGCTCGAAGCCACGGCCACGCACACCACCACGCCCAGCGCTTTCAACAGATCGACTGCTTTCATGATTTCTCCTTTTGTTTCGCTTGTTGACTTCGCACAGTTGCTACTTCGCTCGTTTTGCACTTCAAAAACGGGCCGCAGTCCCAGCGGCTGGGCTACGACATCGAGCGGCTGCCCGTGACCATGCGCTCGCCCGGCCGCCGATGGGCGACGAAGCATGGCGATGGCAAGCCGGCTGATGCGGCTCACGGTGCTGCGAGAGACTGGCGAAAGAAACCAAACCGCGGCCGGTTGGTCGGGCGGCAAAACCCGTCGGCTCGAATATGTCCTGCCGCATGGCGCATGCTCGGCGCGGCTCACGAGCCCATATTCCGGGCTGCGGCGCGCGAGGGCCATGTAGTGCGGCGGCGAACGTCAATTTAGCCCAGCGCGGCCATAAGCGCAAAGCATTTAACGACGCGGCAATCAACGAAGCCGCGCATAAGCAACAGCGCCGGCAACGGTCGCCTGCGCCCACACACGCCTGTCACACTCGGCGCGCGATGGGTGCGCGGGTGGTGCGATTAGCGATCTCGGGTACCATCGACGCCATGCCGGCCGCCCGGACGCGTTCATGGCGCTGCCCGCGCAACGCGATCGGGTAAGCTCCAGCGCACCAGGATTCACGATTTCCCTACGAGATGACCCATCCTTCAGGAAGCAATCCGGGCGACGATCCGGACGTCCCGCCCAAACGCAAGCCGCAGCAGAGGATCGTCGCGCGCTTCGTTGCGATCTCCTGGCGCGATCTCGCGCTCACCATCGGCCCGATCCTGCTCGTCTGCGCGGCCGCGCTCTATCTCGCCGTGCGGCTGATCCAGCCCGCGCCGCCGAGCACGCTGACCATCGCGGCGGGTCCGAAAGGCAGTTCCTTCTGGAACGCCGCGCAGAAGTACAAGACGATTCTCGCGCGCAACCGCGTGACGCTCGACGTGCTGGAAACGCAAGGCTCGCTCGACAACCTGACGCGCCTCGAAGATCCGAAATCGAATGTCGATGTCGGCTTCGTGCAGGGCGGCCTCTCGCAGCCCGGCGCAATGCACGACACGCTCGAATCGCTCGGCAGCGTGTCGTACGTGCCGCTCGCGGTGTTTTACCGGGGCGCGGCGGTGGTGAACCGGCTCTCGGAACTGAAAGGCAAGCGGCTCGCGATCGGCGCGGAAGGCAGCGGCTCGCGCGTGCTCGCGCTGAGTCTCCTGAAGGCGAACGGCATCGAGCCGGGCGGCGACACGCAACTGCTGCCCCTCGCCGGCGACGAGGCCGCGAAGGCGCTCGAAGCCGGCCAGGTCGATGCAGTCTTCCTGGCAGGCGATTCCGCCCAGCCCCCGACCATGGCGAAACTGCTGCGCACGCCGGGCATCCGTTTCATGGATTTCGCCCAGGCCGACGCCTACGCGCGCCGTTTCCCGTACCTGACGGAGATCGAACTGCCGATGGGCGCGTTCGATTTCGCCCGCAACCTGCCGCCGCACCCGGTTCACATGATCGCACCGACGGCCGAACTGGTCGCGCGCGACAGCCTGCACCCGGCGCTGTCCGATCTGCTGATCGAAGCGGCTCGCGAGGTGCACGGACGCGCCAATCTGATGCAGCGGGCGAACGAGTTTCCGGCGCCGCTCGCGCACGAATTTCGCATCAGCGACAACGCCGAGCGCTATTACAAGTCGGGCAAGAGCTTCCTGTACCGCACGCTGCCGTTCTGGGTCGCGAGTCTCGCGGATCGCGTGCTGGTGCTGCTGGTGCCGCTGATCGTGGTGCTGATTCCGGGCTTGCGGCTGGTGCCGGGGCTGTACCGGTGGCGCGTGAAATCGCGCATCTACCGATGGTATGGCGCGCTCATTGCGATAGAACGCGAAGCGATCAGCGGCCCGGACACCGCGCAGCGCGATGCCCTGCTCGATCGCATCGACGCCATCGAGACGGCTGTGAATCGCATGAAGATGCCGCTCTCGTTCGCCGACCAGTTTTACGTGCTGCGCGAGCACATCGGCTTCGTGCGGGAACGTCTGGCGCACGTGCCGGTGGCGCCGCGCGACGAAACCCGCGCGCCGGGCGAGGCGCCGCCAGATACGTCGCGTGTCGTATCGCGGGCAGACACGGAACAAGGCAGCACGTAATATCTATTTGAGGAACGCGAATAACGGATGCGATACGTCGCGCAACGCGTCCGCCATGCAGGACACGACCGAAAGACGAACAACAGATCAGGCCCACGCGCTCGCCGCGCGTGAAAAGCCACGGAAAACAGGGAGAAGGAACATGAGTGCCCCGCATTCGACCAGTGGTGGTCGGCCGTACTTTTTCTTCGACTTCATTTCGCCGTTTTCGTACTTGCTGCTGGAACAGCACGAAAAATGGCCGGACATGCCGTTCGAGCTGGTGCCGGTCCAGCTGATGAAGCTGCTCGACCGATGGGGCCAGCCGCACGCCGCGACGATTCCGTCCAAGCGCGTCTTCACGTACCGGCACGCGCTCTTTCGCGCGGAGCAACTGGGCATTCCGTTCAGGATGCCGCCCGCGCATCCGTTCGATCCGAGCAAGGCGCTAAGGCTCGCCGTGCTGGCCGATGGTGAAATCTCCCGCGTGCGGGAAATCTTCCGCTACATCTGGCGCGAGGGACGCGATCCCGCGACACCGGAAGGCTTTCGCGCGCTGTGCGAGCGCGTCGGCATGCCGGACGCGCAAACGCGCATCGAGGACGAGGACATCAAGGCGAAACTGCGCGACAACAACGACCGCGCCGTCGAGATGGGCGTGTTCGGCGTGCCCACCTTCGTCGTCAACGATCAGATTTTCTGGGGCGAGGACACGCTGCCGATGGTGCTCTACGTCGCGCGTTCGCCGAACTGGCTCGATGGCACTGAGGTAAAGCGCATCAGCGCGCTGCCGATCGCACCGCGCGACGCGGATTTCGGCTGATGGCGGACCGGCTGGACGGCGCGCCTATGCCATGCATAGCGCGCTCGCTATGGCGTCAAAATTGGATAAGCGTTTAACTTAGGGCTACGGTTCGCGAGTTCGCGCCCGCGCGCCCTGATTTCAACCGCTTTACAGGCCATGAACGATCCCGCCGACTCACTCGATATCTGGCTCATCCGCGTGCTGCGCACCCTGTTGCTGGAGCGCAGCGTCACGCAGACCGCGCAGCGGCTGAACCAGACGCAGCCGGCGATCAGCACCGCGCTGCGCCGCCTGCGCGAGATCCTGAACGACCCGATTCTCGTACGCGGCAAACAGGGCATGGTGCCGACCGAATACGGCGAGTCGCTGCTCGCGCCGGCGCAGCGGGCATTGCGCGAAGTCGAGTTCGTCGCGACGCCGCACGGCGACTTCGATGCCGCCAGTTCACGCCGCACCTTCCGCATCGCCGCACCCGATTATCTGAACGATTTCTTCATGCCGACGCTCGTCGCCGCCTTTCGCGACGCCGCGCCGAACGCGCGTCTGGAGATCGAATCGCTGAACCCGATGCGCGATCACGAGCGCATGCTCGACGAAGGCGAGATCGACCTGATGGTCGCCAACTGGACGAAGCCCGAGCCGCGCTTCGAACGCCAGGACCTGTTCTCCGATGTATTCGTCTGCCTGATGCGCGCGAACCATCCGCTCGCGCGCGAGCCGCTGACCGTCGACCGCTACGCGCTCGCCGCGCATCTCGCGCCGACGCCGTACAGCGGCGGCAGGCGTCATCCGATCGATGTCGGCCTGGCGCGCGCGGGTGTCAGGCGGCGCATCGTCACGACGATTCCCTACTTCGGCCTCGTGCCGCAGGTGTTGTTGCAGTCCGATCTCATCTTCACCGCGCCGCGCCGTTTCGCACTGCACTACGCGGCGATGCTGCCGCTCGCCGTGCTCGACTCGCCGGTGCCGTTTCCGCGCATCAAGTGCTATCAGCTTTCGCTGCCGCAGCCGGATCAGCCGACGGATGTCGCGTGGCTGCGCACGCTGATGTCGAGTGTGTCGGATTCGCTGACGCGCAAGAAGACCGTCGCGGACTTTTCGGGCGATGCGACCGCCGAACTGGGCGAGGTCACGAAGTAGCGCGTGCGTGGCGGGACTTCGGTACTATCCGGAACGACACCTTCAGCCCGCCCCGTTCACATGGATGCTCTCGACAAACTGATTCAGCTTGCGAGCCTTTCGGGCGCGCTCGATCTCCGCTGCCTGCTGAGCGGCCCGCTGGAACTCGATCACGCGCCCGCGCCCGCTGGCGAAGCTGTGTATCACGTCGTGCTCGATGGCGCGTGCACGGTGCTTCGAAAAGGTCAGGCACCGCGGGAGTTGCGCGCTGGCGACATCTTCTTTCTGCCGCGCGGAGACGCGCACGTGCTGAGCATTCAGCCGCGTGAATCGGACGCGACGACGGCGACTGAGATGGAGACCAGCCACAACGGCGCGGTCACGGTGGAAACCAATTGCGGCGGAAAGCCACCCGGCGTGGATCTGCTGTGCGGACGCTTTCTCTACGCGCCGCGCGCGTTATTGATCGACGTGCTGCCGGATGTCGTGCATGTGTCGTTCACGAACGCGTCGGCGCCCTATCTGCCGCCGCTTGTCCAGACGATGCGCCGCGAGGCGGAGGAAGCGCAGCTCGGTGCGCCATCGATCGTCACGGCGCTGTCCACCGCGCTTTTCACCATGGTCCTGCGCGCGTGGCTCGCCGAGCAGCCGTCTCTCGCGGGCGTGCTGGGCCTGCTTGCGAACCGGCGGCTGGGCGCGTCGATCATCGCGATGCTGGAACGGCCCGCCGAGCCGTGGACGCTGGAAATGCTGGCCAAGGAAGCGGCGATGTCGCGCGCGACCTTCATGCGCGCGTTCTCCGCGCATTCGGACAGCTCGCCGCTGGCGTTGCTGAGCCATGTACGCATGCAGCTCGCAAGCACGATGCTCACGCATACGAAGAAGAGCATCGCGGATGTCGCGGCCGATGTGGGATATCAGTCGGAGGCCGCGTTTTCGAAGCGGTTCAAGGAACTATATGGGGTGGCGCCGGGGCGCTTCAGGCAGGCCAACGGTCTGTCCTGAAGCGTAGCCGCTCAGGCGGCGAGGCGGGCGGCCCTGACCGCCGACATCCCCAGCCGCGCCGCCATCTCCCTCACCCGCAACAACTGCGCCGTCACCGCCAACGCGATCGACCACGGCGCCTTGTCGACGATGCCTTCCACGCCGATCGGACACGTGATCTCCGGCAGCCGCTCCGCCGCCACGCCCCGTTCCACCAGCCGCCGCTCGAACTTCACGCGCTTGGTCTTCGAGCCGATCAGCCCGAAGTACGCGAAGTCATCGCGCCGCATGATGCGCTGCGTGAGCGCGAAGTCGAGCGAATGATCGTGCGTCATCACGATGAAATACGCGCCCGCCGGCGCTTCGTCGACGATCGCGTCGGGCAGATCGGTGGCTTCGATCTGCACGTTGGCCGGGACTTCGTCGGGGAACAGTTCGTCGCGCGCATCGACCCACTGCACGACGCACGGCAGCGTGCCCAGCACGTTCACGAGCGCGTGGCCGACGTGCCCCGCGCCGAACAGGACGACGTGCATCATGACCGTGCGCTCCTCACCGCGTTCACCGCCCTCAGGATCTCTTCAGCCGTCGCCGGCGCGTTCAAAGGCGGATTCACCTTGTGATCGCCCACCGCGGACACGGCGTCGCGGATCGCGAAGAACACCGAGAACGGCAGCAGCAGCGGCGGCTCGCCCACGGCCTTTGAGCGATGGATGCTGTCCTCCGCATTGCGGTTCTTGAACAGATCGACGCGGAAATCGGGAGGCATGTCGTTCGTCGTCGGGATCTTGTAGGTGGACGGCGCGTGCGTCATCAGCTTGCCCTTTTCGTTCCACCAGAGCTCTTCCGTCGTGAGCCAGCCCATGCCCTGCACGAACGCGCCTTCGACCTGACCTTTATCGAGCGCCGGGTTCAGCGATGCGCCCACGTCATGCAGCGCATCCGCGCGCAGCACGCGCATCTCGCCGGTGAGCGTATCGATCACCACTTCCGATACCGCCGCGCCATACGAGTAGTAGAAGAACGGACGGCCCTGCATCGTCGCCTGATCCCAGTAGAGCTTGGGCGTCGCGTAGAAGCCGTCGGACCACAACTGCACGCGCGCGAGATACGCCTTCTGCACGACTTCGCCGAACGGAATCGCATCGTCGCCGACGATCACGCGATCGTTCGCGAAGCGCACCTGCTCAGGCGTCACGCTGCCGCCGCCGAACTTCTCCGCGGCGAATTTCGCGAGCCGCTCGCGCAACTGGCGCGCGGCGTCCTGCGCGGCCTTGCCGTTCAGATCGGTTCCCGTCGATGCCGCCGTCGCCGATGTGTTGGCGACCTTGCTCGTATCGGTGGCCGTCACGCGCACGCGCTCGAAGTGCACGCCGAGTTCATGCGCGACCACTTGCGCGACCTTCGTGTTCAGGCCCTGGCCCATCTCGGTGCCGCCGTGATTCACGAGCATCGAGCCATCGGTGTAGATGTGGACCAGCGCGCCCGCCTGATTGAAGTGCGTCACGTTGAACGCGATGCCGAACTTCACCGGCGTGAGCGCGAGACCCTTCTTCAGGATTTCATTGTTCGCATTGAATTCGTTGATGGCCGCGCGGCGGCGACGGTAATCGCTCGTCTCTTCGAGCTCGGCGATCAGTTCGTGGATGACGCTGTCCTCGACCGTCTGGCCATAAGGCGTCTTGTTGTTTTCCGTCTTGCCGTAGAGATTCGCGCGGCGCACGTCGAGCGAGTCGCGGCCGACCGAACGCGCGACGTTGTCCATGATGTATTCGATCGCGAACGCGCCCTGCGGACCGCCGAAGCCGCGGAATGCGGTGTTCGACTGCGTGTTCGTCTTGCCGCAATAGCCTTCGATCTTCACGTCCGACAGCCAGTACGCGTTGTCGAAGTGGCAGACGGCGCGTGTCATCACCGGTCCCGACAAATCGGCGGAGAAGCCGCAGCGCGAGGTCATGTCGACGGCGACGCCATCGATCTTGCCGTCGTCGTCGTAGCCCACTTCGAACTCGTACACGAAGTCGTGGCGCTTGCCGGTGATCATCATGTCGTCGTCGCGGTCCGGACGCAGCTTCACCGGGCACAGCAGTTTCCACGCGGCGAGCGCCGCGCAGCACGCGAAAATGCCCGACTGCGATTCCTTGCCGCCGAATCCGCCGCCCATGCGGCGGCATTCCACCAGCACGTTATGCGAATGCACGTTCAGAACATGCGCGACGAGATGCTGCATTTCCGTCGGGTGCTGCGTCGAGCAGTAGACGTGCATGCCATCGTCGTCCTTCGGCACGGCGTAGGCGATCTGGCCTTCGAGATAGAACTGTTCCTGGCCGCCGAGCTTCATCGCGCCGCGCTCGTGATGCGAGGCTTTCGCCATGCGCCCTTCGGCGTCGCCGCGCGACAGCTTCAGCGGATTCAGCACGTATGATTCGGCTTTGCGCGCGTCCTGCGGCGTCAGCACCGGCACGAGGTCTTCGAACTCGATGGTCGCGCGGCGCGCGGCAAGGCGCGCCGTATCGTGCGATGTCGCGACGACGATGAACATCGGCTGGCCGACGAACTGCACGATGCCCTGCGCGAGCACCGGATCGTCGTGGATGATCGGGCCGCAGTCGTTCACGCCGGGAATGTCCTCGGCGGTGAAGACGGCGACTACGCCCGGCGTCGCGCGCACGGCGTCGAAGTTCATCGACACGATCTTCGCGTGCGCCTTCGGGCTCGTGCCGAGCGCGGCGTGCAGCGTGCCCGCGACGACCGGAATGTCGTCGGTGTAGCTCGCGCGTCCGCTCACGTGCAGATGCGCGGATTCATGCGGACGCGATACGTGGACCTGCTTGAACGCGTCGATTTCGTTCGCGAGCGACTGGGCTTCGGCGAGAAAGGCTTCGGCTTGCTGATTCATGTTGTTGTCCCCTTACTTCGCTTCGACCAGTTCGATTGCACGCACATCCAGCTTCGATTTATCCAGCGGATTGTGCGCGCGCGTCTCCAGCCAGAAGCGATACAGCAGGCTCTTCGCGGTGTCGAGCCGATAGTCGCTGCTCGCGCGCATGTCGGTGAGCGGCTGGTAGTCCTTGCCCAATGCGATCATCGCGGCCTGGGCGGTGGCTTCGTGCCAGTGAGCATCCGTCAGAACGGCTTCGGCATGCGCTGCGCGTTTCGGCGTCGCGGCCATGCCGCCGTAGACGAGACGCGGCTCGCGGATCGTGTCGCCATCGGCGATGAACGAGTACGCGGCGTACACGGCGGAAATGTCGGAGTCGAAGCGTTTCGACAGCTTGTACGCACGGAACTGGAGATTCGCGCGCTTGCCCGCGCGCGTCGGCACGCGAATGGCGGCGACGAACTCGTTCGCGTGCATGTCCTTCTTCTGGTACGCGATGTACAGATCTTCGAGCGGCATCTCGCGCGTGCCGTCGACGCTTTGCAGCACGACGCGCGCATTCAACGCGATGAGGCCGGGCATCGAATCGCCGATCGGCGAGCCGTTCGCGACGTTGCCGCCGAGCGTGCCCGCATTGCGGATCGGCAGCGACGCGAAGCGCAGGCGCGTCTCTTCCAGTTCGGGATAGATCTTCACGATTTCCGCGTACGCGCGATCCACCGACACGCCCGCGCCGATCTCGATCCACTCGTCCGTCGTCTCGACGTGTTTGAACGCTTCGATCTGCCCGATATAGACGATGTCGCCCAGATCGCGCAGTTGCTTGGTGACCCACAGACCGACGTCGGTGCTGCCCGCGAGAATGCGCACGTTCGGATTCTTGTCCTTGATCGCGGCGAGCGCCTCGGCGGTGCGCGGCGCGTCGAACTGGCGGCCGGCGTGTTCGTAGTGGAACGTGTCGTCGCGCTGGATACCGTCGAGCGTGCGCGCAAGCGCCGGCACGTTGACGGGCGCGAGCGGCGCGTGATCGAACATCTGCTCGGCCGCCTCGATGATCGGCCGATAACCCGTGCAGCGGCACAGATTGCCCGTCAGCGCGTCGCTGATTTCCTGGCGCGACGGTTTCGTTTTCTCGCAGGCGCCCGCGCAGCCCGTCGTCGCATGGCCGTGCTTTTCGTAGAGCGCGAACATCGACATCGCGAAACCCGGCGTGCAGAAGCCGCACTGCGAGCCATGGCAATCGACCAGCGCCTGCTGCACCGGATGCAGCGTGCCGTCAGGCTGGCGCAGGTCTTCGACGGTGAAGAGCGCGCGGCCGTCGAGCGTCGGCAGGAACTGCACGCACGCGTTCACGGCCTTGAACGCGACGCCGCCCGCGCCGTCCGGCTCGCCGATGACGACCGTGCACGCGCCGCAGTCGCCTTCCGCGCAGCCTTCCTTGGTGCCGGTGCAGCGCGCGTCTTCGCGCAGATATTGCAGGACGGTGCGCGTCGTCGACGCGCCGCTGACTTCCTGAATCGCGTTGCGATGATAGAAGCGGATCGGCTGGTTTATCGGCTGGCTCATGGATGTGTCTCGGGGCTCTTCGATGCTTTTCTGCTGGTTGCACGGGATGCGCAGCCGGTGGCATTCGCGACTTCGGGGGACTTTTAAGACTAATCCTGTCGCTTCGATGGTTGGAAAGCTATCACCGCCAAAATCGACAACCCATAGGCGGCATTGCATGAACGACATATTCATCGCTCGATATGTGCGCCGAGCCTTATCCAGAAAGGCTTTCGACGCTGCCGTCCGATCGTTCGGACAGGCGATTTGTCCTAGCTGGTTACAAAACGAGTGCGACGTTGCGCCGCAACATATGGGAGAATCACGTCTTCGCGCCGAATTCAACCCCGCAATTTCCCTATGTCCTCCGAGCCTCGCAACGAGCCGCAAAGCGATTTCGCAATCACCCTGCGGATTCTGCCGGTCGTGCTGTACACGTTTCTCTGCTACCTGACGATCGGCATTCCGCTGGCGGTGCTGCCGGGCTTCGTGCATACGGATCTCGGCTACGGCTCGGTGATGGCGGGCGCGGCGATCAGCGTTCAATATTTCGCGACGCTTCTGTCGCGGCCGCTCGCCGGACGCACCGCCGACACGCTCGGCCCCAAGAAAACCGTGCTCTACGGTCTCGCGGCGTGCGCGGTGAGCGGCGTGCTGCTGCTGTGCTCGGCGCTCGCCGCGCAATGGCATGGGGTGAGTCTCGTGCTGCTGGTGATCGCGCGGCTCGTGCTGGGCTTCGGCGAAAGCTGGGTCGGCACGGGATCGATCACGTGGGGTATCGGGCGCGTCGGCGTGACCAGCAACGCGAAGGTGATTTCGTGGAACGGCATCGCGACGTACGGCGCGCTCGCGATCGGCGCGCCGCTCGGCGTCGCGATCGATCATGCGCTGGGATTCGCGTCGCTCGGGCTGATCGTCATCGCGCTGGGCGGGTTCGGTTACTGGCTCGCGACTCGCATGGCGAGCGTGCCGGTCGTGCATGGCGAGCGGCTTTCGTATCGCAGCGTGTTCTTTCGCGTGCTGCCGCATGGGCTCGGGCTCGCGCTCGGGTCGGCAGGGTTCGGCTCCATTGCGACCTTCATCACGCTCTACTATGCCGCGCACAGCTGGCCGAATGCGGCGCTCTCGCTCACTGTGTTCGGCACGATGTTCATCGGCGCGCGGCTGCTGTTCGCCAATACGATCAAGGCGTACGGCGGGTTTCGCGTGGCGATCGTATCGTTTGCTTTCGAATGCGGCGGCTTGTTGATGCTTTGGCTTGCGGCTGAGCCTACGTTCGCGCTTGCGGGCGCGGCGTTGACGGGGTTTGGGTTCGCGCTGGTGTTTCCGGCGCTGGGCGTCGAGGCGGTCGGGCTCGTGCCGCCGGCGAGCCGTGGTGCCGCGCTTTCCGCGTATTCCGTGTTTCTCGATTTGTCGCTCGGGCTGACCGGGCCGCTCGCGGGGTACGTCGCGGGTGAGTTCGGGTATGGGTCGGTGTTTCTGTTTGCCGCGCTGGCGGCGGCCGCGGCGGTGGCGTTGTCGGTTGCGCTTTATATGCGCGCGGGGCGTGGGGTGGGTGGGCCGGCTACGGTTTGATGCGCAGGCGCGCCCGCGCGATCACGCCAAGCGCATGGGCGATGAACTCTGGATCATCGCCAGCCTCCTGAAGACAGGCATCGAAGTATTCGGCAATGTCGTCTTCAGTTTGCAGATAGTCGGCCGAATCCCAAGGCTGCGTTTTGATTCTGGTTGCCGTCATCAGTTACTCCATGTTCAGGTTGGGTCAATATAAGGAACAGGATAAGAACAAGGACGCCCCTTCGTCCTCAAGGTTTGTCTTAAAATCCCCGCTTGGCCCATTAGCGTCCGCTTTATGAACCCGACCTCGGAAGACCGCTGGTGCGACCTGCGCCCGGACCCGGACAGCGACACTCCGCTCTATCTTCAACTCGCCCGCAAGCTCGCCAACGCCATCCACGACAATCGCTGGAACGCGGGCGAAGCGCTGCCTTCCGAGCGCGTGCTGTCGGAGGCGCTCGGCGTCTCGCGGATCACGTCCAGAAAAGCGATCGCGCTGCTCGTCGAGCAAGGGCTGATTCGCCGCGAGCAAGGCGCGGGCAGCTTCATCACGCCGCGTTACGAAGATCCCCTCTCGCGTCTGTCGAGCTTTTCCGAGATGCTGCGGCGGCGCGGCTTCAAGCCCAGCTCCAAATGGCTCTCGCGCACCATCGAGCCGGCCAATCGCGATGAAGTCATCCAGCTCGGCCTCTCGCCCGCCGCCACCGTCACGCGCCTGAAACGGCTGCGGCTCGCCGACGACATCGTGATGGCCGTCGAGAACTCCACTTTCCCCGCGTCGTGCATCCCCGATCCGCAGACCATCGGCGATTCGCTCTACAGCTATCTCGATGCGCGCGGGCTCTCCATCGTGCGCGCGCTGCAGCACTTCCGCGCGGTAAACGCGAGCGCGGAAATCGCGCAGCAAATGGGCATCGCGCCACACGACGCGCTCCTGCTCATCACGCGCGTCGGCTACACGGCCGATCAGCGCGCCATCGAGCTTACCGATACCTACTGCCGCAACGACTACTACGACTTCGTCGCCGAGCTGCGAAAGTGATCCCCGCCCAATGACCGACACCGCCACAGCGCAGCCTTCCGACCGATCGCTCTCCATCATGCTGTGGCTCGTCGCCACGGGCTTCTTCATGCAGACGCTCGATTCGACGATCGTCAATACCGCGCTCCCCGCGATGGCCAGGAGCCTCGGCGAAGCGCCGCTGCGCATGCAGGGCGTCGTGATCGCCTACTCGCTCACGATGGCGATGATGATCCCCTTCTCCGGCTGGCTCGCGGACAAGCTCGGCACGAAACGCGTGTTCTTCAGCGCGATTCTCGTGTTCACGATTGGCTCGCTGTTGTGCGCGAAAGCACAGTCGTTGCAGGCGCTCGTCGCGTATCGGGTCGTGCAGGGCGTGGGCGGCGCGATGCTGCTGCCGGTCGGACGCCTCGCCGTGCTGCGCGTGTTTCCGGCGGAACGGTATCTCTCGGCGCTCGCATTCGTCGCGATTCCGGGGCTGATCGGCCCGCTCATCGGTCCGACGCTCGGCGGCTGGCTCGTGCAGATCGCGTCGTGGCACTGGATCTTTCTCATCAACGTGCCGGTGGGCGTGATCGGCTGCATCGCGACGAATCTGTACATGCCCGACAGCCGCAATCCGGCCACCGCGCCCTTCGATCTCGCGGGCTATCTGCTGCTCGCCGTCGGCATGGTCGCGCTGACGATTTCGCTCGACGGCCTCGCCGATCTCGGTCTGCAGCACGCGATCGTGATCGTGCTGCTGGTGCTCTCGTTCGGCTGCTTCGTCGCCTACGGCCTGCACGCGACGCGCGCCGCCCAGCCGATCTTCTCGCTCGATCTCTTCAAGATCCATACCTTCAGCGTCGGTCTGCTCGGCAATCTGTTCGCGCGTATCGGCAGCGGCGCGATGCCGTATCTGATTCCGCTGCTCCTGCAAGTGAGCCTCGGCTACACGGCGTTTCAGGCCGGCATGATGATGCTGCCCGTCGCGGCCGCCGGCATGGCGTCGAAGCGCCTCGTCACGCGCCTCATCGAAAAGCACGGCTACCGGCGCGTGCTGGTCGTGAACACGGTGCTCGTCGGGCTGATGATGGCGAGCTTCGCGCTCGCGAGCGCGCATCAGCCGCTGTGGCTGCGGCTCGTGCAACTGGCCGTGTTCGGCGCCGTCAATTCGATGCAGTTCACCGCGATGAACACGCTCACGCTGAAAGACCTCGGCACCGGCGGCGCGAGCAGCGGCAACAGCCTCTTTTCGCTCGTGCAGATGCTGTCGATGAGCCTCGGCGTGACCGTCGCGGGCGCGATTCTCTCGACCTTCACGGGACTGCTGCCGCAGGTGACGGAATCGAATTCGCTGCCCGCGTTCCACGCGACGTTCCTGTGCGTGGGCGTCATCACGGCGGCGACGGCGTGGATCTTCGGTCAGCTCGCGCCGGAAGTGCGCGCGGCGCGCAGGAAGCCGGATCCATCGGAATCGAACTGACGCGGGTCGAAGCGCGATTCACGCACCGCGCCGGTGCCCGCGCGCACGGTTGCGCGGCGCGCGCTCCCGCGCGTGCGGCATGACGCGTCGAATCCACACACGAATAAGCGTGCCGCGCGCTTTCATTCCGCCGCCGAGCCGCTTGTATATTGAATTTGCACGCTTTTTGCTCGAACGGTCGGAAGCCGATCCGGTAAACTATCTCGATAAAGTCACTTGCCCTGCGCCTCGACACCATGAGCATTGTGGATCTCGACCCTCCCCGCTTTCAGCCGCCGCGCCCCATCGCGGGCGACGACGGTTCGCGTCGCACCGTGCTGTACGGCGAATTCACCGTTTTCAGCGTGTTCCAGCCGGTGTTTTCCGTGTCGCACCGGCGCGCCATCGGCTATCACGCGTCCTTGCGCGCCCGCGACGACACGCATCGCCACGTGCCGTCGCACGAAGTGTTCACGCAAGCGGCGCGGCGCGGCGATCTGCTCGAACTCGGCCGGCTCGCCGAATCGCTGCATCTGGGCAACTTCAATGCGTTCGACAGCCACGACGAATGGCTCTTTCTGAGCCTGCATCCCGCCGCGCTGATGGATACGAGCTACGGCGACGCGCTGCTCGCTTCGCTGAAGGACATCGGCCTGCCGCCGCAGCGTGTCGTGCTCGAAGTGCCCGAGCAGGCGGGCGGCGAGACGACGCGCTTCGCCGAGATCATCGATTCGATGCGCAAGTCGGGCTTCCTGATCGCGCTGGACGGCTTCGGCGTGAAGCATTCGAACATCGATCGCGTGTGGCATCTGCGGCCCGATATCGTCACGCTCGATCGCTGCATCCTGCAACAGGCGACCGAGCATTCGCATATCGAGCGCGTGCTGCCGCGTCTCGTGTCGCTGCTGCACGAGTCCGGCCAGCTCGTCCTGATGGGCGGCCTCGCGACCGAACGCGACGCGCTGATCGCGCTGGAATGCAACGTCGATTTCGTGCAGGGCGCGTACTTCGCGCAGCCGAGCGTCGATGCGGTGCACAGCGAGGTCGCGACGGGCGTGATGGACGCGTTGTCGGCGGCGTCGCGAGAACGCGTCGCGGCGCGCGAGCGGGCGCAGGCCACGCGTCTCGAACCGTACGTGACGGGGCTCGAACGGGCATCGGTCAAGCTGATGGAAGGCGAGGCGCTCGTCGTCGCGACGAGCGAGCTGCTGCAACTCGCCGACACCGCGCGCTGCTTCCTGCTCGATCAGGCCGGGCGGCAGATCGGCGACAACGTCGTGCCGGTGGTGCGGACGTCGCAGCGCGCGAAGCGTTTCAGTCCGCTGCTGCATTCGGAGGGCGCGAGCTGGGAGCGCCGGCCGTATTTCATCGAGGCGCTGCGCGCGCCGGGGCGCGTGCATCTGACGGCGCCGTATCTCTCGATCAACGAGGCGCACCTTTGCGTGACGGCGTCGATCGCCGCGCAGACGCCTTTTGGCCTGCAGGTGCTGTGCGTCGATATCAACTGGGAAGGGGCGAAGCGGCGGTAGTTTGTTACGCGCCGTGGTTCGAATCCGGTCGCAACAGATCGAATCCCGCAAGCGCGATCACGCCGGACAGCGCGATCAGCGCGGCCGAGTGACGGCCGAAGTAGAGCAGCGCGGCGGCTGACCAGGCCGCGAGGCAGAGGGCCAGGAAGCGTTTCATGACGGTAATGCGGCGCGATTCAAAGCGCCATTCTAGAACGGGTATCGAAGTGGCGCAGCATCGGCCAGGACGCAAAAAAGCCCTCCGCAGAGGGCTTTTTACAATCGTGCGAAGCGCCGGAACTTACGCGCCGAAATTCTTCGCCGCGAACTCCCAGTTCACGATGTTCCAGTAAGCCTCGATGAACTTCGGACGCGCATTGCGATAGTCGATGTAATACGCGTGCTCCCACACATCGATGGTCAGCAGCGCCTTCGAATCCGTCGTGAGCGGCGTGGCGGCGTTGCTCGTCGACACGATATCCACCGTGCCGTCGGTCTTCTTCACGAGCCACGTCCAGCCCGAACCGAACGTGCCGGTCGCGACCTTGGCGAATTCTTCCTTGAACTTGTCGTAGGAACCGTACTTGGCGTTGATCGCGTCAGCCAGCGCGCCGGTGGGCGCACCGCCGCCCTTCGGCGACAAGCTGTTCCAGAAGAACGTGTGATTCCAGACTTGCGCCGAGTTGTTGAACACGCCGCCCGAGGACTTCTTCACGATTTCTTCGAGCGACAGGTTCTCGAATTCGGTGCCGGGAATCAGTTTGTTCAGGTTCGTCACATAGGTCTGGTGGTGCTTGCCATAGTGATACTCGAGCGTTTCTTCCGACATGTGCGGAGCGAGCGCGTTCTTGTCGAACGGCAGCGGCGGGAGCGTATGTTCCATG
>Ga0160459_100198_pt1 | contig 32542 bp, 23 predicted proteins | sample HID1973K_E6MG_FD_108208 | JGI IMG/M metagenome (GOLD analysis project Ga0160459, IMG submission 108208) | Enriched mosquito-associated microbial communities from UW Madison campus, WI, USA - HID1973K_E6 MG | ecosystem: Host-associated > Arthropoda: Insects > Digestive system > Unclassified ... | reverse complement strand
CCTACACCGAGCAGGGCAAGCTGCAGTTCTCCGACGTGAGCGTCGATCAGAGCACCGGCTCCGTGACCGTGCGCGCGATCTTCCAGAACAAGGACCGCGTGCTCCTCCCGGGCATGTTCGTGCGCGCGCGCATTCAGGAAGGCGTGAACGATCACGCCCTCGTCGTGCCGCAGATCGGCGTCACGCATGACCAGAAGGGCACGCCGACCGCGCTCGTCGTCAACAAGGACGGCAAGGTCGAACTGCGCCAGCTCGTCACGAGCGCCACCTACGGCAACAACTGGGTGGTCGACAGCGGCCTGAACCCGGGCGATCGGGTGATCGTGAACGGCGTGGAAAAGGCGAAGCCCGGCATGCAGGTGAAGCCGGTCGACGCGAAATTCCCGTATCCGGCGTCGGACGCACAGGCAGCGCAGGCGCCGGGCGCATCGGGCGCGCAGGGCGCCGCCGCCGCTCCGGCTAACGCAAGCGGCGCGAGTGGTGCGCAGGCTGCATCGGCCGCTTCGGGCGCGCAATAAAAGGGAGCCTGTTACATGGCAAAGTTTTTTATCGATCGACCGATCTTCGCGTGGGTGATCGCGATCATCCTGATGCTGGCGGGGATGGCGTCGATCTTCACGCTGCCGGTCGCCCAGTATCCGACGATCGCGCCGCCTGCGATCCAGATCAGCGCGACGTATCCGGGCGCATCCGCGAGCACCGTCGAAAACACGGTGACGCAGGTGATCGAGCAGCAGATGACCGGTCTCGATCACTTGCTGTATCTGTCGTCGACCTCCGATGACTCCGGCACGGCCACCGTCACGCTGACGTTCGCGGCGGGCACCAACCCGGACATCGCGCAGGTGCAGGTGCAGAACAAGCTGCAGCTCGCCACGCCGCTTCTGCCGCAGGTCGTGCAGCAGCTCGGCACGAAGGTCACGAAGTCGAGTTCGAGCTTCCTGCTCGTGCTCGCGTTCGTGTCCGAAGACGGCAGCATGAGCAAGTACGACCTCGCGAACTACGTGGCGTCGAACGTGGCCGATCCGCTCTCGCGTATCGACGGCGTCGGCACCACGACGCTGTTCGGCTCGCAGTACGCGATGCGCGTCTGGCTCGATGCGACCAAGCTGACGAACTATTCGCTCACGCCGGTCGACGTGAAGAACGCCATCACCAATCAGAACGTGCAGGTGGCGGCGGGCGGTCTCGGCGGCACGCCGGCGGTGCCGGGGCAGATGCTCCAGGCGACCATCACGGAAGCGACGCTGCTGCGCACGCCCGAGCAGTTCGGCGACATCCTGCTGAAGGTGAATCAGGACGGCTCGCGCGTGCGTCTGAAGGATGTCGCGCGAATCGAGCTCGGCGGCGAAAACTACAACTTCGACACCAAGTACAACGGCCAGCCGACGGCCGGCTTCGGTATCCAGCTCGCGACGGGCGCCAACGCGCTCTCCACGGCAAAGGCGGTCCGGGCAAAGATCGACGATCTGTCGAAGTACTTCCCGCACGGACTGGTGGTGAAGTATCCGTACGACACGACGCCGTTCGTGCGCCTGTCGATCGAGGAAGTGGTCAAAACGCTGATCGAAGGCATCGTGCTCGTGTTCCTCGTGATGTATCTGTTCCTGCAGAACCTGCGGGCGACGATCATCCCGACGATCGCGGTGCCGGTGGTGCTGCTCGGCACGTTCGCGATCATGTCGGCGGTGGGCTTCTCGATCAACGTGCTGTCGATGTTCGGTCTGGTGCTCGCGATCGGCCTGCTGGTCGACGATGCGATCGTGGTGGTGGAGAACGTCGAGCGGGTGATGACCGAGGAGCATCTGTCGCCCCGCGACGCCACTCGCAAGGCGATGGACCAGATCACGGGCGCGCTGATCGGCGTGGCGCTGGTGCTGTCGGCGGTGTTCGTGCCGGTGGCGTTCTCGGGCGGCTCGGTCGGCGCGATCTACCGGCAGTTCTCGCTGACGATCGTGGCCGCGATGGTGCTGTCCGTGATGGTCGCGCTGGTTCTCACGCCGGCGCTGTGCGCGACGCTCCTGAAGCCGCATCCGGAAGGGCACGAGCCGGAGAAGAAGGGTTTCTTCGGCTGGTTCAACCGCACCTTCAACAAGAGCCAGGAGAAGTACCACGGCGGCGTGCAGCACGTGATTCGCCGCTCGGGGCGCTGGCTCATCATCTATATCGTCGTGATCGTCGCGGTGGGGATGCTGTTCCTGCGTCTGCCGAAGTCGTTCCTGCCGGATGAGGATCAGGGCACGATGTTCGTGCTCGTGCAGGCGCCCGCCGGCTCCACGCAGGAATACACGGCGCACGTGCTGAAGGACGTGCAGGACTATCTGCTGAAGGACGAAAAGTCGATCGTCGAATCCGTGTTCACGGTGAACGGCTTCTCGTTCGCGGGCCGCGGCCAGAACTCCGGCCTCGTGTTCGTGCGGATGAAGGACTACGCGGAACGCCAGCACAGCAACGAGAAGGTGCAGGCGCTGGTCGGGCGCATGTTCATGCACTTCGCGCCCTACAAGGACGCGCTGATCTTCCCGGTCAATCCGCCTTCGATTCCTGAACTCGGCACGGCGGCGGGCTTCGACTTCGAGCTGCAGGATCGCGGCGGCCTCGGCCACGCAAAGCTGATGGAAGCGCGCAACATGCTGCTCGGCATGGCGGCGAAGGACCCGACGCTCGCGCAGGTGCGTCCGAACGGCCTGAACGACACGCCGCAGTTCAAGGTGAACATCGACCGCGAGAAGGCCAACGCGCTCGGCGTCGTGATTTCGGACATCGACCAGACGTTCTCGATCGCCTGGGCGTCGCAGTACGTGAACAACTTCCTCGACGTCGATAACCGGATCAAGAAGGTCTACGTGCAGGGCGACGGTCCGTTCCGCATGAATCCGGACGACCTGAGCAAGTGGTACGTGCGCAACGGCGCGGGAACGATGGTGCCGTTCGGCGCGTTCGCGACCGGCAACTGGACCTACGGTTCGCCGAAGCTCGAGCGTTACAACGGTATCTCGGCGGTGGAAATTCAGGGCGCAGCGGCTCCCGGCAAGTCGACCGGTCAGGCGATGACGGCGATCGAAGCCATCGCGGCGAAGCTGCCGGCGGGCATCGGCTACGAGTGGACAGGGCTGTCGTATCAGGAACGGCAGTCGGGTTCGCAGGCGCCGATCCTGTACGGCATCTCGATCCTCGTCGTGTTCCTGTGTCTCGCGGCGCTGTATGAAAGCTGGTCGATTCCGTTCTCGGTGATCATGGTCGTGCCGCTCGGCGTGCTGGGCGCGCTCTTGGCCGCGACGTTGCGCGGTCTGGAGAACGACGTGTTCTTCCAGGTCGGCCTGTTGACGACGGTGGGTCTGTCGGCGAAGAACGCGATTCTGATCGTGGAGTTCGCGCGTGAGCTGCGCATGCAGGGCATGTCGACGGTGGAAGCGGCGATGGAAGCGGCGCGCCTGCGGTTGCGTCCGATTCTGATGACCTCGCTCGCGTTCATTCTCGGCGTGCTGCCGCTCGCGATCAGCAACGGCGCGGGCTCGGCGAGCCAGCACGCGATCGGCACCGGCGTGATCGGCGGCATGTTGACCGCGACGTTCCTCGCCATCTTCATGATTCCGATGTTCTTCGTCGTTATCAGCAAGTTCAGCAAGAGCAAGGACATGCCGGCACCGGGTTCGTCGGGCGACATCGAAGGCACGAACGGTAAGGAAGGACACTGAGATGCTTAAACATTCCTTGATCGCGGCCGCCGTGGCGGTATTCGCCGCGGGCTGCACGCTCCAGCCGAAGTACGAGCGGCCGCCCGAGCCCGTCACGCAGACGTTTCCCGAAGGCGGCGTGTACGCGCACCAGCCGGACGCGTCGTCATCGGCGAGCAATGGCCGCACCGCGAACGGACAAAGCGCGCCGGAAATCGGCTGGCGTGATTTCTTCGCCGATGCGCGCCTGCAGAAGATCGTCGAGCTCGCACTGAAGAACAACCGCGACCTGCGCGTCTCGGTGCTCAACGTCGAGGCGGCGCAGGCGCAGTATCAGATCACGCGCGCCGGGCTCTTTCCGGCGCTCGAAGGCGCCGCGTCGCAAAGCAAGCAGCGCACGCCGAAGAATCTGTCGTTCTTCAACCAGACGATCTCGAACACGTATTCGGTCGGCCTGAACGCGTCGTGGGAAATCGACTTCTTCGGGCGCATCCGCAGCCTGAAGGATCAGGCGCTCGCGCAGTATCTGTCGACAGCAGAATCGCGCAAGGCGGCGGAGATCGCGCTGGTGTCGTCGGTGGCGGACCAGTATCTGACGATGCTCGCCTACGACGACGCGCTCGCCGTCACGCAGAACACGCTGAAGACCGCGCAGGAGTCGTTCCGCATCACCAAGCTGCAGTACGACAACGGCACGGGCACGGAACTGGACTTGCGCCAGTCGGAAGGTGTGGTCGAAGAGGCGCAGGCGAATCTGCAAACGCAGGCGCGTCTGCGCGCGCAGGCGGAAAACGGGCTGGTGCTGCTGGTCGGCGAGCCGTTGCCGGCGGATCTTCCCGCTGGCATGCCGCTCGACACGCAGAACATCTTGTCCGATATCCCGGCGGGCCTGCCGTCCGATCTGCTGACGCGCCGTCCGGACATCGCGGCGGCGGAACAGTCGCTGCTCGCGGCCAACGCGAACATCGGCGCGGCGCGTGCGGCGTTCTTCCCGCGCGTTTCGCTGACGGGCAGCTTCGGCACGCTGTCGCCGACGCTCGGCGGCCTGTTCAAGCCGGGTTCGGCGGCGTGGTCGTTCGCGCCGCAGATCACGGTGCCGATCTTCGAGGGCGGCCAGAACAAGGCCAATCTCGATCTCGCGAACGTGCAGAAGCGCATCGAGATCGCCAACTACGAGAAGGCGATCCAGACCGCGTTCCGCGAAGTCGCGGACGGCCTCGCCGCACGCGGCACCTTCGACGAGCAGATCAAGTCGCTCGAGCGTTTCGTGAACTCGCAGAGCCGTCGGCTGGAGCTGTCGGACCTGCGCTATCGCAACGGCGTCGACAGCTATCTCGCGGTGCTGACCGCGCAGACGGCGCTCTACGAAGCGCAGCAACTGCTGATCACGGCGCGGCTGAATCGCCTGACCAACCTCGTCGATCTGTATCAGTTCATGGGCGGCGGCTGGATCGAGCGTTCGGGCGATACGCCGCGCCCGGCGGATGCGCCTGTCGACTACGGCTCGGATCGTGCGCCGCAGCCGGCCTCGGCGCCGGCGGCGGGTTGATCACCTGAATCGACTCGATTGTTGCAAGTGAAGCCCGGCCTCGCGCCGGGCTTTTTTTTTGGGTTTCCGCGGTCAGTTCCCGCATCCGGAAGCGTCCGATTGCGACAAAATTTTGCCTTTACGGACGCTTCGCCATCTTTGTTTTAATCGCAATCAAATTTTCACAGACTTGCCGGTAGTTTAGGCATCCTCATCTCGAACGATATCTATAATCGGCGGCTTGTCATGCAAGCAGCGCGAATCGTTCACCGCATTCGGCCCGAAAATTCGCGCTCGGGCTCAGCCTAAATTCAGTTATCCGAAAAATATCGTCGCCCTTCTCCAGGAGATGACGGCGCCGTCTCCACGCGCCGGCGGCGCTTTGCCAAGCGACGCGACGATCAGCCACCCCCGACGCGCCGTCGAGCCGAAACACCGGTTCGCGCGCCTTTCATCTTCAGCAACTTCAGAGGTTTGCGTCCCATGCTTCTCAAACGGATTCCATACCGCCTCATCGGTGTCACGACGGCCGCGCTGCTGGCAGCCGGCTGCGGGGAGAAGCCTCCCGCGATGGCATCGCATACGCCGGAAGTCGGCGTCGTTACGCTCGAATCGGTCGCGGTGCCGGTCACGGCGGAGCTGACGGGCCGCACGAGCGCTTTCGTCGATGCCCAGGTGCGCGCGCGCGTCGACGGCATCGTGCTGCGCCGCGAATTCACCGAAGGCAGCGTCGTCAAGGCGGGGCAGCGGCTCTACAAGATCGATCCCGCGCCGTACATCGCGCAACTGAACAACGCGAAGGCGTCGTACGCGAAGGCGCAGGCGAACCTCGTCTCCACGACCGCGCAGGCGGAGCGCTACAAGGTGCTCGTCGCGGCGAACGCGGTCAGCAAGCAGGATTACGACAACGCGGTGGCGTCGCAAGGTCAGGCTGCGGCCGATGTCGCGTCCGCGAAGGCCGCGATCGATACCGCGCAGATCAACCTCGGCTACACGGACGTGACCTCGCCCGTGACCGGCCAGGCCGGCATCTCGCAGGTCACGCCTGGCGCCTACGTGCAGGCGGCGCAGGCGACGCTGATGGTCACCGTCCAGCAGCTCGATCCGATGTATGTGGATCTCACGCAATCGAGCCTCGACGGCCTCAAGCTGCGCCGTCAGATCCAGGAAGGGCGTCTATCGACCAACGGCCCGAACGCCGCCAAGGTCACGCTGATCCTGGAAGACGGCCGCGTCTATTCGGAGCAGGGCAAGCTGCAATTCAGCGATGTGACCGTCGACCAGTCGACCGGCTCGGTCACCGTGCGCGCGGTTTTCCTGAACAAGGACCGCGTGCTGCTGCCGGGCATGTTCGTGCGCGCGCGCATCGAGGAAGGCGTGAATCCGTCCGCGCTCGTCGTGCCGGTGCAGGGTGTGTCGCACGACCAGAAGGGCACGCCGATCGCGATGGTCGTCGACAAGGACAACAAGGTGGCGCTGCGTCCGCTCGTGACGTCGGGCACGCATGGCCAGAACTGGGTGGTCGATGGCGGCCTGAAAGCGGGCGATCGCGTGATCGTCGAGGGCATCGACAAGGTGCGTCCGGGCATGGAAGTAAAGGCCGTGCCGGCGCATCTGCCTGAAACGCCCGCCGACGCGGCGAAGCCCGCATCCGGCGTCTGAGGGAGGCACGCCCCATGGCCAAGTTCTTTATCGATCGCCCGATTTTCGCGTGGGTGATCGCCATCATTCTGATGCTGGCGGGTCTCGCGTCGGTCACGACGCTGCCGGTTGCGCAGTATCCGACCATCGCGCCGCCCGCGATCCAGATTTCCGCCAACTATCCCGGCGCGTCGGCGCAGACCGTGGAAAACACCGTCACGCAGGTGATCGAGCAGCAGATGAGCGGGCTGGATCACCTGCTGTATCTGTCTTCGACCTCAGATGACAGCGGCACTGCGACCGTCACGCTGACCTTCGCCGCCGGCTCCAACGCGGACATCGCGCAGGTGCAGGTGCAGAACAAGCTGCAGCTCGCCACGCCCAATCTGCCGGCGGTCGTGCAGCAGCTGGGCATCAGCGTGACCAAGTCGAGCAGCAGCTTCCTGCTCGTGCTGGCGTTCGTGTCCGAAGACGGCAGCATGACGCGCGACGACCTCGCGAACTACGTGGCGTCGAACGTGCAGGATTCGGTGAGTCGTCTGAACGGCGTCGGCACCGTGACGCTGTTCGGCTCGCAGTACGCCATGCGGATCTGGCTCGACCCGAACAAGCTGACCAAGTACAACCTCACGCCGGTGGACGTGCAGAACGCGCTGCAATCGCAGAACGTGCAGGTCGCGGGCGGGCAGCTGGGCGGCGTGCCCGCCGTGCCCGGCCAGTCGATGCAGGCGACCATCACCGAAGCGACGCTCCTGCGCACGCCCGAGCAGTTCGGCAACGTGCTGCTGAAAGTAAGCCAGGACGGCTCGCAGGTGCGCCTGCGCGATGTCGCGCGCCTCGGTCTGGGCGGCGAGAACTACAACTTCGAGACGCAGTACAACGGCCGTCCGGCGGCGGGCTTCGGCATTCAGCTAGCGACCGGCGCAAACGCGCTCGCCACCGCCAACGCGGTGCGCGCGAAGATCGATCAGCTTTCGAAGTTCTTTCCGCACGGTGTCGTCGTGAAGTACCCGTACGACACGACGCCGTTCGTGAAGCAGTCGATCGCCGACGTGATCAAGACGCTCTTCGAGGCCATCGTGCTGGTGTTCCTCGTGATGTATCTGTTCCTGCAGAACCTGCGCGCAACGTTGATTCCGACCATCGCCGTGCCGGTGGTGCTGCTCGGCACCTTCGCGATCATGGGGGCGGCTGGTTTCTCGATCAACACGCTGTCGATGTTCGGCCTCGTGCTCGCGATCGGCCTGCTGGTGGACGACGCCATCGTGGTGGTGGAGAACGTCGAGCGCGTGATGACGGAAGAAGGGCTTTCGCCGAAGGAAGCCACGAAAAAGGCGATGAGCCAGATCACCGGCGCGCTCGTCGGCGTGGCGCTGGTGCTCGCGGCGGTGTTCGTGCCGGTGGCGTTCACGGGCGGCTCGGTCGGCGCGATCTACCGTCAGTTCTCGCTGACGATCGTCTCGGCGATGGGCCTTTCGGTCCTCACCGCGATGGTGCTCACCCCGGCGCTGTGCGCGACCATGCTGAAGCCGCATCCGAAGGGGCATGAAGAGAAGAAGACGGGCTTCTTCGGCTGGTTCAACCGCACCTTCGCGAAGAGTCAGGCGAAGTACCACGGCGGCGTGGCGCACGTCATCAAACGCTCGGGGCGCTGGCTCATCATTTATCTGGTGATCATCGCCGCGGTCGGCATGTTGTTCACGCGCCTGCCGAAGGCGTTCCTGCCGGATGAGGATCAGGGCACGATGTTCGTGCTGGTGGCCACGCCCGCCGGGGCCACGCAGGAAATGACGCAGCGCGCGCTGGACGATGTCGCGGGTTATCTGCTGAAGAAGGAAAGCGCCGTCGTCGAGTCGGTGTTCACGGTGAACGGCTTCAGCTTCGCGGGTCATGGTCAGAACTCGGGCCTCGTCTTCGTGCGGCTGAAGGACTTCAAGCAGCGCACGAGCGCCAACGAGAAGGTCCAGGCGCTGGTAGGCCGCACCTACGGCACGTTCGCGGGCTACAAGAACGCGCTCGTGTTCCCGGTGAATCCGCCATCCATTCCGGAACTCGGCACGGCTTCCGGCTTCGACTTCGAGCTTCAGGACCGCGCCGGTCTCGGGCACGAAAAGCTCATGCAGGCGCGCGCGATGCTGCTCGGCATGGCCGCGAAGGACCCGACCCTCGCGCAGGTTCGACCGAACGGCCTGAACGACGCGCCGCAGTTCAAGGTGAACATCGACCGCCAGAAGGCGATCGCGCAGGGCGTCGATCCGTCGACGATCGACCAGACCTTCTCGATCGCGTGGGCATCGAAGTATGTGAACAACTTCCTCGATACCGACAGCCGCATCAAGAAGGTCTACATGCAGAGCGATGCGCCGTTCCGCATGTCGCCGGAGAACATCAACAGCTGGTACGTGCGCAACGCGTCCGGTTCGATGGTGCCGTTCTCGTCGTTCGCGACGACCGAATGGAGCTACGGCTCGCCCAAGCTCGAGCGCTACAACGGCTTGTCGTCGATCGAAATCCAGGGCGTCGCGACGCCGGGCAAATCCACCGGCCAGGCGATGGCCGCGATGGAAGCGCTCGCGGCGAAGCTGCCGGCCGGCATCGGCTATGAATGGACGGGGCTTTCGTATCAGCAGATCCAGTCCGGCTCGCAGGCGCCGATTCTCTACGGCATTTCGATTCTCGTCGTGTTCCTGTGTCTCGCGGCGCTCTACGAGAGCTGGTCGATTCCGTTCTCCGTGATCATGGTCGTGCCGCTCGGCGTGATCGGCGCATTGCTCGCCGTGTCGCTGCGCGGACTGGAGAACGACGTGTTCTTCCAGGTCGGCTTGCTCACCACGGTCGGGCTATCGGCGAAGAACGCGATTTTGATCGTCGAGTTCGCGCGCGATCTCCAGCTCTCGCAAAAGATGGGGCCAATCGAAGCGGCGCTGGAAGCGGCGCGCCTGCGTCTGCGGCCGATTCTGATGACCTCGCTCGCGTTCATTCTCGGCACCATGCCGCTCGCGATCAGCAACGGCGCGGGCTCGGGCAGCCAGCACGCGATCGGCACGGGCGTGATCGGCGGCATGGTGACCGCGACTTTCCTCGCCATCTTCATGGTGCCGATGTTCTTCGTCGTCGTGCGCGCGCGCTTCGGCGGCGACAAGGAGGACACGGATGCCGCGCTCGCGCGTTACGAAACGCAGCGGCGCGCGCAACAGGGCAACGAAGGACACTGACATGCGTAGACTTTCCTTGATTGCAACGGCCATCGCCATGCTGGCGACCGGCTGCACGATGGCGCCGAAGTACGAACGCCCCGCCGCGCCGGTATCGGCGAGTTTCCCGACGGACGGCGTGTATGCGACGCAGCCCGTCGCGGCGAATGGCGGCGCGCGCAGTGCGAATGGCACGGCCGCCGCGGATATCGGCTGGCGCGACTTTTTCGTCGATGCGCGCCTCGAGCGGCTCATCGACATCTCGTTGAAGAACAACCGCGATCTGCGCGTCGCGATGCTCAACGTGCAGGCCGCGCAGGCGCAATACCGCGTCACGCGTTCGGAGCTGTTTCCGACGCTCGGCGCGCAGGCCGGCCAGTCGAAGCAGCGCACGCCAAAGGATCTGTCCTTCTTCAACCAGACGATTCAGAACACCTACTCGGTGGGTCTGAACGCGTCGTGGGAAATCGACCTGTTCGGCCGCGTGCAGAGCCTGAAGGATCAGGCGCTCGCGAAGTATTTCGCGACGGCGTACGCGCGCAAGGCGACGGAAATCTCGCTCGTGTCGCAAGTGGCGACGCAGTATCTGCAAGTGCTGCAAGCCGATGACCTGCTCGCCGTCACGCGGCAGACGCTCAAAAGCGCGAGCGATTCCTACGGCATTGTGAAGCTGCAGTTCGACAACGGCACGGCGTCGGAGCTCGACGTGAGCCAGGCGCGCACGGTGATGGAAAGCGCGGCGGCGAACCTGCAGGCGCAGGAGCGTGCTAGGGCGCAGGCGGTGAATGCGCTCGTGCTTTTGCTCGGCGAACCGATGCCGGACGATCTGCCGGGCGGCATGCCGCTCGATGGGCAGAACCTGCTCACGGATATTCCGGCGGGGTTGCCGTCGGATTTGCTGCTGCGCCGGCCGGACATCATGGAGGCCGAGCAGAATCTGCTGGCGGCGAACGCGAATATCGGCGCGGCGCGGGCGGCGTTCTTCCCGAGCATTTCGCTGACCGGCAGCTTCGGCACGCTGAGCCCGACGCTCGGCGGGCTGTTCAAGCCGGGCTCGGCGGCGTGGAGTTTCGCGCCGACGATCACATTGCCGATTTTCCAAGGCGGGCAGAACCTCGCGAATCTGGATCTCGCGAACATCCAGAAGAGAATCGAGGTCGCGCAGTATCAGAAGGCGATTCAGTCGGCCTTCAGCGACGTCGCGAACGGGCTCGCCGCGCGCGGCACTTACGATCAGCAGATCGCAGCGCTCGAGCGTGATACGGCTGCGCAGCAGCGGCGGCTGGATTTGTCGACGCTGCGTTATCGGCAAGGTGTCGATAGCTATCTCGGCGTGTTGACGGCGCAGCAGGATTTGTATGCGGCACAGCAGACGTTGATTTCGGCGCGGACGCAGCGCCTCGCGAATCTCGTGACGCTTTATCAGGCGCTGGGAGGCGGGTGGATCGAGCGGACGGGCGATGTGCCGCGAGCAGAGGACTCTTGAGACGCGGCGACGCCTCGAGGGTAGGATTTTCGCGCTCGAGGCGTTCCCGGTACCGCCATGGAAGACTCGAATTACCAGAATCTGCTCGACAGGGTCATGCAGGCGAACATGGCGGGAAACACAGAGCATGGCCGCATCGTCGTTGTCGGCGAAACGCCGCCGGTGCTATTTCGATCACGGCATCACCCGACCGATGTTGGAGCGCTTGTACGACACAATCGCTCAGCCGAAGGCCGTCTATCGATCCGACACTGCGGGCGGGGCAGTCATCGTTACTTTCGAAGTTCGTCCAGTCGAGTTGCCGGTGATCGTTGCCCTGCATCCTGGAAAGTTGCTCGGTCGCAAAGTATGCAACGTGATCGCAAGCATCTACGCGAAGGAATTCGTGGGAATCGAAGAAGTCTGGAAGAGGCGAGGACTGCTGTTGTGGGAGCAGAAAAGAAAATGCCCCGCAGGCGTCACGACAACAGAGGCTCTGATTGCCAAGTGTGGGACGACGCCATGAAGCTTTGCGAGGCACAGTCAGTATATCCGTCCTGACCGTACCCTGCCACCGCGAAACACCTTTGCGACACAAAACAAAAAAAACGCCGCGGCTCTCACCGCGGCGCCCAACGCAAGCATCCAGCAAACACTTCCAGGGTTACGACTTCCTCAATGCGTCGCCCGCATGAGCCGCGCCTTCGAATTCATGCGCTGCCTCACGCGCGTCACGCCGCGCCTCGCGTTCCTTTCGAACGCCATTGAACACGATGTTCAAAACCACCGCCGACACCGAAGCCAGCAGAATCCCGCTGTGAAGAATCGGCTCCAGCGCGTGCGGCAGTTGCGTGAAGAATTTCGGTGCGACCACCGGCACCATGCCCATCCCCACGCTCACCGCGACGATGAACAGGTTGTGCTGATTCTTCGAGAAGTCCACGCGCGACAGCGTCTTGATGCCGTTCGCCGCCACCATGCCGAACATCACGATGCCCGCGCCGCCGAGCACGAACGGCGGGACCGAAGCCACCACCTGCGCCATCTTCGGAAAGAGACCGAGCACGACCAGAATCACGCCGCCCGTCGCGCAGACGAATCGGCTCTTCACGCCCGTCACGCCGATCAGCCCGACGTTCTGCGAAAACGACGTGTGCGGGAACGAGTTGAAGATGCCGCCGATCAGCGTGCCCAGACCATCCACACGCAGGCCGCGCACGAGCGCTTTCTGATCGACCGGACGCTCGACGAGATCGCCGACCGCGAGGAACATGCCCGTCGATTCGATGAACGTGACGAACATGACGATGACCATCGTCGCGACGGAGAGCGCATCGAAATGCGGCATGCCGAAGTGGAACGGCAGCACGATGCCGACCCACGGCGCGCTCGCGACGCCATCCATGTTCACGTGGCCGAGCGTCGCGGCGATGACAAACCCCACGACGATCCCGAGCAGCACCGAAATATTCGCGATGAATCCGCGCGCGAACTTGTTGATGAGCAGAATCAGCGAAAGCACCACGAGCGAGAGCAGCAGATACACCGGATTGCCGTAATCAGGATTGCCGATGCCGCCCGCCGCCCAGTTGATGCCGACGCCCATCAGCGAAAGACCGATCACCGCGATCACCGTGCCGACCACGACCGGCGGGAAGAAGCGCAGCAGCTTGCCGATCATCGGCGCGAGCAGAATGCCGATCACGCCCGCCGCGATGGTCGCGCCGAACACGTCGAGAATGCCGAGCGAGGGATTCGTGCCGATCGCGACCATCGGGCCGACGGCGGCGAACGTGCAGCCCATGATCACGGGCAGGCGAATGCCGAAGATCCACAGCCCGAGCGTCTGAATCAAGGTGGCGACGCCGCACGAGAACAAGTCCGCGCTGATGAGGAACGCGACCTGGTCTTTTGGCAGTCCCATCGCCGCGCCGAGGATCAGGGGCACCGCGACCGCGCCCGCGTACATCACGAGAACGTGCTGTATGCCGAGCGTGAGCAGTTGTCCGGCGGGCAGCCGTTCGTCGCACGGGTGCACGGACGGTTTCACTGAACTTGAAGCCATGTCTCTCTCCTTTATCGCCTTCCATTTGATTGGCCTCCAAGTTAAGTGCATTAAAAGGCGCGAACAAGACCGCGCGGCGCTATACGTCGCGTTCGCCCGCCGATATGGGTCTCGCGCGCCATCGGTGGTGCAAACGGCCGCAGGCCCCGGCCACAAGGGGTTTGACGCATATCGCGCGAAATTCGTCGTGTGACGGAAGGCCGCGGTCTTCGGGTGGTCGTTATGATGTGCATCACGCCCCGCGTATAGTCCGTTTTTCGCATTCATCGCGTGACGGCGGGGTAAACCCCGGTTTTACGCGTTTTCCCTAACGTCTTTTCAGACTCGATATTCCATGCGTTTTTTAGGCATCGATCTCGGCACGGGCTCCCTGAAACTCGCCATCGTCGACGGCGACGGTCGCGAAACCGCAGCGTCGAGCGCGGCTTATGCGGTGACCAGCGCGCAGCCCGGATGGGCCGAAACGACCGTCGATGCGTGGTATTCGGCGCTCGTCAACGCTGCTTCGCGCCTTCCCGCGAACGAGCGCGAAGCGGTGTGCGCGATCGGCTTCTCCGGCCAGATGCACGGCGTCGTTCCAACCGCCGCCGATGGCCGCGCGTTGCGTGCCGCCATGCTCTGGCCCGACACGCGCGCCCGCGATCTGCTCGACGCGTGGCCCGGCCCGCAGAGCAATCCGGTCGCGCCCGGCATGGCCGGGCCGTTGCTGCGCTGGCTTGCGCTGAACGAACCGCAGACCGCTGCCGCCACGCGCTGGGCGCTCCAGCCGAAGGACTGGCTGCGCGCGAAACTCGGCGGAACGTTCGTGACCGATGCGTCGGACGCATGCGCCACCGCGCTCGCCTTGCCATCGGGCGATTGGGACGATGCGCTCATCGACACACTCGGATTGCCGCGCGCGTGGTTTGCGCCGCTCGCGGCATCGCATGAAAGCGGCGGCGTGCTGTCGGCGGAAGCGGCGGCGGAACTCGGCCTGCGCGCGGGCATTCCGATGGCCGTCGGCGCGGGCGATACACCGTGCGCCGCGCTCGGCAGCGGCCTCGCGTCCGATGGCGACGCGCTGCTCACCACCGGCACGGGCGGCCAGATCGTCGTGATGTGTGCGCGAGCGCCCGCGCCGGTGCACGGTCTGCACACGTATCGTGCCGCGACCGGCGCGTGGTATCGCATGGCGGCGATGCAGAACGTCGGCGTCGCGCTGGAAGCGGTGCGCGGCTGGCTCGGCCATGCATCGTGGCCCGAAGCCTACGACGACGCCTTCACCGCCGACGCGAGCGCGTCCGTGAGCTTTCTGCCCTATCTGAGCGGCGAGCGTTCTCCGTGGATGAACCCCAACGCGCGCGGCGGCTGGCTCGGTCTGGGCCTCGACGACACGCGCGGCACGATGATGCGCGCCGCGTTCGAAGGCGTGGCATTCGCCTTGCGTGCGGGACTCGACGCGATACGCGCCAACGGCGCCGCACTCGATTCGATGTTGCTCGCGGGCGGCGGCTCCGTCGATCCGCGCTGGCGTCAGTTGCTGGCCGACGCACTGCGCGTCGAGCTGCACGCCGTCGATTGCCCGAACGCGGCCACGCGCGGCGCGGCGCTGCTCGGCGGCATCGCGGCGGGCCACTGGCGCATGGACGATCTCGCATCGCTCGCACCCACGGCGACGCTCGCCGCGACGCCGCGCGCGAACCCATCGCTCGACGAACGGCTCGCACGCTTCATCGATCTGTACAGGTGTGCCGAAGACTGGTTCGCAGTGAAGCGCGAGTCCGCTTAAACTTTCGTACCTTTGATCCCGATGCCATTCGCGTCGGGCAGTATGAAGCGGCGCTTCATATGAGCGGTAACTGAAGCTCGCTTCGTCACGACAACATCGACCTCAGCCATGTCCGCACCCTCGCCGTCACATCCCGATTTCCGCTCGCGCGCGTTCCTGCGCGATCACGCGCTGCGCACGATGACCTTCTATCACCCGCACTGCATGGACCCGGCAGGCGGCTTCTACCACTTCTACAAGAACGACGGCACGATCTACGACCGTACTTCGCGTCATCTCGTATCGAGCACGCGCTTCGTCTTCAACTACGCGATGGCGTACAAGCACTTCGGGCTCGATGAATATCGCGGCGGCGTGGCGCACGGCATCGACTATCTGCGCGAATTTCATCGCAATCCGCAGACCGGCGGCTATGCGTGGACGCTGAACGGTCGCGACGTCACCGATGCAACCAACCACTGCTATGGCCTCGCGTTCGTCGTGCTCGCGTATGCGAAGGCGGTGGAAGCCGGATTCGACGAAGCCCGCGCGTATCTCGACGAAACCTGGAACCTGATGGAAACGCGCTTCTGGGATGCGCCGCACGGACTCTACAAGGACGAAGCGAGCGCGGACTGGCAGGTGTCCGACTATCGCGGCCAGAACGCGAACATGCATGCGTGCGAGGCGCTGCTCGCCGCGTTCGAAGCGACCGGCGAAGCGCGCTATCTCGATCGCGCGGCCTTGCTCGCGGACAACATGGTGAACCGTCAGGCCGGGCTCGCGGGCGGCCTCGTGTGGGAACACTACAAGCCGGACTGGTCGATCGACTGGGACTACAACAAGGGCGATCGCAGCAACATCTTCCGGCCGTGGGGCTTTCAGCCGGGACACCAGACGGAATGGGCGAAGCTGCTGCTGATTCTCGACCGTCATCGTCCCGAGGCGTGGCATGCGAAGCGTGCGCGCGAGCTGTTCGACCGCGCGCTGGAACTGTCGTGGGATCACGAGCACGGCGGCATGGTCTACGGCTTCGATCCCGACGGCAAGTTCTACGACGAAGACAAATATTTCTGGGTTCAGGCCGAATCGCTCGCGGCGGCGGCGCTGCTCGCGGACCACGCGCAACGCGATGGCGACGCCGCGCTCGCCGTGCGTTACTGGAACGATTACGATCGCCTGTGGGCTTATAACTGGGAGCATTTCGTCGATCACAAGTGGGGCGCGTGGTATCGCATCCTCACGCGCGACAATCGCCAGTACAGCGACGAAAAGAGCCCGGCCGGCAAGGTCGACTATCACACGATGGGCGCATGCTACGAAGTCCTGAACGTCGTGCGCTGACACTTTCACAACCTTGGGAGCTAATTGATGAAGACGAAAGCAGCAATCGCATGGGAAGCCGGCAAGCCGTTGACGATCGAGGAAGTCGATCTCGAAGGCCCGCGCGCGGGTGAAGTGCTGATCGAAGTGAAGGCGACGGGCATCTGCCACACCGACTACTACACGCTGTCGGGCGCGGACCCCGAAGGCATCTTCCCGGCGATTCTCGGACATGAAGGCGCGGGCGTGATCGTGGATGTCGGGCCGGGCGTCGGCACGCTGAAGAAGGGCGATCACGTCATTCCGCTTTACACGCCGGAATGCCGCCAGTGCAAGTTCTGTCTGTCGCGCAAGACCAATCTCTGTCAGGCGATCCGGTCGACGCAAGGCAAAGGCCTGATGCCCGATGCGACCTCGCGCTTTTCGCTCGATGGCAAGCCGCTCTTTCACTACATGGGCACGTCGACGTTTTCGAATTACATCGTCGTGCCGGAGATCGCGGTTGCGAAAGTGCGTGAAGACGCACCGTTCGACAAGATCTGCTACATCGGCTGCGGCGTGACGACGGGCGTGGGCGCCGTCGTGTATTCGGCGAAGGTCGAAGCGGGCGCGAATGTCGTCGTGTTCGGGCTCGGCGGCATTGGCCTGAATGTGATTCAGGGCGCGAAGATGGTCGGCGCGGACAAGATCATCGGCGTCGATATCAATCCGGGACGCGTCGAGCTTGCGAAGAAGTTCGGCATGACGCACTTCATCAACCCGAAGGAAGTCGAGAACGTCGTCGACCATATCGTGCAGTTGACCGATGGCGGCGCGGACTATTCGTTCGAATGCGTCGGCAACACGAAGCTGATGCGTCAGGCGCTCGAATGCACGCACAAGGGCTGGGGGCAGTCGTTCATCATCGGCGTGGCGGCGGCGGGTGAGGAGATCAGCACGCGTCCGTTCCAGCTCGTGACGGGCCGCGAGTGGAAAGGCTCGGCGTTCGGCGGCGCGCGCGGACGCACTGATGTGCCGAAGATCGTCGACTGGTACATGGAAGGCAAGATCAATATCGACGATCTGATCACGCATCATCTCAAGCTGGAGCAGATCAACGATGGCTTCGACCTGATGAAGAAGGGCGAATCGATCCGTTCCGTCGTCATCTATTGAGCGAGGAGAAGTCGATGCTGGAACTCGTGGAAGAACACCGTTGCTTCGACGGCGTGCAGCGCATCTATCGTCACGATTCGCAGACGATCGGTTTGCCGATGCGCTTTTCCGTTTTCTTGCCGAAGGAGGCCGCGTCGAAAAAGGTGCCGGCGCTGTTTTATCTCGCGGGTCTCACCTGTACCGAGGAGACGTTTCCGATCAAGGCGGGCGCGCAGCGTTACGCGGCCGAGCACGGCATTGCGCTGATCGCGCCGGACACATCCCCGCGCGGGGCGGATATTCCGGGTGAGAAAGACGCGTGGGATTTCGGCGTCGGCGCGGGCTTTTATGTCGATGCGACGCGCGAGCCGTGGGCGCGGCGTTATCGCATGAATTCGTATGTGACGCGGGAATTGCGTGAGACGGTGCTGGCGGAGTTGCCGGTGCGCGAGGATCGTATCGGCATCTTCGGGCATTCGATGGGCGGGCATGGGGCGCTCGTGCTCGCGTTGCGCAATCCGGATCTGTACGCTTCAGTGTCGGCGTTCGCGCCGATCGCGGCGCCGTCGCAGTGTCCGTGGGGCGTGAAGGCGTTTTCGGGCTATCTCGGCGATGATCGCGAGACGTGGAAGCAATACGATGCGAGCGAGCTCATCAAGGGGGATGCTGCCTCGCGCTTCGAAGGCGGGATTCTGATCGATCAGGGGCTGGCGGATCAGTTTCTTGCCGAGCAGTTGCATCCGGAGGTTTTCGAGCGCAACGCGCGGGAAGCGGGGCATGATGTGATCGTGCGTCGGCACGAAGGTTATGACCACGGGTATTTCTTCATCGCGACTTTTGTGGGTGAGCATGTCGCGCATCATGCGAAGGTGCTGTGTCGGTGAAGGATCTGGTTGGCTTGGTCCGTAGCAGCCCAAGCCAACCGCATCAATGCCCGCGCCGCCCAAGCAAACTCGCGCCATACACCAGCGCGGCCAACATCGTGATCCAGAAGCTCGTCGGCCAGTCCGTGTAATACGCGAGCGCGAGCCCGATCCACGCCTGCCCGAGCGCGAACAGCGCCGCGAGGATCAACCCTGACGACAGCCGCGTCGTCACATTCTGCGCCGCGGCCGCAGGACCGACCATCAACGCGAAGACGAGCAGCACCCCAACGATCTGCGTGCAAGCCGCAACAGCCAGCGCCGTGATCGCGAGAAACAGCACGGAAACGAGCCGCAAGGACACGCCCTTGGCCTCCGCAAGCTCCGGCTGCAACGACGCGAACAGCAAAGGCCGCATGATGAACCCAAGCGCGCCAAGACTCACGACCGCGAGGCCCGCCAGCACCACGAGCGTCTCATGACTCACGCCGAGCACGTTACCGAAGAGCAGCGCCGTAGCCTGTGTCGCATACGCGGTGAAGAAGTGCAGAAACAGCAGCCCGAAGCCGAGCGATAGCGAAAGAATCACGCCGATCGCCACATCGCGGCCCGAGAGCCGCTCGCCGAGCGCGCCCATGCCGACGCCCGCCGCGAGCGTGAAGCCGACCATCCCCCAGAGCGGCGACACGCCGAGCAGCACCGCGCCCGTCGCGCCGGTGAAGCCGACGTGCGATAGCGCATGACCCGCGAAGGTCTGCCCGCGCAGCACCAGAAAATACCCGACGATTCCCGCCAGCACCGCGACGATCCCCGACGCCGCGAATGCATTCACCATGAAGTCGTATTCGAACATTGTGCTTTCTATTTGATGTGGCTGTGACCGTGACCGTGCTCATGCGCGTGATCATGCTCATGCTCGTGTTCATGCTCTTCGCCTTCCTCGTGCGCGTGATCGAGCTTGTCGATTTCGACATCGCCCGACATCACGAAGATGCGGCCGTTCACGCGCATCACGTCGATGGGCGATCCATACAGACGCGACAGCACAGGTTTGGAGATGACTTCATCGACGGTGCCGAGCGCCGCGCGCCCGCTGCCGAGATACAGCACGCGATCGAGCGAATTCAAAAGCGGATTGAGTTCGTGCGCCGAGAACAGCACGGTGATGTTCAACTCACGCTGCACGCGCCGAACGAGTTCGACGACACCCGTCTGATGGCGCGGATCGAGGCTGATGAGCGGCTCGTCGAGCAGCAGCAGACGCGGATTGCCGAGCAGACATTGCGCGAGCAACAGACGCTGACGCTCGCCGCCCGACAGCTCCGAGAGCGGACGCGAAGCCAGCTGATGCGCGCCGACGAGATCGAGCACGCGTTCGACATCCGCGCGAATCTGCGCATTGCGATGCGGCAGGCCCCAGTGATGCCCGTCCGCCGCCATCGCGACGAAATCGCGGCCCAGCACACGCCGGTTGGCGAGTCCCGTGCGAATCTGCGGCATATAGCCGATCGACGCATTGCCACGCTCGACCGCTTCGCCGTTCACGCGGATCGTCCCGCTCTTGACCGGCACGAGCCCGAGCAGCGCGCGCATCAGCGTGGTCTTGCCCGCGCCGTTCGGCCCGAGCACGCCGATGAACTCGCCGTTGCGTACCGTGAAGCTCGTGTCGTTGAGAATCTCGCGCCCGCCGAGCGCGAGCGTCACGCGATCGACTTCGAGCGCGGCCTGCGTGGGTGCGGCGGCGTTCATCGTTGCCATCCTTGCAGTGCGCCCGCGAGCGCGTCGAGTTGCGACTGCATCCATTGCTGATACGTCTTCTTCGCGGGCAAGGTCTCCGTCACGCTGATGCTCGGCACATGCGCGTCCTTCGCGACGTTGAGCAGACGCTTCGTCAGCGCGCCGGTCGCCTGACTGTTGTAGATGAGAACGTGCACGCGGCGCTCGCGCAGATCCTTTTCGAACGCGGCGATATCGGCGGGGCTCGGCTCGGTCTCGTTCATCGACGCCAGCTGGAAGCGCTGGTTGCGCATCTCGAAGCCGATCGCATCGGCCATATAGCCGAATACCGGCTCGGTTGCCGTCACGGGCACGCCCTTGTAGTGTGCCTTCATCTGCGCGACGCTGGCGTCGATGGGTTTCATCGAATCGAGGAAAGTCGCGAGGCGCGCGTCGTAGTCGCTCTTGTGCGACGGGTCCGCGCTCGCGAGATACGCACTCACCGCTTTGGCGACGGCCGGCATCGTCGCCGGGTCGTACCAGAGATGCGGATTGTCGCCGGACTTCTTGCCGACGAGCTTCGCCGCGACGATCACCGTGCGCTTGTCAGTGCTCTTCGATGCCGAGAGCAGCTTGTCCATCCACGGATCGTAGTCCGCGCCGTTATAGACGACGAGCGCCGCATGCTGCAACGCGCGCGCGGTTTTCGGGCTCGCTTCGAAGAGATGCGGGTCTTCATCCGGATTGCTGAGGATGCTCGTCACCTGCACGCGATCGCCGCCGAGCTGGCGGATGACGTCGCCGTAGAAGTTCTCCGCCGCGACGACCGGCACGCGCGCGGTCTGCGCCGATGCCGCGTTGCAAAAGCCGAGCGTGAGGGCGAGGCAGGTCAGGACGTGCGCGAATTTCATCGGGTTCCTCGGGTTGTAGTGTTCTCGATGCGAAGCGCTTCAGGCGCCGCGATGCTTTTTCTGACAGTCGGCGCACAGGCCGCTCAGTTCGACGACCTGGTGATGCACCTGAAAGCCATGCGCGGGCGGACTTGCCGAGAGCGACGAAGCGAGTTCGCGGCCCTGGATTTCGAGCGTGGCGCCGCATTCATCGCAGATGAGGAACTGGCTTTCGTGCGGCGTGCCCGCGTCGCAGCACGCGACGAACGCGTTCTTCGATTCGATGCGATGCACGAAGCCGTTCTCGACGAGAAAATCCAGCGCGCGATACACCGTGGTCGGCGGCACGCGCGCGCCGCGCTTGGGCTCCATGACGTCGATGAGGTCGTAGGCGCCGATCGGCTTGTGCGCCTTCAGCACGAGTTCGTAGACCTGGCGGCGCAGCGGCGTGAGTGCGACGCCGCGTTCGATGGCGAGGGCTTCGGCGCGCGCCAGAATGGATTCGAGGGATGAGGTCATGACGTGGTCCTGCAAGAGTTGAAGCACGAGCGGGCAGGCCGCTCGTCGGACGATTCCGAGATGATATAACGTATCACGATCGTGTGCATGTTCGAGCATGCTTCTTTTTGCCGTGCGCGGTACGTCCCTTGCTGGCCCGCCCCTGCCAGACGGGTTTTCCCCAGCACCCCGGCCGTTTGCGCGCCGCAACATCGAAACCCGTGCCGATGCCTTGACACGATCACGCGCAACGCCGATCATTCGATCAAACAGAGAGCAATTGTTCATTCGCAGAGCGTTCGCTCGGGCGAGTAGCGATTCAAAGCTATCGGAGACATCGGTGAGATTGAGAGACAAGGTCGCGATCATCACGGGCGCTGCGAGCGGCATCGGCGAAGCGGTCGCGCGGCGCTATCTGGAGGAAGGCGCCCAGATCGTCGCCGTCGACGTGAAAGACGAGCACGACATGGCGCAGCGTTTCGCGGACGTCGCCGCGCGCGTGCTCGCGCTCAAGGCGGACGTCACGCGACGCGAAGATATCGAGCGCATCGTGGCGCGTACCGTCGAGCAGTTCGGCGGCGTCGACATCCTCTTCAACAACGCGGCGCTCTTCGACATGCGCCCGATCCTCGACGAATCCTGGGACGTCTACGACCGCCTCTACGCGGTCAATGTGAAAGGCATGTTCTTCCTGATGCAGGCGGTCGCGAAGCGCATGGTCGAGCAGGGACGCGGCGGCAAGATCATCAATATGTCGTCGCAGGCCGGGCGGCGCGGCGAGGCGCTCGTGTCGCATTACTGCGCGACCAAGGCGGCGGTCATCAGCTATACGCAATCGGCGGCGCTTGCGCTCGCGAAGGAGCGCATCAACGTGAACGGCATCGCGCCGGGCGTCGTCGATACCCCGATGTGGAAGGAAGTCGACGCGCTTTTCGCGCGCTACGAGAACCGGCCGCTCGGTGAGAAGAAGCGGCTCGTCGGCGAGGAGGTGCCGCTCGGGCGCATGGGGTTGCCGGCGGACCTGACGGGCGCGGCGCTCTTTCTGGCGTCATCGGACTCGGATTACATCACCGCGCAGACGATCAACGTCGATGGCGGCAACTGGATGAGCTGATGCGGCCGCACTCGCGCGCGGCTTATGGCTTGCAGCGCGGGAAGCACCGTCTATAGTGAAACGGCGTCAGGACGAAGGCGCCATGGTGACGAAGGAAGGATAAACCCGGCAACCACGCGATCCACGATCGCGCACCCTCAAAAGCAGGCAGCGGCATACACGGCACGTGCGGTCATGCATCGAGACCATCCGCTGTGCCCGTGCCAACAAAAAGGAGACGAACTTCCATGAAACGCACTCAACGCATCGTTCGAGCACAACCGCGCGCGCGCCGCGCCGTATCGGTTCTGTCGGCCGCGCTGGCCGCCGCCGCGCTCGTGCCGTTGTCGGGGCATGCCGCGACAACCATCACGATCGCCACGCTGAACAACCCCGACATGATCGAGCTGAAGAAGCTCGCGCCGGCGTTCGAGAAGGCAAATCCCGACATCCAGCTGAAGTGGGTGATCCTCGAAGAAAACGTGCTGCGTCAACGCGCGACGACCGACATCACCACCAACAGCGGCCAGTTCGACGTGATCACCATCGGCACGTATGAGGCACCGCAATGGGGCAAGCGCGGCTGGCTCTCGCCGATGACCGGCCTGCCCGCCAACTACGATCTCGACGACGTGGTGAAGACCGCGCGCGACGGCCTCTCGTCCGGCGGCGTGCTCTACGCGCTGCCGTTCTACGTCGAAAGCTCGATGACGTACTACCGCAAGGATCTGTTCCAGGCGGCGGGCCTCAAGATGCCCGACCAGCCAACCTACGACCAGATCAAGCAGTTCGCCGACAAGCTCACCGACAAGTCCAAAGGCCAGTACGGCATCTGCTTGCGCGGCAAGGCAGGTTGGGGCGAGAACATGGCGTTCGTGTCGACGGTCGTGAACACCTTCGGCGGCGAATGGTTCAACGAGAAGTGGCAGGCGCAGCTCGACACGCCCGAATGGAAGAAGGCGGTCGGCTTCTACGCGGATCTGCTGAAGAGCGACGGGCCGCCGGGAGCGAGCTCGAACGGCTTCAACGAGAACCTCACGCTGATGTCCTCCGGCAAATGCGCGATGTGGATCGACGCGACCGTCGCCGCGGGCATGCTCTACAACAAGTCGCAGTCGCAGGTGTCCGACAAGATCGGCTTCGCGGCCGCGCCAATCGCTGTCACGCCGAAGGGCTCGCACTGGCTGTGGTCGTGGTCGCTCGCGATTCCGAAGACCTCGAAGCAGCAGGATGCCGCGAAGAAGTTCGCCGCTTGGGCCACCTCGAAGGAATACATCGAGATGGTCGGCAAGGACGAAGGCTGGGCGTCGGTGCCGCCGGGCACGCGCAAGTCGACCTACGCGCGCCCCGAGTACAAGCAGGCCGCGCCGTTCGGCGACTTCGTGCTCAAGGCAATCGAGACCGCGGACCCCAACGACGCCACGCTCAAGAAGGTGCCGTATAGCGGCATCCAGTTCGTCGGCATTCCGGAGTTCCAGTCGTTCGGCACGGTGGTCGGCCAGTCGATCGCGGGTGTCGTCGCGGGTCAGACGGGCGTCGATCAGGCGCTGAAGGCGGCGAACGCAGCCGCGGATCGCGCCGTGAAGCAAGCTGGCTATCAGAAGTAAATCCGCGCGGTACACGGGCCGTTTCATCATGAAACGGCCCGCAGGCATCATCATCGAGAGGTGAAACGATGAGTCAACTGAATCCCCCCATCACCGATCATCCTCTGGAGGAGTCCGCCGCCGAGCGCGACAAGCGGCGCGCGAAGTCGGTGCGCTGGCTGATCTCGCCATCGACCGGACTGCTCTTCCTGTGGATGGCCATTCCGCTCGCGATGACGATCTGGTTTTCGTTCTCGCGCTACAACCTGCTGAATCCCGACGTCAAAGGCTTCGCGGGCTTCGACAATTTCGAGTTTCTCGTCACCGATCCGGCCTTCGGTCCGTCCATCGGCCATACGCTGACGCTGATCATTTCGGTGCTCGTGATCACGGTCGTGGGCGGCGTGTTGCTCGCCGTGCTGTTCGACCGCAAGTTCTTCGGTCAGGGCATCGCGCGGCTGCTCGTGATCGCGCCGTTCTTCGTGATGCCGACCGTGTCCGCGCTCATCTGGAAGAACATGATCCTGCATCCGGTGTATGGCCTGATAGCCAGCCTGATGCGCTCGATGGGCATGCAGCCGATCGACTGGTTCGCCGACTATCCGCTCTTCGCGGTGATTGTGATCGTCGCGTGGCAATGGCTGCCGTTCGCGTTCCTGATTCTGTTCACGGCGATCCAGTCGCTCGATCAGGAGCAGAAGGAAGCGGCGCGCATCGACGGCGCGGGTCCGTTCGCGATGTTCTTCTTCATCACGCTGCCGCACCTGAAGCGCGCTGTCGCTGTCGTCGTGATGATGGAAACCATCTTCCTGCTGTCGATCTTCGCGGAGATCTATACGACGACAGGCGGCGGCCCCGGCACCGCGACGACCAATCTGTCGTACCTGATCTACGCGCTCGGCCTGCAGCAGTTCGACGTCGGTCTCGCGTCGGCGGGCGGCATTCTCGCGGTCATTCTCGCCAACATCGTCGCGTTCTTCCTCGTGAGAATGCTCGCGAAGAACCTCAAAGGGGAGTACGAGTCATGAGCACCCAACCGGTTTCAGGCGTGCCGCGGACCACCGCACTCGGTCACGCAAAGAACATCGTGCCCGGCATCGTCGCGTGGCTCGTGTCGATCCTGCTGTTCTTCCCGATCTTCTGGATGACGATCACCGCGTTCAAGACCGAGCAGCAGGCGTATTCGTCCTCGCTCTTTTTCACGCCGACGCTGGACAGCTTCCGCGAAGTGTTCGCGCGCAGCAATTACTTCGGCTTCGCGTTGAATTCGGTGCTGATCTCGCTGGGCGTCACGGTGATCTGTCTGCTGCTCGCCGTGCCGTGCGCCTATGCGATGGCCTTCTTTCCCACCAAGAAGACGCAGTCGGTCCTGCTGTGGATGCTCTCCACGAAGATGATGCCGTCGGTCGGCGTGCTCGTGCCGATCTACCTGCTGTGGAAGAACACGGGCCTGCTCGATACCGTGTCCGGCCTCGTCATCGTGTACACGCTGATCAACTTGCCGATCGCAGTATGGATGGCCTACACGTACTTCAACGAAGTGCCGAAGGACATTCTCGAAGCGGGCCGCATCGACGGCGCGACGACCTGGCAGGAAATCGTCTATCTGCTGATGCCGATGGCGCTGCCTGGTCTCGCATCGACGGGCCTCCTGCTCATCATTCTGTCGTGGAACGAGGCGTTCTGGAGCATCAACCTGTCGAGTTCGAACGCGGCGCCGCTCACTGTGTTCATCGCTTCGTATTCGAGTCCGGAAGGCCTGTTCTGGGCCAAGCTCTCGGCGGCTTCGCTGCTCGCGGTTGCGCCGATCCTGATCGTCGGCTGGCTCTCGCAGAAGCAACTGGTGCGCGGTCTCACGTTTGGCGCGGTGAAGTGAGGGTGCGAGCGTGAACCTCACTCCATCCCACGAAGCCAATCTCGAAGATCGCCTGCTGATCTGCGATTGCGACGGCGTGCTCATCGACAGCGAAGCGGTGGCGGCGCGCATGCTCGTCACCGAGCTGGAGATGCTGTGGCCGGGCGTCGATGTCGAACCGGTCGTGATGCCGCTGCTCGGCCTGCGCATCGAGGCGGTGCTCGCGAGCGCCGCCGATACGGTGAACCGCACGCTCACGCACGATCAGGTCATCGCGATCCGGCGTTCGGTCGAAGTCGCGGCGATGCAGGCGCCGACGGTGGCGGGCATCGCCGAGGCGCTCGCGGCCGTGCCCTTCACGAAGGCATGCGCGAGCAACAGCTTTTCCACCTATGTCGACGCCGTGCTGCAACGCACCGGCCTGCTGCGCTTCTTCGGCGAGCGGCGTTTCTGCGCCGATATGGTCGAGAATCCGAAGCCAGCGCCCGACGTCTATCTCGCGGCGGCGCGCGCGATGCGTATCGATCCGCTGCGCTGCCTCGTCGTCGAGGACAGCGTGACGGGCGTGACGGCGGCGAAGGCGGCGGGCATGCCGGTGCTCGGTTTCATCGGCGGCGGGCATGCGACTGAAGGACAGATCGGCGCGCTGCAGAGAGCGGGCGCGCAGGCGGTATTCGACGACATGACGCGCTTGCCGGCGCTCGTCGAGCAATGGCTGCAGAACGCGGCGTTCGAAATCAGATAGCGACGGCGCGCGACGCGTCGCCAATGAAGACTGGAGACAGACCATGGCTAGCCTGACACTGCGTAACATCACCAAGCGTTATGAAGAGACCGAGGTGATGCGCAATATCAACCTCGATATCAACGACGGCGAGTTCGTCGTGTTCGTGGGCCCGTCGGGCTGCGGCAAATCGACGTTGATGCGCATGATCGCGGGTCTGGAGGACATCAGCGGCGGCGAGCTGATGATCGACAACACGCGCGTGAACGAACTCGCGCCCGCCAAGCGCGGCATCGCGATGGTGTTCCAGTCGTACGCGCTGTATCCGCACATGACGCTCTACGACAACATGGCGTTCGGCCTGAAGCTCGCGGGCGAAAAGAAGCCCGCGATCGATGCGGCAGTGAAGAACGCCGCGAAGATTCTGCACATCGATCACCTGCTCGATCGCAAGCCGAAGGCGCTGTCGGGCGGTCAGCGCCAGCGCGTGGCGATCGGGCGCGCGATCACGCGCAAGCCGAAGGTGTTCCTGTTCGACGAACCGCTCTCGAACCTCGATGCCGCGCTGCGCGTGAAGATGCGCCTCGAATTCGCGCGCCTGCACGACGACCTCAAGACGACGATGATCTACGTGACGCACGATCAGGTCGAAGCGATGACGCTGGCGGACAAGATCGTCGTGCTGTCGGCGGGGAACATCGAGCAGGTCGGCACGCCGAACACGCTGTATCACGCGCCGGCGAACCGCTTCGTGGCGGGTTTCATCGGCTCGCCGAAGATGAATTTTCTGTCGGGCACGATCGCGCAGGTGCAGAGCGACGGCGTGCTCGTGAAGTACGCGACGGGCGAGACGCAGCTCGCCGGCGTGTTGCCGGGCAACGCGAAGGTGGGCGATGCGGTCACGGTCGGCATTCGTCCGGAGCACTTGCAGCCGAACTCGCCGGGAGCGGGTGATTTCGGTGTTTCCGCATCGGCGATGACGGTCGAGACGCTCGGCGACGCGGCGTATCTCTACGCCGAAACGGACGTCGCGCCGGATGGCCTGATCTCGCGCATTCCGCCGCTGGAGAAGCACGCGCGCGGCGAGAAGCTGAAGCTCGGGGCGTCGGCGGAGCATTGCCATCTGTTCAACGCGGAAGGGCAGGCGTTCACGCGCAAGGTCGTGGATTCGTGGCTGCGGGAGCATGCGACAGCGGCGTGAGCTTGTCGACGATGCAACGGCGGCGCCATCCGAAAGGACGGCGCCGTTGTTTTTTGCGGTGCATGGGAGAAGCGCGATAATCGCGGTTACGACCGTTCACACTCGATGACCGGCGCATTCCCACACGAAATCGCCATGCCTGTCCTGACCGAACTCTTCGTCTATCCGATCAAATCCTGCGCGGGCATTTCCCTGCGCCGCGCAACGCTTTTCGACACGGGGCTCGAATACGACCGCCACTGGATGGTGACCGACGCATCGGGCGGCATGTTCACGCAGCGCACGCATCCGCGCATGGCCTTGATCAGAACCGCGTTCGACGGCGACGATCTCGTGATCGATGCGCCGGACATGCCGACGCTGCGCACGCCCTTGCGCACCGAGGCGCTGACCGATGCGCAGCCGATGCACGCGACCGTCTGGCGCGATACCGTCGATGCGCTCGATACCGGCGCGCACACCGCGCAATGGTTCACTGCGTTTCTCGGCCTGCCCGCGCGCCTCGCGCGCTTCGCGCCGGCGGCACGCCGCGATGTCAGCGACGAATGGACCGCGCCGCTTGCCGCGCATACGCGTTTCGCGGATCAGTTTCCGCTGCTGGTGCTCGGTCAGGCGTCGCTCGACGATCTCAACGCGCGTTTGTCGACCAAGGGCGCGCCGGGCATCGCCGCCAATCGCTTCCGGCCGAATCTCGTGATCGGCGGGCTCGATGCGTATGAGGAGGATTTCGTCGGCGAGATGCAGATTCGCGTGCCGGAACGCGACGTGCGATTTGTGCAATTGCGCCTCGTGAAGCTGTGCACGCGCTGTCCGATTCCGTCGATCGATCAGGAGACGGGCGCGCCGAATCCGTCGTGGCCGCACGAGCCGCTTGACACGATGAGCGCGTATCGCGGCAGCGACCAGTTCGACGGCGCGCTGACCTTCGGCAAGAACGCGATCATCGTGGCAGGCGAGGGCGTCATGCTGGAAGTCGGGCAGGAAGTGGCAGCCGAAATCGACTTCTGACGCGTCACGCGTCGAGCGCCGCCTTCGCGCACAACTCGTCGGTCACGAGCCCCGACAGCCATTGGCCCTTCAGCGCGGCGATCAGCGCCTCGCGCTTGCGTTGGCCGCCCGCGAAGCCGATCGTCGGGCGTTTCGGCGGCGTGTCGAGTTTGAGGCTCGTCACGCGCGCGCCGGTCTTCGATGTCACGCGCTTGCCATCGGCATTGATCGGCAGCCCGAGCCATTCGGCCACGGCGCCCGCGCCCATCATCTCGTCGACTTCCGCGCGCGTGATGAAGCCGTCTTCGTGCAGCGGACAGTTCACGCCCACGTTGCCGATGCCGACGAACGCCACATCCGCCTGCTGCGCGAGCGCGCTGACGATGCGATACAGCCGGTGATTGACCCACTGTGCGCGCTCGGTTTCGCTGTCGGCCATGAGCGGCGCGGGCAGCATGAAGTGCTTGCCGCCGGTCTTTTCCGATAGCTGTTGCGCGACGTCGTAGCGATTCGACGAACCGTCCTGCGCGATGGCGCCGACCATCGACACGAAACGATGCTGCGGCCGGTCCAGCTGGCCGATCTGCGCGACACAAGCCTTCAGCGTGCGCCCGCTGCCGATCGACACCACGAGCGGTTTCTCTTCGAACAGATAGCGCTCCATCACCTGCGCGCCCGCGACGGCGAGCTTGCGGTCGATCTGCTCGGGGGCGTCGCCGTCGATGGGGACGACTTCGCACATCGCGAGGCCGTAGCGGTCGCTGAGCGCCTTGGCGAGCGACAGACAATCGGCGATGCGATGATCGACCCGCACGCGGATCAGGTTCTTTTCAACGGCGAAGGCGACGAGGCGCTGCGCCACCGGACGCGAGATTTGCAGTTTTTCTGCGATCTCGTTCTGGGTGTTGCCGGCGACGTAGTAGAGCCACGCTGCGCGCGTTGCGAGGTCGAGTTTTTCAGTGGACTTGGGCACTGGTGGTTTGGCTTTTTGTTTTGTTGTTTTTTGGGGAGTGTTGCCGGATCCCGTTGGCGTGTCGGTTTATTGGCGTTGCCCCGTACAGGGCAACGCCAGCAGATTGACACGCCGACAAGTTCCATAGAAGCCCACCCGCACCACAAAATCAAGCCAGCCTCGGCCGCGCCGGATCGAACAACGGCCTCACATGCTGATAAAGCTCCCGAAACCCTTTCAACCGCTGCCGAAGCATCTCATGCCGCTGCGGGTTCGGCGTGAACTCCTGCTTGATCTCGGGCTTGGCGAGCACCGTCGCCGGATCGCCCCCCGCCGCGAGCCACCCGAGCCGCGCCGCGCCCAGCGCCGCACCGGTTTCGCCACCACCGTGCGTGCGAGTCGGGGTATCGAAAGCATCGGCGAACATCTGCGCCCAGTACGCGCTGCGTGCACCACCGCCGAGCATCGACAACGCCCGCGCCTGCGTACCCGCCGATTGCAGCGCATCGAGACCATCGGTCAGCGAGAGCGTCACGCCTTCGAGCACAGAATAGCCAAGCAAGGCGCGATCGGTCGCATGGGTCATGCCGAAGAACACACCTTGCGCGTACGGATCGTTGTGCGGCGTGCGCTCGCCGCTAAGATACGGCAGAAAGAGCGGCGCCGAAGGCAGCACATCCGCAGGCAAGGCTTCGATTTCCGCGAGCAACGTGGGCTCGTCCGTCGACGTCAGCTTGCACACCCAGCGCAGACAGCTCGCCGCCGACAACACTACGCTCATCTGATGCCAGCGATCCGGAATCGCGTGGCAGAACGCATGCACGGCCGACGCCGGATTCGGCCGGAAACGATCGCCGATCACGCACAGCACGCCCGACGTGCCGAGCGAGAGAAAGCCATCGCCCGGATCGGTCGCGCCGATGCCCACCGCGCTCGCGGCATTGTCGCCGCCGCCCGCCGCGACGATCACGCCTTCGCCCAGGCCGAACTCGCGCGCGAGCTCGGGACGCAACGTGCCCGAAGGCGCACTGCCCTCGGCCAGCGACGGCATCTGCTGGCGCGACATGCCGCACGCGGCGAGCAGCTCGTCGGACCAGTCGCGGCGCGCGACGTCGAGCCACAACGTGCCGGCCGCGTCCGACGGATCGGATACCTTCGTGCCCGTCAGATGCATCCGCAGATAATCCTTCGGCAGCAGCACGCACGCGGTCTGCTTGAAGATTTCCGGTTCGTTGTGCGCGACCCACAGCAGCTTTGGCGCGGTGAAGCCGGGCATCGCAAGATTGCCGGCGATCTCGTGCAGATTCGGCGCGCGCTCGTAGAGTTCGGCGCACTCCTTGTCGCTGCGCATGTCGTTCCAGAGGATCGCGGGCCGCAGCACGTTGTCGTGTGAATCGAGCAGCACCGCGCCGTGCATCTGGCCCGAGAGGCCGATGCCGCGCACCTGCGCGAATTCATCGGGAAACTTTTCGCGCAGCTTGAAGAGTGCGGCGCGCGTGCCTTCCCACCAGTCGAGCGGATTCTGCTCCGACCAGCGAGGCTTCGGCCGCGATACGGTGAACGGCGTGCCCGCCGTGCCGATCACGGCGCCATCGGCGGCGAGCAGCAGAACTTTCACTTCGGAGGTGCCGAGGTCGATGCCTAAGTACATGAACGGACCCTTTGTCGTTGCCGGGAACGAACCCGGCCAATGGCCAGGCGTGACGCCAATCCAGCGGGAGGCGCTAATTTAACGCCACGCAGCGCGCCGCGCCATGGGCACATTACCCGAGCGGCGCGGCTGATGGTTACGCGATGCGACAGGAACGGTGATAACGCGTTGCTTATGGCCGCGCGTTACGGTCGATTCGCAAGCCACGCATCGACCTTCGCGATCGCGTTGCGCATCACGCGCTCCAGCCCTTCGGTCTGCGCCATGCTGCCCCACAGGAGCTTGTCGCCGGTGAATGCCTTGATCGGATCCGGCGCCGTGAAGAAGCCGTGCGCGACAGCCGGGTCCATCACGCCGTCCTGATACGCATAAGGCAGCTTGTCTTCGTGCCAGCGTTCGAGGAAGCGGAAGAAGAGCGCGGGCAGGATGGCGGTCGAATCCGGATCGACGTTGCGCGCAAAGCATTCGGAGAGCGTCGGCGCGATGAAGCCGGGGAGCTTCGAGAAGCCATCGGCGGCGACGCGCTGGTTCGTGTCCTTGATATACGGATTGCTGAAGCGGTCGAGCACGACATCGCGATACTTCGCGAGATCGATCGGGCTGGGCGTGAGGCAGGGAATCACGTCGTCGGTGACATAGGCATCTGCGAGCGCGCGGACTTCCAGGTCCTGCGTGCCTTCGTGGATATATTGCAGGCCGACGAGCGTGCCCGCCCACGCGATGCAGCTATGGCTCGCATTGAGGATGCGGAT
>Ga0160459_100197_pt1 | contig 32597 bp, 26 predicted proteins | sample HID1973K_E6MG_FD_108208 | JGI IMG/M metagenome (GOLD analysis project Ga0160459, IMG submission 108208) | Enriched mosquito-associated microbial communities from UW Madison campus, WI, USA - HID1973K_E6 MG | ecosystem: Host-associated > Arthropoda: Insects > Digestive system > Unclassified ... | reverse complement strand
TGCTTCTGCGCCTGCGAGTCACCGGACATCGCCGCGCCGATCTTCGAGATCATGCCGTGATTGTCGAGCTTGACTTCGCTGGCGTCGCTGGCGAAAGCGTAGACGTAGATCGTGTCCGGGCGCAGGGCGGGCGCGGCCGCGACGGTCTGCACGGACTGGCCGCCGTACTGGTTGAACTGGCTCGCGGCCTGTGCGGGATTGCTCGCGCAGCCCGCCAGCAGCGCCGTGCCGACGACGAGTCCGGCGAGCGCCGCGCCGCGCGCCTTGTTGATGATCGAACTGAACGACGAGAATTTGATCGAGCTGGACATGTTGCATCTCCGTACCGGCCGCGCCGGGAATCGTGAATGGTCGAATTCGTGGATGCGTGAGTCGGCTGTCGGTTCTCGTTGTTGTTCGGGTCTCGCTGGGTTCCCGATCACGCAGACGCAACTATGGAGGATGGCCGCGCGGCAGGCCATCGAGCATTTATGTCGCGCGATTTCACGGGCGCGGAAGGCCCGTGGGACAAGGCTTCAGCGGGTGATTTCGCGGCGCGGCAGGCCGGCTGCAGAACACGCCGCTTGTGGTTACCATGTCCGGCACGCGTCGCGCAGGTCGTCGGCGCACTCCGCAAACTTGCCAAGGAGCAGAGATGGATCTGAAGATCGGTAACAAGCTCGCGCTGGTGTCCGGCTCGACCAAGGGCATTGGTCACGCCATCGCAGTGGCGCTGGCGCGCGAGGGCGCGCGCGTGATCGTGAACGGCCGCTCGCAGGCGTCGGTCGATGCGGCGCTCGCGAAACTGCGCGAACTCGCGCCGGGCGCGCAGGCCGAAGGCTTTGCCGGCGACATTTCCGATGCCGCGCAGGTCGACGCGCTGGTGCAGCGCTTCCCGCACGTCGATATCCTCGTGAACAACATGGGCATCTTCGATCCGAAGCCGTTCGAAGAGATTCCAGACGACGAATGGCTGCGCTTTTTCAACGCCAACGTGATGTCGGGCGTGCGGCTGTCGCGCGCCTATCTGCCGAAGATGAAGGAGAAGAACTGGGGCCGCGTGGTATTCATCAGCAGCGAGAGCGGCGTGCAGATTCCCGTCGAGATGATTCACTACGGCATGACGAAATCGGCGCAGATTTCGCTCGCGCGCGGCCTCGCGGAGACCTGCACGGGCACGGGCGTCACGGTCAATTCGGTGTTGCCGGGTCCGACGAGTTCCGAGGGCGTCACCGAGTTCGTCGAGAAGCTCTCCGGCGGAAAAAGCTTTCACGAGTTCGAGCAGCAGTTCTTCGAGGAAGCGCGCCCGACCTCGATTCTCAAGCGCTTCATCACGCCCGAGGAAATCGCGAGCATGGTGGCTTTCGTGTGCTCGGAGTTGTCCTCGGCGACCAACGGCGCGGCGTTGCGCGCGGACGGCGGCGTGATTCGCGCGGCCTTCTGAAGCTATCCGCCGATGAGTTCGCGCGCTCGCCCGAGCGCCTCGACGATCGCCGCGACGGTTCGCTCCCGCGCGGCTTCGTCGTTCTGCCGCAGCGCGTAGGAAGGGTGATACGTCGCGACGACAAGCCTGTCCCGATACGGCACGACGCGCCCGACATGCGCCGATAACGTCGCGCGACGGCCGAACAGCGCCGCGAGCGCGGTCGCGCCGAGCGTGACGATCACGCGCGCGCCGACGTCATGCAGTTCCTGTTCGAGCCAGTACGAGCACGCTTCGACTTCCTGTTGCGCCGGCGTCTTGTGCAGCCGCCGCTTGCCGCGCGGCTCCCACTTGAAATGCTTCACCGCGTTGGTCAGATACACCTGCTCGCGCGGCACGCCAGCCTGTCGCATGGCGTCGTCGAGCAATTGCCCCGCCGGGCCGACGAACGGCTCGCCCTTCAGATCCTCCTGATCGCCGGGCTGTTCGCCGAGCAGCATGATGCAGGCATCCGCCGGACCCGCGCCACGCACCGCCTGCGTCGCGTGGCGCCACAGATCGCAGCGGCGGCAGGTGTCGAGTGACGTGGGGGCGTCGCGTTCGGGCTGGGCCTCCTCCGCTTCCACCTGCACCGCCTTGCCGCCGAGCGCGCCGACGCTCTTCGCCTGCGCGACGCGCCGCGCCCCGCCGCGCGCATCGCTGACGAGCTTCGGAATCAGCGCGCCTTCCGGCAGACCCTTCCAGAAACGCACCGGCATGTGTTGTTCGAGCGCGGATTCGTTCAGCCGCGCCGGGTTGAAGATGCTGCGGTAATAGGTCATCCAGAGCGCTTCGGCGGCGTCGGGCGTATCGACCGCGTGTTCCGATGCGAGCGCGCGGCGGCGCTCCAGTTTCAGGCGCGCGCCGTCGAACATCGCCGCGCCATCTGGCGTCGCGATCAGCCAGGTCGAGCGTCCCATGCGCGCCGCGAAATGGTCCGCGCCCCAGGCGAGCACGTCGTGATCGGGCTCGTACCACGCGACATACTCGGGCGCGCCGAGCGAGGCGTCGCGCTGGCGAAAGCGCACGTACGCGATCATGTCGTGCTGCGCGCGTCGCACCGCCTTGGCCATTTTGTAGAGCCGCGCGCCGTCTTCATCGGCGGCCGATGCAACCGCGCGATCGCCCCGCGCCCAGCGCCACAGCACGCGATAGAGAAAGCCCCAGCGGCGCGCGTCGCGAAAATGCGCGGCGTCTTTCAGCAGCGATGCGAGTTCCCGCGATACGCGGATTTGCGGCGCTTCCGCCACCTTCGCCGATGGCGCGGCTTCATCGAACAAGGCGGGCTCGACCTGCGAGGTGCGCCAGTCGACCGATTCGGGCGCGAGTCCTTGCGCGAGCGCGTCGAGCGCGGCGGCGCGCCAGGCGTCGAAATCGTCGTCGATGGCGATGAGGTGCATCAGAGGAGCGACAGCTGCACCGGCTCCGTCGCGAGCGCGCGCCGCAGATTGTCCGACGGCGCTTCGGACAGCGGCGGCCGATAATCCGCCACGACGACGAACGGCTTCACCTTGCCCATGCTGCAGCGCAGCCGCACGAGATCCTGATAACGCACGCGCCGCGCGCGCCGCAATTCGACGATGCGCTTGGCGTTGCGCATGCCGATGCCCGGCACACGCGCGATCGTGCGCGCGGGCGCGACGTTCAGATCGACCGGAAAGCGGTCCCGATTCGCGAGCGCCCAGGCGAGTTTCGGATCGACGTCGAGCGGCAGATTGCCGGCATCGCCGAGCAGTTCCGACGCGGCGAAACCGTAGCCGCGCATCAGAAAATCCGCCTGATACAGGCGATGTTCGCGCAAGAGCGGCGGCGCCTTCGACGGCACGCCCGAGGGGCTGTCGGGAATCGGGCTGAAGGCCGAGTAATAAACGCGCTTCAGTTGATAGGAGCCGTAGAGCGTTTCAGCGGTGCCGAGGATGGTGCGGTCGTCGGTTTCATCGGCGCCGACGATCATCTGCGTGCTCTGCCCCGCCGGCGCGAATTTCGGCGCGCGCGGTTCCGCTTCGGATTCCTCGCGCGCGACCCGGATGTTGCCCATCGCCAGCTTGATCGTGCGGCCGCTTTTTTCCGGCGCGAGACGTTCGAGGCTGATTTCCGTCGGCAATTCTATGTTCACGCTCAGACGGTCGGCGTAGCGGCCAGCCTGCGCGATGAGACCGGGATCGGCATCGGGAATCGTCTTCAGATGGATATAGCCGCGAAACTGGTGCTTTTCGCGCAGCAATTTCGCGACGAGAACGAGCTGTTCCATCGTGTAGTTCGACGAACGAATCACGCCGGAACTGAGAAACAGGCCGTCGATGTAATTGCGGCGATAAAAATCCAGCGTGAGATTCACGACTTCCTCGGGCGTGAAGCGGGCGCGCGGCACGTTGCTGGAGCGGCGGTTGATGCAGTAACGGCAGTCGTAGAGACAAAAGTTCGTCAAAAGAATCTTGAGCAGCGAGACGCACCGGCCGTCGGGCGTGAAGCTATGGCAGATGCCCGAACCGGTGCTGGCGCCAAGGCCGTCGATGCCGCGCGACTCGCGTTTCGGCGAGCCGCCGCTCGCGCATGACGCGTCGTACTTGGCGGCGTCGGCGAGGATTTCGAGCTTTTCGGAGAGATCCATCTTTACGATTGTACTGTATGTTTATACAGTATTCATGGTGAGTTGCTAAGTCAAACGTTTTGTTATTGCGCACACTTCGCGCCTGCCCGGTCGCTCTCCCACGGCATGGCGATTGCGCAAGAAAGACGGCGGCGGCCAGCATTTCGCGAGGCGGCACGCATCGAGACTATCGATCAACGGGAGGACACCATGAAGAACGCAAAGAGAAGCCTGCTTGTTTCGGCCATGATTCTGAGTCTGTCGGGCGCGGCGTTCGCGCAGGGCGCAGGCGGTGGAGCAGGCGGCGGTTCAGCGGGCGGCAACGGAGCCGGACAAGGGGGCACCGGCATGAGTACGCCGAACGCCAACGGCGTGACGGGCTCGACCTCGGGCGCATCGGGCGCGAATACGATGGGCTCGTCGCAAAGCAACAAGATGCACAAGAACAAGAAGAGCAGCTCGGGCGGTTCCGATTCGGGCACGTCGGGCGGCGGCGCGGCCAAGACGTATTGACGTCGTTGTCAGCGCGCGCGGGCTTTGCGAAAGCCCGCGCGCGCTTTTCGATCCCCTCCGAAGTATCCCTGCCAGATAGGGATTTCTCCCGCTCCTTCATCACCGTACTGTAGTGCCTGAGCGCTATCCATCGCGCCGGGCGAGTACTCGTTTCGGCCGTTTTGCCGCTGCGCTCGATCCCGTCCATCGACAAAGCTGCAAGGAGTCCGAGAATCGTGTTCCCGGCTGCTTGTGCATTCGTTTCAAGGAGCTGGAACATGAAGGCGAAAACCAAACCGCAATTCTTCGCGATGATGGCTGCGTGCGCGCTCGTGACCACGGTCGGCAGCATCGGCGCGGCGCACGCTCAGGGCATGCCCGCGGACGCGCAGCAAACCGTGCAGACGATGCGCCCGATGTATATGTCGCAGGCCACGCCCGATCAGTCGCAGACTGCTGCGATGCCCGCGCCGCAAGCCGATGAATCGGCATACGGCGGCATGTCGGCAGGCGCGAGCGCATCCGCGAGCGGCCGCCGTCAGGGCGGCTGCGGCGACGCACCGCGCTGCGACATCTTCTTCGGTCAATGATCGGTCAAAGGCTTTGCGTCGCGGGCGTGCCCAAGCGCCGTTCGTGACGCATCACCCGATGCGGGTCGTCCACGCGAACGTCGCGCTGACCGACTCGCCCGGCTCCAGCACCTCGCCGCCCTTCAGCGCGCGCGCCACATCCAGATTCACCCAGTCCGCCACGTTGCTCACCGGCTCCACGCAAAGCAGCCCGGGATGCGCAGCGGGCGCGTACACCACCATGTGATCGAACGGCGCGTCGGCGCTCAACGTGATCGCGCGGCCTTCGTCGGGCCACGCGATCGTCGCCGTGCGCGACCAGCCTGCGAAGTTATCGTCGAGATCGAACGCATCGGCGGACATGCCAGCGCTGGACGCCATCGCATCGATGCACGGATGCGGACCCGCGTGCGTCGGCAGCAGATCCGGCGTGCTGTGCCACATCGCGGCGACGCGCGCATGCACGCGCGTGTTTCGCGTGCGCGGATAGTAGGGATGATGTCCCATGCCGAACGGCATCGGCCGATCGGCCAGATTGCGCGCGGACATCGTGACGCTTAGTCTGTCCGCATCGAGCGCGATGTCCTGCGTCGCTTCATAAGCGAACGGCCAGTGCCGCGCCGCTTCACGCGAAGGCTCGTGCAGCAGATGCAAGCGCGCCCGCGAAGCCGAGACTTCCGCCACGCGCCAGCCCAGACGCCACGCGTTGCCGTGCAGCGCGTGGGCGAAACCGTTGCCGTCATCGGAAAGATCGACGAGCGCGCCGTCGAACATGAAGCGCGCGTCACGGATGCGATTGCAATACGGCAAGAGCGGAAAGCTCGCCATGCCGAGCGGATCGCACGCGGCCAACGCGGCGGGCGTCGCGGGACGCAGCCAGTCGATCACGCGGCCATCGCGCAGTTCGTCGAACGCCGCGATCGCGCCGCCGACATGCGGCGCGAGTAGCACGCGGCGCGCGCCATGACGCAGCTCGACGAGCGCTTCGGACAGTGCGGCGCTCAATATGCGAACTGCCGGTAATTTTCGTCGAACGTGCGCGCCGTCGCCTCGACGAGTGGATTGAAGCGCAACAGACGCCGTGCGCGCGCGGGCAATGCGGCGAACACGTCGCGCGGCACGTCGATATGCACCTCCGGCCGGAAATACCACGCGCGGCTATAGCCGATCACGACCATCGGACGCGGCTCTCCGTCCAGGTTCGGCGTGCCGCGATGCAGGCCGCGCACATCGCGAATCATCACGTCACCGAGTTTCATCGGCACGCGTTCGGCGGCGAAGCGCCCCGCTTCCAGGCCGGCATACGCGTCGTCGCGCGACATGCGATGCGTGCCGCGCGTCGTTTCGAGCGGACCGTTGCGATCATCGACATCGACCAGCGGGAAATTCACCGCGAGCTGGAACGAGGGCGTTTCGGGCGCATCGTCGAACAGCGGCGGCGTGTCGCGATGCCAGTCCTGATATTCGGAGCCGTGCACGGGCGTATCGGTGGCGAGCTGGCACATCACCGGATCGCGCCCGGCCACGCGCTCCACGATACCGACGATGTCGTCGTCGCAAAAGATCGACGGGTCCGCGAACTCGCCCTCGAACGGCAGCGTGACGTAATAGCGGCCCGGTCCGCGATTGCCGCTCGTGGCAGCTGCGCGCGCTGCATCCACATGCGGTTGCAAGAGCGGAGCAAATGCATTGCGCCAGGCTTCGAGCGTCGCGCGCGGGAAATGGTCGCGCAGCAGCACAAAACCGTCTCGTTTGAACGCTTCGGCAAGCGCGTCTCGCGTGCCCTCGTCGTACCTGCCCATGCGCCGTCTCCTCGTCGCGAGTCCGGGGACAGAATCGCATGCACGTAATCCATTCGTCAATATTATTAGTAATAACCGGTGAAAACCCTGAGTCGAAATGCCCAATAAACACGTGCTTTCTGCGTCGTTCATCACTAATATTAGTGGCAGATTTTCGCGGCCCGCCACGCTTCGTATGCGTGGCGTCCAGCCGCCCGACGCACTCCGCACAATGAAAAAATCCACCCAACGCCGCCCGACGATGACCGACATCGCGAAACTCACCGGAGTCTCGCAATCGACGGTCTCGCTCGTGCTGAACAACGCAAGCGGCGCGAAGTTCTCCGACACCACGCGCGACAAGGTGCTGCGCGCCGCGCAGGAACTCGGCTATCGCATGACGCAGCGCGAGCCGGTCGCGGCGCTCGAGAGCCAGGGCGAACGCAATCTGATCGTCTATCTCGCCGACGAAATCTCGACGAGCCCGCACCCGGTCGTGAGCATCGACGGCGCGCGCGATGCGGCGTTCGCCAACGGCCGCATGCTCGCGGTCTATTCGACGCACGGCAACGCGGAAATCGAAGCGAGCGTGCTCGACGCGACGCTCGGCAATCCGAACGTGCTCGGCGTGATCTACGCGACGGTCTACACGCGCCGCGTCACGCTGCCCGCCGTGCTCGCCCGCGTGCCGACCGTGCTCCTGAACTGCTACACGAGCGATGCGAGCGTGTCGTCGGTCGTGCCCGCCGAGGTCGCGGGCGGGCATACGGCAACGGATCACTTGCTGGCGGCGGGCCACAGGCGCATCGGCTATATCAACGGCGAGCCGTGGCAGGACGCGGCGCGCGATCGGCTCAAGGGTTATCGGACCGCGCTCGCGACGGCCGATCTGCCGTTCGCGGCGGAACTCGTGCGCGAGGGCGACTGGAGCCCGGGCACCGGCTTCGAGCACACGCTCTCGCTGATGCGCGAGCCGAATCCGCCGACCGCGATTTTCTGCGCGAACGATCTGATGGCGCTCGGCGCGATCGAGGCGCTGAAGCAACTCGGCCTGCGCGTTCCCGACGATGTTTCCGTGCTCGGTTACGACGATCAGGAAATCGCGCGGCATACGCATCCGCCGCTTTCCACGGTCGTGCTGCCGAACTACGAACTCGGGCGCTGGGCGGTCGAGACGCTGCTTCAGGAAGAACAGAACCGCGCCGCCGGCGCGCCGGTGAGACGCCGCACGGTCAAGCTCGACGGGCCTTTGATCGAGCGCGGCTCGGTCAGGACATTGGCCGAAGCCAGGCATCTCGCAACTAATAATATTAGCGATTGACCGTTAATAAGACGCGATGAAACAATCGCCGAAGTCGCAGCCTTGAGCAATACGCATCACCACTCTCGCAGCACGCAGACCGGGCAACAACAAGCATCGGCACTACTAGAAAAAGGCAAACCATCCTATGGAGGAAGACATGCTGTCCCTAGAGAAGAAATCGCGTACGGGCCTGCGCCCGCTCGCTGCTGCACTGACCGCCCTGACGCTCGCTGCCGGCTTCACTGCCGCCCACGCCGCCGACGACGGCCTGCCGAAGATCGCGAACAAGAAGCCCCTGAAGGTCGGCTTTGCGCAGACCGAGAGCAACAACCCGTGGCGTCTCGCGGAAACGAAGAGCTTCAAGGACATCGCGGCGAAATGCGGCTGGCAGATGGTGATGACCGACGCCAACAGCTCCGCCGCCAAGCAGGTCTCGGACATTCAAAGCATGATCGCGCAGCATGTCGATCTGCTCGTGTTCCCGCCGCGTGAAGAGAAGCCGCTCGTGCCGGTCGTGATGCAGGCGAAGAAAGCGGGCATTCCGGTGATTCTCGTCGACCGCAACATCGACCAGTCGATGGCGAAGGCGGGCAAGGACTACATCACGTTCATCGGCTCGGACTTCATCGATCAGGGACATCGCGCCGCCGACTGGCTCGTGAAGGCGACCAACGGGAAGGCGACGATCATCGAGCTGGAAGGCTCGACCGGCGCGTCCGCCGCGAACGACCGCAAGAAGGGCTTCGACGAAGTGATCGCGAAGAATCCGGGCATGAAGATCATCGCGTCGCAGAGCGGCGACTTCGCGCGCGACAAGGGCCGTCAGGTGATGGAGACGCTGCTGCAGGCGCATCCGGATGTGACCGCCGTCTACGCGCACAACGACGAGATGGCGCTCGGCGCGATCGCCGCCATCAAGGCGGCCGGCAAACAGCCGGGCAAGGACATCGTGCTCGTGACGATCGACGGCACCAAGGGCGGCCTCGAAGCGATCAAGGCCGGCGAACTCGGCGCGAGCGTGCAATCGAGCCCGTTCTTCGGGCCGCTCGCGTGCGATGTCGCGCAGAAGTATGCGAAGGGCGAGACGATCCCACCGTGGGTGAAGGTCTCGGACCGCTTCTACGACAAGAGCAACGTCGACGCAAGCATGCAGTACGGGTACTGAGCGAAGCGTGTGTGTCTTGCGGGCGCCTGATCGAAGGCGCTCGCTTTTTCATTTGGACGGACTCACGCATGGCTCAGACTCCCCTTCTCGACATGCAGGACATCGACATCGCGTTCGGCGGCGTCGCTGCCTTGAAACGCGCGCGCCTGACCGTCACGGCGGGCGAAGTGCACGCGCTCATCGGCCAGAACGGCGCGGGCAAATCCACGCTCATCAAGATTCTCACCGGCGCGTATCGCAAGAGCGCGGGCACGGTCCGCTTCGATGGCCGCGAGGTCGATTTCCGCACGCCAAAAGACGCGCGCGAAGCGGGCATCAGCACGATCTATCAGGAGATCAACCTCGTGCCGTTTCGCTCGGTCGCGGAAAATATCTTTCTTGGACGCGAGCCACGCCGCTTCGGACTCATCGACTGGAAGACGGCGCAGCGGCGCGCGGCCGACCTGCTCGAATCATTCGGTTTGCGCATCGACGTTAAAAAGCCGGTACGCGAATACTCCACCGCGATCCAGCAGATGGTCGCGCTGGCGCGCGCCGTTTCGTCGGATGCGAAGATGGTCATCATGGACGAATCGACCTCTTCGCTCGACGAACGCGAAGTCGAATTGCTCTTCACCGTCGTGCGGCGCTTGCGTGACGACGGGCGCGCGGTGATCTTCGTATCGCATCGGCTCGATGAACTGTACGCGCTGTGCGATCGCGTCACCGTGATGCGCGACGGACAGACCGTCGCCGAAAGCACGATGCAGGAGATGGACAAGCTCAAGCTCGTCACGACCATGCTCGGGCGCACGCTCGCCGCCGTCGTGCACGAGGACAGCGCGGTGAAAGAAGCCAATCTCGCGAAGCGCGGGCCGGTGGCGCTTTCAGCGCAGGGACTCGCGGCGGGCGCGAAAGTCACGGACGTGTCGCTCGATGTGCATGCAGGCGAAGCCGTCGGTCTCGCGGGCCTGCTCGGCTCGGGACGCACGGAAACGATGCGTTTGCTGTTCGGTGCAGACCGTCCTGCCAAAGGCGCGCTTTCTGTCGGCGGCGAAAGCGCGACGTTCAGATCACCGAAGGATGCGATCGCACGCGGTGTCGCGTATCTGACCGAGGATCGCAAGGCTGAAGGCATCGTGCCGGAGCTTTCCGTGCGAGACAACCTCACGCTCGTCTGTCTGCCCGCGCTGACGAAGCGCGGCGTGGTCGACGTGGCGAAGCAGCGCGAGATCGTCGATGGTTTCATCGAATCGCTCGGCATCAAGCTGCGCTCGCCCGATCAGCCGATACGCGAACTCTCCGGCGGCAATCAGCAAAAGGTGCTGCTCGCGCGCTGGCTCGCGACGCATCCTCGCCTTCTTCTGCTCGATGAACCCACGCGCGGCATCGACGTCGGCGCGAAAGCCGATGTCGCGAAGATCGTGCGCGAACTGCGCGATGCGGGTCTTGCGGTGCTGCTGTCCGCATCGGAACTGGAGGAACTGACGGCGGTGGCCGATCGCGCGGTCGTGATCCGCGACGGCGAAACGGTCGCGCAACTCGATGGCGCGCAGATGAACGAGGCGGCCATCATGGACGCGATCGCATACGGCGGGGGCGCGGAGTCGACGCTCGCCGAAGCGGTGGAGGAAGCGAAACATGATCGATGACACGCAACGCGCCGCGCCGATCGTGCAGGCACCCGTGAAGAAGAAACGCGGCATCGCGATTCAGCGCGAAATCGCCGTGCTGATCGCGATGATCGTCTTCAATCTGATCTTCACGCAGCACTTCCTTTCGCTGCAGACGTTCAACGTGAATCTCACGCAAGTGGTGACGATCGTGATCGTCGGCATCGGCATGACGCTCGTTGTCGCGACGGGCGGGATCGATCTCTCCGTGGGCGCTTCGATGGCGATTGCCGGTGCGCTCGCGCCGATGCTCTTCATGAATATCGACGGCCCGCTCGGCATTCTGCTCGCGTTCACCTTGCCGATCATCGCGGCTGCCGCATGCGGCGTGTTCAACGGCTTTCTCGTGACGCGGCTGCACGTTCAGCCGATCGTCGCGACGCTCGTGCTGTTCATCGCGGGCCGCGGCATCGCGCAGGTCGTCACGGACGGCAGCCTGCAGGCGTTCAACAATTCCACCTTTCAATGGATCGCGCTCGGCAAGGTCGCGGGGGTGCCGTTTCAGATCCTGTTGATGCTCGCGCTCGTCGCGATCTTTACCTGGATCGTGCGCAAGACGCTGTTCGGCAAGTATCTGCTCGTGACGGGCGGCAATGAGGACGCCGCGTATCTCTCGGGCATTCCGACCGCGCGCGTGAAGATGATCGCGTACACCGTATGCGCCGCGCTCGCGGGACTCGCGGGGCTGATCTCGATTTCGGTGAACTCGTCGTCGGATGCGAATGTCGTGGGCCTCGGCGTCGAACTCGATGCGATCGCGGCGGTCGCGGTCGGCGGCACTGCGTTGACGGGCGGCAAGGCGTATATCACGGGCACGCTGATCGGCGCGCTGATCATTCAGTTGTTGCGTTACACGCTGCTCGCGCACGGCATTCCGGATGCCGCCGCGCTCGTGCTCAAGGCCGCGATCATCATCGCCGCGGTGTACGTGCAACGCAAGCGAGGCTGACTGTCATGAAGAAGAACCTGCCCATTCTCATTGCGCTCGTCGCGCTGCTCGTGCTCGGCGTCACGCGTTATGAGCATTTCCTGTCGGCGTATAACGTGACGTCGTTCTGGCGCTACAACTCGATGTTCCTGCTGATATCGATCGGCATGGCGTTCGTGATCATCACGGGCGGCATCGATCTGTCGGTCGGCACGGTGGCTGCGCTCGCGAGCGTCGTGTCGGCATTGGCGAGTCCGCATGGCGCGCTGGCCGGCGTGCTTGCGGGATCGCTCGCGGGGCTCGCGGTCGGTGTGTTGAACGGCCTCGTCATCACGCATATGCGGATTCTGCCGTTCATCGTCACGCTGGCGACGAGTCTGGGCGCGCATGGTCTGGCGTTGCTGCTCGGTCATAACGATGCGGTGGCGATTTCGTCGGATATGAATTTCGCGGCGTTCGGGCAAGGCGATTTTCTGGGGATGCCGATTCCGGGGATCGTGTGCGCGGCGGTTGCGGTGATCGGATGGATCGCGTTGCGCAGTTCGCGGTTCGGGCGGCATGCGCTTGCCATCGGCGGGAGCGAGGAAGCGTCGCGGTTGATGGGACTGAACGTGGATCGCACGCTGGTCTTCGTTTATGCCGTTTCCGGGCTGCTTGCCGGCATCGCCGGGGCGATTCTCGCGGCGCAGTTCGGCGCGGGGCAGCCGAATGAAGGCGTTGGATGGGAGCTGTTCGCGATTTCGGCTGTGGTGCTCGGGGGTACGCGGTTGACCGGGGGCGATGGGTCCATCGCGATGACGATCGCCGGTGTCGCTTTGCTTGGGCTCGTGTTCAACCTTTTGAACTTCGAGAACGGGCTGGGGTTTATTTCGTTGTCGGCGTATTGGCAGTCGGTGATTCGTGGGTTGTTCCTGTTGCTTGTGATCGTATTGCAGGCGAGGGTTCTGGGTGGAGGGAAAGTGGTCAAGGTGGCGCGTTGAGGAATTCGCCGGATCCCGCTTTCACGGGACCCGGCGAATAAAACCCATCAGGCATGCCGATGCTCCGGCACGGTCTCCCGGATTGCCTCCTCCCGCCGCGTCCCTGCCACGACACCAGGAATCCCTCGCCCGCGCAGCGAGCATCCCACCGTCTCAGTCACGAACAGCAACGCAACCGCCCCCACCACACAAGCGCCCATCATGTAATAAGCCGGCACCAGCGTATTGCCCGTGCGCCCGATGAGCCAGTCGGTGACCATCGGCGCGGTGCCGCCGAAGATCGACGTCGAGAGGTTGTAGGCGATCGCCATCCCCGCATACCGCGCCTGCGTCGGGAACATCGCGGGGAACATCGCCGAGATGCTCGCGAGTTGCGGCACATAGAGCAGCCCCAGCACCCCGAGCCCGATCAGCGCGCCCGCAATGCCATGCGACATCAACGAAAACATCGGCACGGCGGCCACAAAGATGCCGACGAGCGAAAGCCACCACACCTTCTTGCGCCCGATGCGATCCGACAGCGCCCCGGCGAACGGCAGCAGCACCATCATCGACAACATGCCGATCAAGGGCAGCAGCAGCGAAAGGTTGTCGCTCATGCCGAGTTCCTTTTTCATGAACGTCGGCATATAGGCGAGCAGCACATAGTTCACCACGTTGAGCGCGACGACCAGTCCACCGAGCTGCAGCAACGGCTTCCAGTAGTTCGCGAACAGTTCGCGCAACGGCACGCCCGCATGATCCTCACGCCCCGCTGCTTCGGCGCATTCGCGAAACACCGGCGTGTCCTCCATCTTCGAGCGCAGATACAGTCCGATCAGACCGAGCGGCGCCGCGACGACGAACGGCAGACGCCAGCCCCATGCGTGCATCGCGTCGTTGCCGAGCAGGACCGAACAGCCCAGCATCAGAAGCGCCCCCAGCGAGAAGCCCGCGAGCGTGCCGAATTCGAGGAAGCTGCCGCAGAAGCCGCGCTTGTGATCGGGCGCGTACTCGGCCATGAAGGTCGCCGCGCCGCCGTATTCGCCGCCGGTCGAAAAGCCCTGGATCATGCGCAGCACGACGAGCGCCGCCGGCGCCCACAAGCCGATGCTCGCATACGAAGGCAACAGGCCGACGAGCAAGGTCGCCATCGACATGATGATGATGGTCAGCGCGAGCACATGCTTGCGGCCGAGCCGGTCGCCGAGCGGCCCCCAGAAGAGTCCGCCGAGCGGCCGGACGAGGAAGGAGATCGCGAAAGTCGCGAGCGCGAAGAGCGTCGCCTGCGCGGTGCTGCCGGGAAAGAGCGCGGCTGAAATATAGGTGAGGCCGTAGCTGTAGATGCCGTAGTCGAACCATTCGGTCGCGTTACCGATGGCCGATGCCGCCATGGCGCGCCTGATCGGCCCGCGCGATTGCGCATCATGCGCCGTCTGCGCGTCTTTGCTGGTGGAGGGTTGCACGTAACTCATAGTCGTTGTCCGGATGCGTCGGTGACCCGGTGCTGCGCTCGCGTTCGCGCGCCATGCACCGCCATGAGTTCAAGATACAGACGCACGCAGCTTGCCCCGCATGTCCTAGGACGATGAGGACGCTGGGGTTTTCCCCAGACAACGGTTCATTCTTGCCGCCCGACGGCGACCCCGGCGGGTTTCTTACCGAATCCGACGAGCGTCATAGGACAATCGTTCAAGGCTCCGGATTGGAAATATCCGCCGTGACGATCCGTCTGCCGAGCGCCTCGGCGGCATGCCGCGCGTCCTCGCTAGACTCGAACGGACCAATGGTCTCGCAGCCGTCGAACGGATAGAGCACACGCTTGTCGCGCTTGCGCACGACCTTCAGCGTGCCGATATGCATGCCCGTCGCATTCACCACGTACGACGCGTAAATGTCGAAGCCCTCGTATGTCCCCGCTTCGGATATCAGTGTGGTTCTGGGCATCGGTCTGGACATGGTTGCGATCGTCGGGCAGCGTGGGTACGCGGTATGTTCGTGTCGGGATCGGTTCAGCAAAAAGCGTTCCGCTCCGCGCGCCTTTGCGCACGGGCCTGCCGCGCGCGCAGCCGATGAAAACCGAAGCGCGTTCCGTGCGAGAATTCGAAATCACTCTGATGCGCCGTGACAGCACGGCGGGCAAGCGGCGAGGAGAACGAGCGTCAAATGAAAGCTGACAATCTGATCGCGGATGCGGGAACGAGCGGGCCCGGCCCGAGCTTCCTTCTGGGCGGCGGCGAAATGGGCGCGCTCATCCGCAGTTTCGATTGGACGCAAACCGCGCTGGGCTGGCCCGAGCACTGGCCGCAAAGCCTCAAGACGGCCATCCGCATCATGCTGACGTCGCGCCAGCCGATCTGGGTCGGCTGGGGTCCCGACCTGCTGTTCTTCTACAACGACGCGTACAAATCGATCATCGGCGGGAAGCATCCGCAGGCGCTCGGCCAGCCGACGTCGGTCGTCTGGCGCGAAATCTGGAACGAGATCGGCCCGCTGCTCGACAGCGCGCTCGTCGGAAGCGAAGGCACCTTCGTCGAACAGAAGCTCCTCATCATGGAGCGCAACGGCTTTCCGGAAGAAACGTACTACACGTTCTCCTACAGCCCGATTCCCGACGACCGCGGCGGCGCGGGCGGCATCATCTGCGCGAACAGCGACGACACGCAACGCGTGCTCGGCGAGCGCCAGCTGACCGTGCTGCGCGAACTCGCGGCTTCGGCGGCCGATGCGCGCACCTGGCGCGAGGCATGCGAACTGTCGATGAACGCGCTCGGCAACGCGTCGCGCGACATGCCCTTCGCGCTGCTCTACGCGGCCGAACCCGGCGGCGATACGGCGACGCTCGTCGGCGCGTGCGGCATCGAGCCGGGGCACCCGGCCGCGCCCGCGATCCTGCATGCGGCGCAGCCTCAGCCGTGGCCCTTCCAGGACGTGTTGCGCGACAACGCGGCGCGCGTCGTGACGGATCTGCAGGCGCGCTTCGACGCGCCGCTGCCCGCCGGCGCATGGAGCGTCGCGGCGCAAAGCGCGGTGCTGTTGCCCATCGCGCCCGCGGGCGAAACCGGCCGCGTCGGCGTCCTGATCGCGGCGCTCAATCCATTCCGGCTCTTCGACGAAGGCTATCGCGCGTTCATGAATCTGGTCGCGAACCAGATCGGCGCGGCGATCGGCTACGCGCACGCGTACGACGAAGAACGCCGCCGCGCCGAAGCGCTCGCCGAAATCGATCGCGCGAAGACCACCTTCTTCTCCAACATCAGCCATGAGTTCAGGACGCCGCTCACGCTGATGCTCGGCCCGCTCGAAGAACTGCTCGCGAAACCGGAGCGCATCGGTCACGAAGACATGCGTGTCGTCGAGATCATGCATCGCAACGGCTTGCGGCTTCTGAAGCTCGTCAACGCGCTGCTGGACTTCTCGCGCATCGAGGCCGGGCGCATCGAGATTCATCGGCAGCCGACGGACATCGCCGTGTTCACCGCCGAGCTTGCGTCGCTGTTTCGCTCGGCGATCGAATCGGCCGGCCTGCGCCTCGATATCGATATCCCGCCGACGCCCGTGATCGCGGACATCGACCGCGACATGTGGGAAAAGATCGTGATGAACCTGCTGTCGAACGCGTTCAAATTCACGTTCGACGGCGCGATCCGCGTCTCGCTGCACCCGCACGCCGGACACGGCATCGAACTCAGCGTGCGCGACAGCGGCATCGGCATCCCGGAGCACGAACTCGTGCGCGTGTTCGAGCGCTTTCATCGCGTCGCGGGCGCGGCGGGCCGGTCGGTCGAAGGCAGCGGGATCGGGCTCGCAATGGTTCAGGAGCTGGTCAAGCTGCACGGCGGCTCGATCAGCGTGCAAAGCGCGCTCGGGCGCGGCGCGTGCTTCACGATCACGCTGCCCGTGCCGCGCGACATGACCGAGGCAACCAACGCCGAGGCGAGCATCCGCGCGCGTTCGTATGTCGATGCGGCCATGCGCTGGATGCCGGACTCGGGCGGGCCGGCCGCAGTCGACAGCGACGAAGACACGCCGCTCGGCGCGACCAGTGAACCGACGCCGCAGGACGCGCAGCCGGGCCGCGTGCTCGTCGTCGACGACAACGCCGATCTGCGCGACTACATGCGCCGCATGCTCATCGGCGCGGGCCACGACGTGCGCGTCGCCGCCGATGGCGAAGCCGCCCTCGCGATGGCCCGCACGATGCATCCGGAAGTGATCGTCTCCGACGTGATGATGCCGCGCCTCGACGGCTTCGGGCTCTTGCGCGCGCTGCGCGAGGACGAGGCGCTGCGCGAAACGCCGGTCGTGCTGCTGTCGGCGCGCGCGGGCGAAGAGGCGCGCGTGGAAGGCCTCGAAGCAGGCGCCGACGATTATCTGACCAAGCCCTTCGCCGCGCGCGAACTGCTCGCGCGCGTGGCGAGCAATCTGCGCCTTGCGCGGCTGCGTAACGCGACCGAGCAGAAGCTGCGCGACGAATCTCGCACGCTCGAAATTCTCAATCGCGTCGGCGCGACGGTCGCGGGCGAGCTCGAACTGAGCCGTGCCGTGCAGGTGGTGGTCGACGCCGCGACCGAGCTGACCGGCGCCGCCTTCGGCTCGTTCTTCTACAACGTCCTCGACGACAAGGGCGGCCGCTACACGCTCTATACGATCTCGGGCGTGCCGAAGGATACCTTCGCGAAATTCCCGATGCCGCGCAACACCGCCGTGTTCGGCCCGACGTTCGCGGGCGAAGGCATCGTGCGCTCGGACGACATCACGAAAGCCGCGCGCAACGGTCACAACGCGCCGCATCACGGCATGCCGAAGGGCCATCTCGCGGTGTGCAGCTATCTCGCCGCGCCGGTGCTCTCGCGCACGGGCGAAGTGCTCGGCGGCCTCTTCTTCGGCCATCCGGAGCCGGGCGTATTCACCGAGCGCTCGGAGCGGATCCTCACGGGCATCGCAGCGCAGGCGGCGATCGCCATCGACAATGCGCGCCTCTTTCAGGCTGCGCAGGACGAGATATCCGAACGCACGAAGGCGCAGGATGCGCTGCGCGATCTGAACGAGACGCTGGAGCGCCGCGTCGCCGACGCCGTCGCCGATCGCGATCGTTTGTGGGAGCTGAGCGAAGACTTGTTCTTCGTCGCCAGTTTCGAAGGTGCGCTGTTGCGCGTGAGTCCTTCATGGACGACGGTGCTCGGCTTCGACTCGCAGCGGCTGCATTCGCACACGGTGTCGGACCTCGTGCATCCGGACGACGCGCGCGCCGCCGCCGCGGAACTCGACAGTCTGCGCGCGAGCGGCCTGCCCGTGCGCTACGAGTGCCGTCTGAGCCGCTCGGACGGTGGCTGGCGCTGGATCGCATGGACCGTCTCGCTCGATCCGCGCACGCGGCGCATTCACGGCGTGGGCCGTGACGTGACGGCAGACCGCGAAACCGCCGACGCGCTGCGTCACGCGGAAGAAGCGCTGCGCATGGCGCAAAAGATGGAAGCAATCGGCAAGCTGACGGGCGGCATCGCGCATGACTTCAACAACCTGCTGCAGGTCATCGGCGGCAATCTGCAGTTGCTCGCGAAGGATGTCGCCGGACAGGACAAGCCCGAGCAGCGCGTGAGAAGCGCGCTCGCGGGCGTGGCGCGCGGCGCGAATCTGGCCTCGCAACTGCTCGCGTTCGGCAGACGTCAGCCGCTCGCGCCGAAGGTGGTCAACCTCGGCCGCTTCGTGCGCGGCCTCGACGACATGTTCCGTCGCGCGCTCGGCGACGGCATCGAGATCGAGACCGTCGTGACGGGTGGCTTGTGGAATACGCTCGTCGATCCGTTTCAGGTCGAGAACGCGCTGCTCAATCTCGCGATCAACGCGCGCGACGCGATGAACGGCCACGGCAGGCTGACGATCGAAGCCGGCAATGCATCGCTCGATGAAACCTACGCGCTGCGCAACGCGGAAGTCACGCCCGGCCAGTACGTGATGGTCGCGGTCACCGACACGGGCTCGGGCATGTCGCCCGAAGTGCAGGAGCGCGCGTTCGAACCGTTCTTCACGACCAAGCGCGAAGGTCAGGGCACGGGCCTCGGGCTTTCGATGGTGTACGGCTTCGTCAAGCAATCCGGCGGGCATGTGAAGGTGTACAGCGAGCAGGGACATGGCACGACGGTGCGTATCTATCTGCCGCGCGCGCGTGAGGAAGAGGATCTGGAAACGAACATCGATCCGGGCCCGGCGAAGGGCGGCAGCGAGACCATTCTCGTCGTCGAGGACGATGAAGAAGTGCGCGCGACGGTGGTCGAACTGCTCGCGGATCTCGGCTATCGCGTGTTGCGCGCGAAGGATGCGCAGAGCGCGCTGGCGATCGTCGAGAGCGGCGTGCCGGTCGATCTGCTCTTCACCGATGTCGTGATGCCCGGGCCGTTGCGCAGCACCGAACTGGCGCGCAAGGCGCGTGAGCGCGTGCCGGGGATCACGGTGCTGTTCACGTCGGGCTATACGGATAACGCGATCGTGCATGCGGGAAGGCTCGATGAGGGCATCGATCTGTTGAGCAAGCCTTATACGCATGAGGCGTTGGCGCGCAAGGTGCGGCACGTTCTGGGGCAGCGTGCGCAGGACGCGGCGCCGGTGGTCGTGGATGCCGATGCGCGCCTGCCCGGCGGCGAGCAGGACGATGTGCTTTCGCGCGTGCGTGTGCTGTACGTGGAAGACAATGAGCTCGTGCGCGCGAGCACCGCGGAGCTGATGCACACATTCGGGCTGGATTTGATCGATACGGGCAGTGCGGAGGAGGCGCTCGAATTGTTGCGGGCGCATCGCTTCGAGGTGCTGTTGACAGATGTGGATCTTGCGGGGCGGTCGGGGGTCGAGTTGGCGATTGCCGCTTGTCGCGAGACTTCCGGGCTGGGGGTCGTGTTCGTGACTGGGTTTGATCTCGCGCTCAGCGAGGAGGAGCGACGGGTGCTGCCGAAAGCCGTTCAGTTGCGCAAGCCGTTTGATCCGCTGGCGTTGATCAATGCTTTGAATGCTGTGGTGGCGGGGTAGTGGTCGGGTTTGGTTTGTTTGTTTGCTTGCTTGGGCTTCTATGGATGGCCTGTGGTCGTGTCGGTCTATTGGCGTTGCCCCTGTGCGGGGCGGCAGTCACTTTCTTTGCTGCTGCAAAGAAAGTAACCAAAGAAAGCAGCTCGATACGCCCGCGGTCACACGCAATTTGGGTGTTCTTCTCCTCGCTCGTGGCACTCTGTAGCGAGTGCCCTCATAGGCCAGCTCGGGCTTGGACCGCGCACGGTCTGACTAGCTAATTGTTTAAGCGCGCTGGTTCAGCACGAAATAGCTTCGGCACAGCGCTGCGCGCTGCCGTGGGGTCTGCAAGGGAAACCAACGAGAAAAGAGCAACGCAGAAACACACGCAGACCCGATTGACCGGTCGGCCGCGTAGCGGGCCGGAGCCATTTCGCGCTGAACCAGCCACGCGTGTGGCGCGACGTGGCAGACCGTGCGCGGTCCGAGCCCGACTTGGCCTATGAAGGCACTCGCTACAGACGCCACGAGCGAGGAGAAGACTACTCAAATTGCGTGTGACCGCGGGCGTGTCGAGCTGCTTTCTTTGGTTACTTTCTTTGCAGCAGCAAAGAAAGTGACTGCCGCCCCGCACAGGGGCAACGCTAATAAACCAACAAGCCAACGGGATCCGGCGACAAACCCAAACCCAAACCCCGCCCCCTTCACCCCCCGCGCCGCTTCCTCACCGCCTCAGCAAGCAACTCCAGCACCGGCTCGCTCTGCGTCCACCCCAGACACGCATCCGTAATCGACACACCGTGCTTCAACGGCACGCCCGGCTTCAAATCCTGCCGTCCCTCTTCCAGATGGCTCTCGATCATCACACCCGTGATCCGCCGCTCGCCCGCTTCCAGTTGCCGCGCAATATCCTGCGCAACGTCCACCTGCCGCAGATGCGATTTGTTCGAATTGGCATGCGAGCAATCGATCATCACCTGCTCGCGCTGCCCGAGCTTGGCCAGCGCGCCACACGCAGCCGCCACGCTTTGCGCATCATAGTTCGGCCCCTTCGTCCCACCCCGCAAGATGACGTGACAATCATCATTGCCGCGCGTCTCGAAGATCGCGGCCATGCCCATCTTGGTCATTCCCATGAACGCATGACTCGCGCGCGCCGCGACGATCGCGTCCGCCGCAACCTGCACGCCGCCATCCGTGCCATTCTTGAACCCGATCGGACAACTCAACCCCGACGCAAGCTGCCGATGGCTCTGACTCTCGGTCGTGCGCGCACCGATCGCGCCCCACGCGATCAGATCGGCGATGTACTGCGGACTCAACAGATCGAGAAACTCCGTCGCGGTCGGCAGGCCGAGGCCGCTGATATCGAGCAGAAGCTCGCGCGCACGGCGCAAGCCCTCGTTGATGCGGAAGCTGCCGTCCAGACGCGGATCGTTGATATAGCCCTTCCAGCCCACCGTCGTGCGCGGCTTCTCGAAGTACACGCGCATCACGATGAAGAGATCGTCGCGCAGCCGGTCGGCGACAGCCTTCAGGCGCTGCGCGTATTCCATCGCCTGATCGTGATCGTGGATGGAGCACGGCCCCACCACGACGACCAGCCGGTCGTCGCGGCCATGCAGAATGTTCGCGATCGCCGCGCGGCTCTCTTCGACGAGCGTCTGCACGCTGGACGTAACCGGCAATTCGTCGAGCAGCAACGCGGGCGAAATCAGCGGACGCACGGCGCCGATGCGCGTGTCGTCGATACGGGTCGTGTCTTGCGTGGAGTCGGCCACGCCTGCCTCCTGATCGCGGGAGGGATTGTCGATGCGGGTCAAGATCAGCTCCGTCATGCGTAATTGATGCAAAATTCAGGGACTTTATGCGTACTTTCCGCTCGCTCGGCGGCGTGCGGCGCAAACATCGATTATCGCATTTGCGACGCCCCGCGCGCTCGATCGTGCGTATGATGAAGCCGGAACGACACCTTCACCGGGAGCCAGTCATGCGAATCGAAACTTCATTCCTTTTCGACCTCGACGGCACGCTCGTCGATAGCGTCTATCAGCACGTGCTTGCATGGAAGGAAGCGCTCGACGCCGAAGGCATCGAACTGTCCGTCTGGCGCATCCATCGGAAGATCGGCATGAGCGGCGGCCTGTTCACCAATCAACTGCTGCGCGAAACGCACGGCGAAATCAGCGCGGACCGCGTCGAGCGTCTGCGTCAGTTGCACGCGGAAGCGTACAAGCGGTTGCGCGCGCAGGTGTGCCCGCTGCCGGGCGCGCGCGAACTGCTCGATGCACTCACGCAAGCCGGCACGCGTTGGGCTATCGCGACGAGCGGCCGTATGGAAACCGCGCAGGTGAATCTCGAAGCGCTGGGCGTCGATCCGGCGAAGCAGGTCGTCATCACGCGCGACATGGTGAAGTACGCCAAGCCCGATCCCGATCTCTTCCTCGCCGCCGCCGCGCGCCTGAACGTGCCGATCGAACATACGGTCGTCGTCGGCGACAGCATCTGGGACATGCTGGCCGCGCGGCGTTGCCGTTCGCTGGGCGTCGGTCTGCTGTCGGGCGGTTATGGCAGCGATGAACTGGAACGCTCCGGCGCGTTGCGCGTCTATGAAGATCCGGCGGATCTGTTGCTGCATCTCGACGAAGTCGCGGCACGGCCGTGAGATGATCGCGCGCATGACTCAATCCAATATCGATGTCCGCCCCTGGGGCGATGCGCGTCTCTATACGTTATGCAATGTGTCGGGCATGCGCGTCGAGATCAGCGATCTGGGCGCGACGCTCGTCTCATGGCACGCGCCCGATCGCGACGGACATGTCGCCGATATATTGCTCGGCCATGACACGCCCGCCGAATATCTGAACGGCCGCGCGTTCATGGGGGCGATCATCGGACGCTGGGCGAATCGCATCCGCGATGCGCGTTTCATGCTCGATGACGTCGCGCATCAGGTCGAACCCAACGAAGGCGCGAATCATCTGCATGGTGGATCGGCGGGTTTTCATCGGCAGATGTGGCGCGCCGAAGTCACCGGCGATGCGCTCGTCATGACGTTGTGTTCGCCCGATGGCGCAGCGGGCTTTCCCGGCAATCTGGACGTCACCGTGCGCTATGCGCTCAACGACGAAGGCACGTTGTCGATCGACTACGAAGCGCGCACCGATGCGCCCACGCCCGTCAATCTGACGAACCATGCTTACTTCAACCTGGGCAACGGCGCGAGCATTCTCGATCATCGGATATCGATCGCATCGGATAGCTACTTCGCGATCGATGCCGCGTCGATTCCCGTTGCGCGCGAACAAGTCGCGGATAGCGTGTTCGATTTGCGCGTGCCCGCTTCGATCGGCGCGCGGCTCGCTGCATCACACGCGCAACTCGCCATCGCGGGCGGCTTCGACCATTGCTATGTCCTCGATGAAGACGCGCAGGAACCGCGCGTGGTCGCCGTGCTGTTCGATCCGTCGAGCGGACGCGAGCTGAGCGTATCGACCGATACGCGCGGTTTGCAGTTCTATTCGGGGAATTATCTGGAAGGCGTGTCCGCGCGCAACGGATCGCGCTATCGCAAGCATGCGGGGCTGTGTCTCGAAGCGGGCGGTTATCCGGACGAGATCAACATGGACGGCGAGCGCGCCGTCCTGCGTCCTGGCGAGACATATCGGCAGCGCACGCGCTATGGCCTGCGCGTGCGGCATGAACGTTGACGCGTGATCAGAAGATGTTGCGCAAGCCGATCGACACGCCGGTCTGATTCGAGCGGCCCGGCAATTCGACGTCGGCCGCGCCCGTCACCTTGTTGAAGTCCACGGTGCCATACACTTCCGTGCGCTTCGACAGCGCGTATTCCGCCAGCGCGACGCCCGTATAACGATTGCCGCTGCCCGTCGCGCCGCCGCCAATGGCCGCGTTCTTCATGTGGTCGTAATAGAACGCGCCGGTCAGCAAGAGCGCCGGCGTGACCTGATACGTGACGCCCGCGAACGGGCCATCGTCGCGGCGGCCCGAGCCCTTCAGGATATCCGTGCCCGCCACGAGCCCGCGCTGCTGCAGGATGCTGTCGACGAAGCCGGTGTCATCGGTCGAATGCAGATAGCCCGCATAGAGCTTCGCCGCGCCGATCGAGTAGACGAGATTCGCATTCCAGATCTTCTGCTTGTTCGCCGAGTTGTCGCTGTTCTGCTGATAGCCGCCGCCGATGGACAGCGGACCCAGCGCATACGACGCCGTGAAGCCGTACATGTTGCCCGCGCCGAGATGGCCCGGCACCTGACCCGAGAAGCCGCCCGCGCCCGTCGAGGTGTAGTTCGTGCCGAACGAATACATCGCGCCGATCGTCAGGCCCGCGAACGTGCCGTTGTACTTCACCGCGTTATCCGCGTAGAGGCCCGCGCCCAGTGCGACCGGCAGCCACGCGTTCTCGAAGTAATTGCCGACGGTGAGCGGGTCGTAGGTGTCACCGAGCATGTCGAAGAGCGGCGTCTTCTGGCGACCGAGCGTCAGCGTGCCATAGCGGCTCGAAAGACCGACGAAGGCCGCGCGATTGAATGCGCGCGCGCTGTCGGCGTACTGGCCGTTCTCCAGTTCCACACCGCTCTCCAACTGGAAGATCGCCTTCAGGCCGCCGCCCAGATCTTCCGTGCCCTTGAAGCCGATACGGCTGTTGGTGATCGCGCCGTTCGTCATGAACACCTTGCCATCGTTATTGGCGTTGGCGTTCGTCAGATAGCGCACGCTCACGTCGGCGACGCCATAGAGCGTGACCGAGCTTTGCGCGAATGCGGACTGACAGGCGAGCGCGATGAACGAAGCGCCGATGCCGGCGATGGCGCGCGATGTGTTTGTCTTCATGATGTGATGGACGCGTTTAGTTATAAGCAGTTATCGATGCGTTTCGATGGGCCGCCTTTCAGTTCACTGTCTGCGCAGCGATGGCTTCGGCCTGGCGCATGAACGCACGCGTTTTTTAGCACATCAAATGTCGCGATGCTCGGTTTGGTGCAATACGTGTGGTGTTTTTTCGCAACAATGCTCGCGATTCACGCTCTTGCCTGAACCGGCTCGGGCACCGCGCTGAGAAAACCGCGCCCCATCTCCGTCTCGAAGCGCGACGGACTTCCTTCCCAGACGATGCGCGCGTGTTCGAGCACATAGACACGATCCGCATGCGGCAGCGCAAAAGTGACATTCTGCTCGCCGAGCAGCACGGTGATCGGCGTGGTCTTCTGCAGCAGTTCCATCGCCTTCGACAATTGCTCCAGAATCACCGGCGCGAGACCGAGTGTCGGCTCGTCAAGAATGAGGAGCTTGGGCTGCATCATCAGCGCCCGTGCGATCGCGAGCATCTGCTGCTCGCCGCCCGAGAGCGTGCGCGCGGTCTGCGCCTGACGCGATTCGAGTATCGGAAAGAGCTCGAAGAGCCATTTGAGTTGACTTGCGCGCGTCTTGTCCGGCAGATGATAGCCGCCGAGATCGAGGTTCTCGCGTACGGTCATGTCGCCGAACAGCTCGCGGGTTTCCGGACATTGCACGATTCCCGCGCGCGCGATCGCCGCACCGCTCATGCCTTGCAGATCGCGCGCGCCGTAGCGGATGGTGCCCGCATAGGGCACGAGTCCGGAGATCGCATTGAAGAGCGTGGTCTTGCCCGCGCCGTTCAATCCGACCACCGACACGAACTCGCCCTCGCGCACATGCATACTCACGCCGTCGAGCGCGCGGGCCTTGCCGTAGAGCACGCCGACATCCTCGACCTGAAGAACCGGCGGCCGGTTGTTCACGACTTCCGCCCCGCGTTCGCGCGCTTCGATCTTGCCGCCGAGATAGACACGTCGAACGGTCTCGTTCTGCATCACCTCAGCGGCTGTGCCTTGCGCGACATACTCGCCGAGATACATCGCGAGCACGCGATCGGCCAGCGCGGCGAGACTCTTCACGTTGTGATCGACGAGCAGCACCGCGCGCCCTTCCGCGCGAAAGCCGCGAATCAGCTCGGAGAACACTTCGGACTCGGCCGCCGTGAGACCCGCGAACGGCTCGTCGACGAGCACGACGCGCGGATCGCGCGCAATCGCCTTCGCCATCTCCATGCGCCGCAGATCGGCGAACGGCAACGTCGCGGGATGACGATGCATCACGCGGCTCAAGCCCACGCGCTCCGCGATCTCGCGCGCGCGCCGGTTGACGTGCGGATCGGCGGCGAGCTTCACGAGCGAATCGGGCAACAGCGCGAGCTTGATGTGCTCAAGCACGGTCTGACGATGCAGCGGCCGCGAATGCTGAAACACGATGCCCACGCCCGCGCGCGCGATGCGATGCGGCAGCCAGCCGCTCATCTCGACGCCATCGACCTTGATCGATCCCGCATTGGGCCGCTCGATGCCCATGATGAGTTTCATCACCGTCGACTTGCCCGAGCCGTTTGGACCAATCAGACCGAGTATCTCGCCGGGCGCGATATCGAAGCCGATGTCCTTCACGGCGACGAGCCCGCCGAAGCGTTTCGTCAGGCCGCGCACGGAAAGCAAAGGCGTATCGTTCATTCGCGCTCCCTCACGCGCAGGATGTTGCCGAGCAATCCATCGGGAAAGAACAGGATGACCGCGAGCGCGATGGCCGCGACCACGAATGTATTGATCTGCCCGAGCGGACGCAGGAACTCGCCCGCGACGATGAGAAAGATCGAGCCAAGCACCGCGCCGAGTATCGTGCGTCTTCCGCCGAGCACGGCCGCGATGATGATCTGCACGCCGATGCCGATATCGACCACTGTACTGACCGATGCCGTGCCTTGATAAAACACAAGCATCGCGCCTGCGAGGCCGGAAAACACCGCGCTGATGCAGAACGCCGCGAGCTTGTGCTTCACGACGTTGAAGCCGAGCGCCTGCGCGCCGACCGTGTCCTGCCCGCTCGCCTGCAGAATCAGGCCGATCGCCGAACGCGACAAACCGAACAGGATGATCGCGCAGACGATCAGGAACGCGAGCGCGATCCAGTAGTTGATGCCCGCATCGACGGACATGACGTCGGGCACCATCATGCCGATCTCGCCGCCCGTGATGCCCGCGAAGATCACGATCGCGTTTTGCAGCAGCAGGACCGCGACGAGCGTGACGAGACCGAAATACGGCCCGCGCAATCGCAACGCGGGCACCGCGAGCAGCAAGCCGCCGACGAGCGCGACGAGGCCGCCCGCCATCACGCATACCGGTATCGGCGCGGCAGCGTGCGCGTTCAGGATCGCCGCGGAATACGCGCCCAGACCGATCAGGAATGTCGGGCCGAAGTTGACTTCACCGGCGAAACCGAACAGCAGGTCCCACGACATCGCGAAGACGCCGAAGTAATACGCGACCGTCAGCACGCCGAGAATGTAGCCGGTGAGCCACCACGGCAGCGTCGCGGCGATGATCGCAAGCAGAATCGCACACACCGTCAAACGCGAACGAGCGATGTCTTTCATGATCAGCGCCGTCCGAGAAAGCCTTGCGGCCGCACATACACGACGAGCACGAGCAGCAACAGCGCGGGCAGCGGCCGCAGCGTCGGCGCGATGAGATACGCGGTGACGGTCTCCAGATAACCCACCACATACGCGGCCATCAACGAACCCGACACGCTTCCCAGCCCGCCCAGCACGACGATGGAAAAGGCGCTCGCCGTGAGTTGTCCCGTGTTGTTCGTACTCACGCCGAGGAACGACGCGAGCAGCACGCCCGCGATGCCCGCGAGCACGCCGTAAAGCGTCCACGCCAGCAGATAGATGCGCGAGAGCTCGAAGCCGAGCAGCGTGAGACCGCCCGGATTCATCGACGCCGCTAGCAGCGCCTTGCCCGCCTTCGTGCGATTCACGAAGAGCCACAGCAAGCCGATCACGACCCAGCAGACCACGGCGATCATGATCTCGTTGTACGGCACGCGCACGCCCGCGATGTTCGCGACGCCGGGAATCAGCGGACGCATCGTGATGGGGTTGTCGGAGAAGAGCCAGGCCATGCCCTGCTGGATCATGATGCCCCAGAGGAGCGTGCCCGTCAGCACGAAGATTTCTTTCTCCTCGCGGGGAATCGCGGCGGATCGTTGAATGGGCCGCACCACCATGAAGTACGTGATGTACGCGGCGATCATCCCGCAGATCACGCCGAGCGGCGTGCCGAGATAGGTGCCGAGACCCGCTTCGCCCGCGAGCGCCCAGCCGAGCAGCGCGGCGATCAGCATCACGCCGCCGTGCGCGAGATTGAGCACGCCGGAGACGCCGAAGATCAACGTGAAGCCGATCGCGCCGAGCGCATAGAGCGAACTGATCGCGAAGCCGTCGATGAGTATCTGCAGTGGCAACATGGCGGCCTTTATGTCGATGCCAACGTGACGCATGCGCCTTACGCGACGCATGCGCTTCTAATTCGCTGCCGCCTGCACCTTCACGAATGCCGGGAACTTGACCTTCCCGTTCGCCACCGATTTCGGCCAGATCGCCACTTGCCTGCCGTTCTGCCATTGCAGGTTGATGCCGGTGATATAGCCTTCGCCGTACTTCAACGCATGCGTGAACTGATCGTTCTTGCCGTAGAACTGCCAGCGTCCGATCGTGCCGACATAGTCGGTCTTCTCCAGCGCATCGACCATCTTGTCCGGATCGGTCGATCCTTGATTGCGATGGATCGCGTCCGCGATGATGTACACGAGGTCATAGCTCGTGAAGCCGTCATACGCGGGCGATACACCCGCAAAGTGCTTCTGATACGACTCGACGAAAGGCACGGTCTTCGGTGTCATCGCGACGCCCGGCGCCGCCGCCGATGCCGTGATCACGCCTTCGGTCGCGCCGTTGGTGTCTTTCCAGAAACTCGTCGTCGTGGCTTGCGAGCTTTGGCCGGACATCGGAATCGGCACTTGCTGGTCGTGCCATTGCACGGTCGGCTGCACGCCGACGTGACTGATGCCCGTGGTGATCGTGTCCGGATGCTTCGCTTCGATCTGGTTGAAGATCGGCGTGAAGTCCGACGTGTCAGGATTGAAGCGGATGTGATCGAGCACCTTGAGGCCCGCTTTCGGCAGGCATTCGAGGTAGCGCTCGTCGAGCGGCTTGGTCCATGCCGCATCTTCGCTCATCACGACGGTCGTCTTCATCTTGAACTCGCCGACGAGCACGTCATGCGAGAAATCGCAGATCGACTGCGCGATGAAGGCCGACGTCATCCAGCCGTGGAACGTGTACTTGTAGTTGTTGTAGTCGTCGTGAACGCGCTTCGAGATTTCATTGCTTGCCGCGCCCGGCGTGATGAACGGCATCTTCAGGCGCGCGGACCACGGCTCCATCGCCAGCGCGACTTCGCTGATATAGCTGCCGATGATCGCGACCACTTTGTCCTGGCTCGCGGCGCGCTGGAATGCGCGCACGCCGTCCGACGCCGACGAGTGGTCGTCATACGCGATGATCTGGATTTGCCTGCCGTCGACGCCGCCCTTGGCGTTGATCTCTTCCGCCGCGAGCTGCGCGGCCTTGCTGATCGAAGCGCCCGCCACAGCGGACTCTTCGCTGATGACGCCGATCTTGATCGGCTCTCCCGCCGCATGCGCCGATGCTGACAGACTTAGCCCCGCCGCCACCGTCCCCGTTGCGATGACGGCGTGCACTCTCCGCCACGACTTGCCTTTTGACATCATCAGTCTCCTCTTTGTAGTGGATCGTGGAGCGACGCCAGCCAGACACATGCAGCAATTAAGGATTTGCCGACAAACAGTAGCACTCGCGATTCACACGCTGAATTGGTGATAACGATAAAGACGATCATGCGAAAACGTCATGAATGAACCGCGATACTTTCAAACAGCTTGCGCGATGAATTCACGCAGCCATCGGTGCGCGGGATCGCGATGCACACGCTCATGCCAGTACATCGACATTTCGTAGCCCGGCACGTCGACGGGTGGTGCGACGATGCGCAGCTCCGGCCAGTGCTTCGCGAGGCGCAGCGGTTGCATCGAAACGAGATCGGTCGTGGCGAGCACGGAGCGCACGAACAGGAAGTGCGGCACCGAAAGCGCCACATGCCGCTTCATGCCGAGCGTTGCGAGCGTGGCGTCTGTCGGCCCGAAGAACCCGCCGCCATCGGGCGACACGATCACGTGTTCCAGCGCGCAGAATTGCGCGAGCGTCGGCCGCCGTTTCAAGCGCGGATGATCCTTGCGGCCGACGAGCACATAGCTTTCCGTGAAAAGCGCTTGCTGGTGAAAGCCCGCCGTTTCAGCCGATACGATGTGAAACGCGAGATCGATCTCGCCGTTCTCCGCCTGCTTCGCGAGCCGTGGCGGCACGATCTCCAGCACCGCGATGCGCGTGCGCGGCGCGGCCGCGCGCAAGCCGCTCAACGCGGGCAGCAGCACGGTCGATTCGGTGTAGTCGGTGGCGGCAATGCGCCATGTGTTGTCGGCGGTCGCGGGATCGAATGCGGTTTCCGGCGACACCGCGCGTTCGAGCGAGGCCAGCGCTTCGCGCAACGGCTCGCGCAGACTTTCGGCGCGCGCGGTCGGACGCATGCCGCGCGGTCCGGGCAGCAACAAGGGATCGCCGAAGATATCGCGCAGCTTGGCCAGATGCACGCTCACGGAAGGCTGTGAGAAATGCAGACGCTCGGCCGCGCGCGTGACGTTCTGCTCGGCGAGCAGGACATCGAGCGTGACGAGCAGATTGAGATCGAGCTTTCTCAAGATATTATTCATGGTAATTCCTGCAATTTCAGATATTCATTTCCAATATACCCGAGCAGTCTTTAAGCTGGTCTCCATTCCTGAATCGAACTGGAGAAAGCCTGATGAATGTGCTGATCGTATATGCCCATCCCGAACGCCGCTCGCTGAATGGCGCGCTCAATGATTACGCCGTCGAGCGCCTGCGCGCCAGCGGCCACCATGTGCAGGTCTCCGACCTGTACGCGATGAACTGGAAAGCCCCGCTCGATGCGCAGGACGTCCGCGAACGCAACGGCGATGCGCCGTTTCACGCCAGCCTGGACTCGAAACACGCGTTCGAGAACGGCCTGCAAAGCCGCGACATCGAGACCGAACAGGACAAGTTGCGCTGGGCCGATGCGCTGATCCTGCAATTCCCGATGTGGTGGTTTTCGATGCCCGCGATCATGAAGGGCTGGGTCGAGCGCGTGTATGCGTACGGCTTTGGTTACGGCGTGGGCGAGCACTCCGAGACGCATTGGGGCGACCGTTACGGCGAAGGCATGATGGCGGGCAAGCGGGCGATGATCGTCGTGACGACGGGCGGATGGGAATCGCATTACAGTGCGCGCGGCATCAACGGCCCGATCGACGACATCCTGTTTCCGATTCAGCACGGCGTGTTGTTCTATCCGGGATTTGACGTGCTGCCGCCTTTTGTCGTCTATCAGACGAGCATGATGGACGACGCGCGACTCGATGCAACTTGTGACGCGCTTGGTCGGCGTCTGGACCGGCTCTTTGATGACACGCCTATCGCATTTCGCAAGCAGAATCATGGGGATTATGCGATTCCTCATCTCACTCTGCGGGATGAACTCGCTGCTGGACGGAGTGGGTTCGCGGCGCACATCGACTGAGGCTTTCGTCGGATCCCGTGAGCGGGATCCGGCGAAAATCCGAACACCATCCGTCGAATAAGCCTACACCAGCGAAAGTGCCTGACTAGCTCTAAGATTGACCCTTCGACGCGCAACGCGACACCAACGAAGGAAGACATCGAATGCTGACGATCTGGGGCAGAGCCAACTCGGTCAATGTACAAAAAGTGCTGTGGTGCTGCGAGGAACTGGGCCTCGCATACGAGCGCATCGATGCGGGCCTGCAATTCGGCCGCAACAACGAACCCGACTACCTCGCGATGAACCCGATGGGCCGCGTGCCCACTTTAGTCGATGGCGATTTCGTGCTGTGGGAATCGAACTCGATCATCCGCTATCTCGCGATGCAATACGGCGCGGCCGGCACGCTCTACCCCGCCGAGCCGAAGGTGCGCGCGAGCACGGACCGTTGGCTCGACTGGTCGCTCTCCACCTTGCAGCCGACCGAGCGCCCGCTCTTCTGGGGCTACATCCGCACGAGCGCGGCGGATCGCGACGTCAAACAGCTCGCCGCCACCGCGAGTGAAGTGGAGAAGCTCTGGCGCGTCGTCGATACGCATCTGAAAGGCCGCGACTATCTCGAAGGCAATACCTTCACTCTCGCCGATCTCATCATCGCCGCGTATGCGCGCCGCTGGTTCGGTATTGCCGAACTGGTTCGGCCCGCGCTGCCCGAGCTCGAACGCTGGTACGTCGGCATCACGCAGCGCGCGGGCTTTCAGCGTTATGTGTCGCCTGCACTCACCTGAACCGGGACGCATCGCCATGACCATCGAACTGCATACGTGGAACACGCCCAACGGACGCAAGATCAGCGTCGCGCTGGAGGAAATGCAACTGCCCTACACCGTGAAGACGGTGAACATCACGAAAGGCGAGCAGCATGCGCCCGGGTTTTTGCGCATCAGCCCGAACAACCGCATTCCGGCGATCGTCGATCCAGACGGACCCGACGGCCAGCCGATCAGCGTCTTCGAATCCGGCGCGATCCTGCTTTATCTAGGCGAGAAAACCGGCCAGTTCCTGCCCGCGAGTCTGCGCGACCGCGTACCGGCGCTCGAATGGCTGATGTGGCAGATGGGCGGCTTCGGCCCGATGCC
>Ga0160459_100195_pt1 | contig 32932 bp, 32 predicted proteins | sample HID1973K_E6MG_FD_108208 | JGI IMG/M metagenome (GOLD analysis project Ga0160459, IMG submission 108208) | Enriched mosquito-associated microbial communities from UW Madison campus, WI, USA - HID1973K_E6 MG | ecosystem: Host-associated > Arthropoda: Insects > Digestive system > Unclassified ... | reverse complement strand
GAGCGTCTGCTGTTTCATTGTCTTTTGGCTTTCTCGTTGCTTGTGCGCTCTATAACGCTTGACGCGCACAAGCGGTGGACTTAATCAGCATTGCCTTAAAGCGAAGTCGCTAGGAGCACGTTCCCCGACGGCGGTACTGAATGCTGCGCTAACCGGTGACCTCTTACACTATCCATTTCGAAAGATTGAAGCTGGTGTTGACGTGTCGGTGACTGGCAGCGCAGGCCGCCGCCTTGGAATTGCATGGAAGAGTGTCTCGAACGGCAAACCGATTCGTGAAAAGTCTATACCTCTCGAGAGTTTCCTCAAGATTTTCGACGATGGCGATTTCGACGTAGTCTCGTTTCAACGTTGTTTGACCAAGGATGATGATCGGATCTTGCGCAATCGATTCAGAGAACGTCTTTCGATTGTGCCCGATTTCGACGAGAGCGACCAGACGGGTGTAATTAGGGAGATCCTCAACCTAGATTGCATGGTCACGATTTCGACAACGACCGCTCATATGGCCGCTTGCCTCGGAATTCAGGTCATACTTCTGGCGGCCTGTCGTCATGGGCATCAATGGTTCTGGCGCGCGCAAGCGGAGCACAATAAGTGCATCTATCCCACTTTGAACGTCATCTTGGGGAATAGCGGATGCGACTGGTGGAAGAAGGAATGTCTGCCTAGGGCAACGGAATTGCTTTTGCAACTCTGAATAGACTGTGCAATCATTCAATTCGACATCCCTTGATCCTCGGGAAGGTAATTTCGAACCGGCCAATGCACCGGATACCGACTTTTCGTAGGTGACCATGCATAGTTCCAGTCAACATCGCTTTGGGGCTTTGCGTGACTGCCGGCCCCCACAGAGCAACGCCAACAAAACCAACCCGCTGACGGATCCGGCGAAAAGCCCGGCATTCGCCAGGCCTCAATCAATATCACTGACATGCGGAATCATCGCCGCCTGCCCACGATACACGCCATCGCGATCGAACAACTGCCACACAGTCGCGCGCTCGATCCAGAATCTCTCGCCCGTCTTCCTGACGCGAACGCCACGATAACCATCGACATAACCATCACGCGTCACCTGTTCGAGAAACGCCTGACGTTCGCTGCGTTCGGGCGCTTCGGCGGAGAGCCGCGAGGGCAACGCCGTCAACTCGTTCCACGTATAGCCGAACAATCGTTGCGCGCGCAGGTTGCCATAGACGAAAACGGGATCGGCCTGCGTGTCGTGCGCAAGAATGCCGAAGGGCGCGTCTTCATAGAGCCAGCGCGCGGCTTCGGCGGAACTCATGTTTGGATCGGGAACCAGCGACTTTCCCAGCAAGCGCGTATAGCTTTCGTCGAGAAGCGTGAAGAAGTCGGAATCGGTGGGCTGCATCGTGCAATGAATCGAGTAGACGGAAGGCGATAACCTTACTCGTTTGCTTCGGTTTGTGCACGCTCCAGGTCCGCATGGGCTTCATCGACCTTGTGTTGCCGCTCCGCGATCTTCTTCGCGCTCTTGCCTTCGCTCTTCGCTTTCTGAAGGTCGTGCTGACGTTCGTCGAGTTTCTTCTGCGCCGCCGCGACCTTGCGCTGGGCCTCGCTTTTCAGCGACTCATCCGTGCAATTGGCATTCAGACGCGCGAGCGCCGTCTCCAGCCCGTCCACGCGATTCGCATTGCCATGCGCGCGCGCATACGCGATTTCCTGTTCGATCGAACTGCGCTTCGCATCGCATCCTTTCGATTGAGCCGCGCAATAGAGCGGACTTGCGAGCGATACGATCAGCAATGCCTTGAATGCGAGTTTCATGTATGGCCTCACGAAAAGCGATGCACGACTGGTGAGCCGATACTCTACCGTTTTCTGGTTATACGAGTACGGCTACACTGTCGTCTCACGTGCATCAAGATATTCCGGACATGAATCACGAAACACTGACTCCCGAGGCGCTTCATCAAATTGCACACGGCGCATTGCTCGCAGCGGGTTCCACCGAAGCAACCGCCGAAGCCACCGCGAAAGCGCTCGTCTATGCCGACACACACGGTCTCGCGTCACACGGCGTCGCGCGCCTGCCGATGTACCTCGCGCAATTGCGCAACGGCCGCGTCGATCCGGCCGCGGTGCCGCACATCGTGCGCGACAAGGGCGCGGCGTTTCTCGTCGATGCCGCCGATGGTCTCGCGTTCGCCGCTTGCGAACTCGCGATCGCCACAGGCATCGAACGCGCGCGCACGTTCGGCACGGCGGCGGCGAGCATCACGCGCAGTCATCACTTTGGCGCCGGTGCGTATCACCTCGAAGGCGTGGGTGAAGCGGGGCTCGTCGGTCTCGCGTTCAGCAACGCGCCCGGCTCGATGCCCGCATGGGGCGGCTCGCGACCGCTCTTCGGCACGAATCCGATTGCCGCCGTATTCCCCCGCGTGAACGGCAAGCCGCTGATGATCGATCTGTCCTTGTCGCAAGTGACGCGCGGCAAGATCATGGTCGCCGCGCGCGACGGCAAGCCGATCCCCGAAGGCTGGGCGACAACCGCCGAAGGCGAACCGACCACCGACGCGCATGCCGCGTTGAACGGCATGATGCTGCCCTTCGGCGGCGCCAAGGGCGCGATGCTGGCGTTGATGGTGGAACTGCTCGCGGCGGCGCTTGCGGGCGCGCAGTTCGGCGCGGAAGCGGGATCGTTCCTGACGGCCGAAGGCAGGCGCTCGCGCGTGGGCCATCTGTTCTGGATCATCGATCCGGGCGCGCTCGCGGGCAACGATGCGTATCTCGAACGCATCGAGACGCTGATCGAGCTGATGCTCGCCGATGAAGGCGTGCGCTTGCCGGGCTATCGGCGCCATGACGTGGCCGCGCAGTCGGCGCGCGAGGGCATCGAATTGCCCGCGTCGCTCGTCGCGCAACTGCGGGCTTGCGCGGATACGCTCAGGACTTGACGACCTTGCCCGCCTGAAGCACGACTTCGATGCGCTCGCCATTGCCCGACACCGCCTCGATATCCTTCAGCGGATTGCCATCGACGATCAGCACGTCCGCGGTCGCGCCCGCCGCGATCGTGCCGAGCTTGCCCTTCATGCCGATGATGTCCGCCGCGATCGTCGTCGCGGAGCGCAGCGCTTCCAGATTGCCGAGCACGTCCGCGCGAATGCGGAATTCGCCCGACTGAAACTCGTGCATCTCGCCGAGCAGGTCCGAGCCGAAACCCATCGGCACGCCGGCGCGCGCGTAGATTTCGAGCGATTCGCGTCCGGCGCGCTGCACCGATGCGACCTTCGCCACCGACTCGGGCGGCAGACCGTATTGCGCGCCATGTTTCGCGAGGGCATCATAAGTGACGAGCGTCGGCACCACGAACGCGCCGTGTTCGCGCATCAGGTTTGCGGCGGCTTCATCGACGAGATTGCCGTGCTCGATCGTACGCACGCCGCAACTCACCGCGCGCGCGATCGCGCGGCCCGTGTACGCATGGGCCATCACATAGGTGTTCGCGGCTTCGGCTTCCGCGACGATCGCGCGAATCTCGTCTTCCGAGTATTGCGTGTTGTTGATCGGATCGGTCGGCGAAGCGACACCGCCCGACGCCATGATCTTGATCTGCGTCGCGCCCTTCTGGATTTCCTCGCGCACGGCGAGACGCACGGCATCGACGCCATCGACCACGCGCGCGATCGCACCGGCGCGAAAGCAACATGAGCACGGTTCCAGCAGATCGTTGCGCGGCCGGAAATCGCCGTGACCGCCCGTTTGCGACAGCGCCTTGCCCGAAGGGAAAATGCGCGGGCCCGGCACGAGGCCGGTTTCGACCGCCTGCATCAGCGCCCAGTCGGCGCCGCCCGCGTCACGCACGCTCGTAAAGCCGCGCGAAAGCATCGCCGCGAGGATCGGCAGCGAGCGAATGGCCGCGAGAATGTTCGGTTGCGCGGCGTTCGCACCGAGATTCGCATTGGATGCCAGCACGTGAACGTGACAGTCGATGAAACCGGGCATCACGGTCTTGCCTTTTGCATCGATCACGCGCGCGTTCGGCATATCGACGGGACGGTCCGTCACTTCGACGATGCGCTCGCCTTCGATCACGACATGATGATGTTCGAGCAGTTCGCCACGCTCGAGATCGAGCACGTTGCCGCCCTGGATGACGATGGTTGTCATTGCATTGACCTCGTTGTTTGGTTCAGACGCGCTTCGTGGCGTCCTTGATGAAGCGCGTGCCCGCGAAGCTGATCGCCGCGGCGATCATCACGTAGATCGCGGGCGCCATGTTGCTGCCGGTCTTCGCGATGAGCCAGGTGATGAGGAAGGGCGCGAAGCCGCCGAAGATCGTCACGGCGAAGTTGTACGCGACGGACAGGCCGGTCGAAAGAACCTTGGTCGGGAACAGCTCGGCGAACGCGGCGAGAATCGGGCCGGTGTAAGCCGCGATCAGCACGCCGAACACCGCCTGAAACACGAGCAGCGAGGCGAGGCCGGGCGCGGCGTTGATCCACGCGAACATCGGCCAGGCGAGCACGAGGATCGCGAGCGCGGCGCCGGAGAGGAAGGGGCGACGGCCATAGCGGTCGGCGAGCGTGCCGATCACCGGCGAGAAGCACATGATCATGAGGCCGCCCATCATGCCGGCGACGAGGCCCGTCGATTGCGGCAGATGCAGCGTGCGCACGGAGTATGTCGGCATGTAGAAGAGCAGCACGTAGGTGCAGACGGTCCAGAGAATCACCATCGAAAAGCTCGCGAAGGTTTCGCGCGGGAAGTTCGACAGCACTTCGGCGAGCGGCGACTTCGCCTTCGCTTCGTCGCTGACGGCGGCGAAGGCGGGCGTTTCGTCGATATGGCTGCGGATGTAGTAACCGACCGGACCGACGATGATCCCGAGCAGGAACGGCACGCGCCAGCCCCAGCTATTGAGCGCGGCGGCGTCGAGCGACGAGGTCACGAACGCGCCCGTCGCGGCGCCGAGCAGCACGGCAAAGCCGATGCTCGACTGAATCCAGCTCGAATAGAACGCGCGCTTTTCGGGCGGCGCGTACTCGGTGAGAAAGGCCGTGGCGCCGCCCATTTCTCCACCTGCGGAAAAGCCCTGCAACAGCCGCGCGACGACGATGACGAGAGGCGCGAAGATGCCGGCCTGTTCGAACGTCGGCGCGATGCCGATGAGCGCGGTGCCGAACGCCATCAACAGAATGGTGAGCGAAAGCGCGGCCTTGCGTCCGACCTTGTCGGCATAGATGCCGAGCACGATGCCGCCCACGGGCCGCATGAAAAAGCCGACGCCGAAGGTCGCCACCGTGAGCAGCACCGAGGTCAGCTCGTTGCCGGTGGGAAAGAACAGCTTCGCGATAGTGACCGCGAAGAAGCTATAGACAGTGAAGTCGAACCATTCGAGCCCGTTGCCGAGCACCGTTGCGACGATGGCGCGCCGCCGCTGCGTCCCGAGAGCGGGCGCGTGCGGCGTGGCGGGTGACAGTGTTCCTTGCATCGGACGATCCTCCTCCAGAAATAAGTCTCCCTTGCATGACGACATGCTAAGTACGGGGAGATTTGTTTCTGAAACGAAAGATTCGCATGCATGCATGCGCTGGACGCATGCGAACGGATCATGCCGCCTGTTCGAAGAGCCAGCGCGTGAAAATGCGCGCGGCCTGATTCTGCGCACGGTCGCTCGGCGTGATGACATAGTAGCCGCCGCCATGACTCGCCGACTCGCGCGTCACGCGCACGAGCAGTCCTTCGTCGATGCATGGATCGATCATGTGTTTCCAGCCGAGCGCGACGCCCTGGCCGAGTATCGCCATCTGCACGAGTTGCGGATAGTGATTGATCGTGATCGTGCGCGGCGACTTCGGCATGTCCAGGCCGTTCTGGCGAAAGAGTTCGGTCCACGACATCCACTGTCGCTGGCCGTCTTCGAGCACGAGCAGCGTTTCCTGCGCGAGGTCCGCGAGGCTCAGCGAGCGGCCCGCGAGATACGCGGGCGCACAAACGGGAAAGACTTCTTCGTCATACAGACGCCGCGCGCTGAAATGCGAGGCGAGTTCCTGGCGCACGTAGTAGACGCCGACATCGAACTCGGCGGCGGTCATCGTCGCGAGGCCATCGCGCACGATGAGTCGAAGGTTCACGTTCGGATGCGCGGCGCGAAAGCGCGGCAATTGCGGCGTGAGCCACAACACGGCCACTCCCGACGAGCACGCGATCGTGAGCGCCATGTCGCCGTGATGCTTCATTACGTCGTGCGTGGCTTCGGCGCAATGCGCGAGGATCGTCTGCACCTGGCTCGCATACTGCTCGCCCGCGAGCGTGAGGCGCAATGCGCGATGCTCGCGCACGAACAGCGAGCGGCCGAGAAACGCTTCGAGTTGCTGGATCTGGCGGCTGATCGCGCTTTGCGTGAGATGCAGTTCGGTGGCGGCCTTGGTGAAGCTCGCATGACGCACGGCAGCTTCGAAGGCGATGAGACATTGCAGCGGAGGAAGCGGGGCGATTCGCATGGTCGGTCGTGAAGGAGAATCGTGCAACGCGCCGACCATACGAGGAATGCGCAGAGTTTGCAAGGGTTCAGCGTGCGAAACGCTTGCGTCTGCGCAATGACGCCATCACACGGATTTCACTTCGCCGCCGTCCATTCTCAGCGTGCTGCCCGTCATCCATTTCGCGGCGGGCGAGACGAGAAACGCCATCAACTCGGCGATCTCTTCCGGGTTGCCGTAACGCGCGATGCCGGCTTCAGCGGGAAAGCGCGCGGTCGCTTCCTCGACGCTCATGTCGTGCAGCGGCGCCCAATGTTCGAGATACGAGCGGCGTCGTCCCGTCATCACGGGACCGGGCAACACGCTATTCACTTGCACGCCGTCCGCGATGCCGCGATCGGAAAACGCCTTCGCCAACGCGACGATCGCCGCGTTGATCGTCCCGACCGCCGCATACGGCGCCTTGGGAAACAGCGCTGAATTGCCCGACATCAACACGACCGATCCCGATGTCTCCTTCAACGAGGGCCACGCAGCGACGGTCAGCCGCCGCGCGCCATGCAGCTTCAGCGCGAGTCCGGCGTCCCATTGTTCGTCGGTCATGTCGAACAGATCGATTTGCGGCACCGCGCCCGCGATATTGAGCAGCGCGTCGACGCGACCGAACGCGGCGAGCGCTCGATCGACGACCTCCTGCGCGGCTTCGGGCAGCGCCAGATCGATATCGATCGCGAGCGTGCCGGCGCCCGCTTGTTCCGCCATTCGCGCGGTTTCATCGAGATTCTCGCGATTGCGCGCGACGAGCACGAGCGAATCGAAATCGCGTGCGAGACGGATCGCGGTCGAACGTCCGATGCCCTGACTCGCACCCGTGACGATGGCTACTTTCGTGGACATATCCTTTCTCCCGTTTTCAGTGAACGACGACCATCTTTCCGTTTGCTTCATTCGCTTCCATCACGCGATGCGCTTCGCGAATTTCATCGAAGGAAAACACGCGTGACGGCTTCGCGTCGAAGCGGCCCGCCGCGACGTCTGCCGCGATCGTTTGCAAAGGCACATCCGACAGCGGAAAGCCTGGCGTACCGAATACGAAGCTGCCGAAGAAGGTCAAATGCACACCGCTCGACATCTGCAAAAGCGGATTGAAATCCGCGATCGGCGCGAGGCCGCCGAGCCAGCCCGCGAGACACGCGCGGCCGCCGCGACGCAGCATCGCGAGTGAATCGAGAATCGTGCTGTTGCCGACGAGATCGAGCACAGCATCGATCTCCTTCGCTTCCGCGATGCGCTTGCTGAGGTCCGGTCCTTCGAGTTCGACGCGCGATACGCCCAGCGCTTCGAGCTTCGCGAAGCGCGCGCGATTGCGCGTCGTCGCGATGACCTTCGCGCCCGCGTTCACCGCGAGATTCACGGCCGCCTGACCGAACGACGACGTCGCGCCGCGAATCACGATCGTTTGGCCTTGCTCGAGTTCGAGGTTGCGAAACAGGCACGTCCATGCTGTCGCATAGGTTTCGGGAATCGCGGCAAGCTCGGCCCACGGCAAGTCCGATTCGATCAGCGCCACGTTCGACACCGGCGCGCGCGTGAACTGCGCATAACTTCCGTTGATGGTGCGCCCGAGCCCGCCCATCAGCGCGGCCACTTTCGCGCCGACCGGAAACTCGCCGCCCGGACACGACTTCACGATGCCCACGCATTCGATGCCGCTGACTTTCGCGGCTTCGGCCCATTCGCCGCGCCGCATGTGCATCTCGGCGTGGTTGATGCCGAACGCCTTGATCTCGATGACGACATGGCCTGCCAGCGGTTCCGGCTCCGGAATCTCCGCATGGACGAGGCTGTCGAGACCGCCGAACTTTTCGAGGACGATTGCACGCATGATGTTCTCCTTGGAGGGACGAGCGCGGTGAGGAATCCGCGTTTTCAGTGAGCGAGAAATTCGGTAATGGCTTCCGCGATCTGCGCCGCGTGCGTTTCGAGCGCGAAGTGGCCCGTGTCGAAGAAGCGCACGTCCGCATTCGGGATATCGCGCTTGAAAGCTTCCGCGCCCGGCGGCAGGAAGAACGGATCGTGCTTGCCCCACACGGCGAGCAACTTCGGTTGATGCTCGCGGAAATAAGCCTGGAACGCCGGATACAGCGCGACGTTGTTGCGATAGTCGTAGAACAGGTCGAGCTGCACGTCATGCGCGCCCGGACGGTTCAGGTAGTAGTCGTCGAGCGAATAGCCATCGGGTGAAATCGCGGATACGTCGGGCACGCCGTGCGTGTATTGCCACTTCGTCGTGTCTTTCGTGAGGAACGCACGCAATGCGTCGCGGTTCGCTTGCGTCGGCGCTTGCCAGTACGCGCGGATCGGGTTCCAGCCGTCGCTCAGTCCTTCTTCATAGGCATTGCCGTTTTGCGAAACGATCGCCGTGATGCGTTCGGGGTGCTTCAGCGCAAGACGAAAACCAGTGGGCGCGCCGTAATCGAAGACATAGACCGCATAGCGATCGAAACCGATGACTTCGGTGAAGCGATCGATCACGTTCGCGATGTTCTCGAACGTGTACGGGAACGCGTCGCGGCTCGGCATATCGGAAAGGCCGAAACCGGGCAGGTCGGGCGCGACGATATGAAACCGTTCGGACAAGAGCGGAATCAGGTCGCGGAACATGTGGCTGGAACTCGGAAATCCGTGCAACAGAAGCAGCTTCGGCGCGTCTGCCGGACCGGCCTCGCGATAGAACACGTTGAAGCCGTCGACGTCGATATGACGATGAGCGATAGAGGGCATGGCTGTCTCTCCGTGTAACCGTTAAAAGTGTGTTGAGAAGGTTACAAACCGAACATGTAACTTGTCAAGAGGTTTTTTAGCGGTTACGATGAAGTCATCGAAGAAACACGGCTGAACTCAAAAATGGACTACCGCTCCATCCCGGCGATCTTCCTGGCCGATGCGCCCGGCCTCGACTTCCTGAATTCGATTGCGACGCCGGTCGATGAACCCGTCGACTGGATCGACGACGGCGAAGGTTTGCTGTCATGGCTTGAACAGGCGCAGCTCGTGCCCATCGAAGTGCTTGCGCACATGCGTTCGCATGTCGCGCCGGCCGAACTGGATGAGGTCGCGGCGAAAGCGCGTGGCTTGCGCGAATGGTTTCGCGCATTCGTGCAAAAGAGGAAGGGAAGGCCGCTATCGGCGAAGGATTTGAGCGAACTCGATGCGCTGAATCGCGTGTTGCAGCGCGATGAACAACACGGTGTGATCGTCGCCGATGCGAATGCCGCGAGCGGTTTCGCGTACGGCATGCAGCGGCGCTGGCCGACGGCCGAATCGCTGTTGATGCCGATCGTCGAAGCGCTCGCGAAGCTCGTCTGCGAAGAGGACTTTACTTACGTGAAGGCGTGTGAAGGGCCGTCGTGCACGTTGCTGTTTGCCGATCACACGCGTGGGCATGCGCGCCGCTGGTGCAGCATGGCGATTTGCGGGAATCGCGCGAAGGTGGCCGCGCATCGGGCGCGGCTCAGAGAGGGGAAGGGCGGTTGAGAATATCGCTATGCATTTGCGTGAGTGGATGTCCTCGAAGACGGCGTCCTTTACCTCTGAGCGCGCGAGTGAATTTATTACAGTCATTCTTGCCACGGCAAACTATGCTGATCCTCTCCGTTGATACGGAGGACCAGAAGTGTCTTTCACCATAACCGTGGGCCTGTTGGATCGCTGCATGCTGTTTGCGCGCGCGGAGTCGCGGCAATACTCCGGACAAGCTGCGGCAGTCAGCGATGGGAGTCGGATCATCGCGGCGGCGAGTCCGGAGCAGATTGCCCCGACTGCATTTGTTGCTGCTGATCTCGCGGATTTCCTGAGAGATCCGCATGGCACGCCGTTTCATCGAGGTCTTGGGGCGTGTGTAAGGAGAGAGCAATGCTGCGATACTCGAACTGCCTCAGAGGGAGATTCCTGGGATGAAGACCACGCCACGCTGCGTCGTAATCGCATACGACGAAGACAACAATGCGATCGAAACTTGCACGGTGAGCCGTGAGACGATCGAGAGTCTGCGCTCGGCGTCATTGGTCGTGCCATTATCGATCGACGATGAAGGCGGCAAGGCCGATGACGAGTTCGCGCGCAAGCTCGGCGCGGCATCGTTGCTTCTGCTTGCCGTACATCAACCGGCGCTCGCTTCCTACATCACGGTGACGCGCAATACCGAGCCGACGCCCGATCCTACCCCGCCTTCGCCACGTTCGGAATAGCGCGAACCGCGCTATTCCACCCCTTCCACCCGCGACGCGCACAAGCGCCACGAAGACACCGCCGGCTTAGCATCCGCCACTTCACGCCACCACCGTTCCCCGCGATGCGGCGCTTCGAGGTCCAGCCGCTCGCCCATGCGCGGCGTCGCAGCCGCGACGCCGCGTGCAAGCGCAAGTCCCGTCACCCGCTCGAACGGCTCCTGCCACGGATGCAACGCCAGATCGAAGGTGCCGTTGTGAATCGGCACGAGCCAGCGGCCGCGCAAGTCGATGTGCGCCTGCACGGTTTCCTCGGGCTGCATGTGGACGTAGGGCCATTGCGCATCGTAGGCGCCGGTTTCGATCAGCGTGACGTCGAACGGTCCGAGGCGTTCGCCGATCGTTCTGAAGCCGTCGAAATAGCCGGTGTCGCCGCTGAAGAACACGCGCACGTCATCATCGATGATGACCCACGACGCCCACAGCGTGCTATTGCCGTCGAGCAGACTGCGGCCGGAAAAATGCTGCGCGGGCGTCGCGGTGAACGAGAGGCTGTCGAGTTGCGCGCTTTGCCACCAGTCGAGCTGACGCACTTTCGATGCGTCGATGCCCCATTCGATCAACCGGTCGCCGACGCCGAGCGGCGTCAGAAACATCTGCGTCGTCGCGGCCAGCGTGAGCACGGTGTCGCGATCGAGATGATCGTAGTGATCGTGTGACAGGATCACGGCGCGCAGCGGCGGCAGGTCATCGAGCGCAATGGGCGGCGCGTGAAAACGCTTCGGCCCGACGCGCCTGAACGGCGACGCGCGCTCGCCGAAAACCGGGTCCGTCAGAAAGTATTCACCGCGCAGCTTGAAGAGCATCGTCGAATGGCCGAGCCGGTACAGACTGCGATCGGGCGCGGCGTCGAGTTGCGCGCGCGTGAGCGCGTCGACGCTCGGCACTTGCGCCGGCACCGTGTTGTGCGGCTTCTTGAAAAGCATGTTCCACACGATGCGCAAGGTCTTGCCGACGCCTTCGACGGGACGCGGCTTCACGTTGCGAAAGCGCTCGCCGTCATGTTGCGGCGACGCGCTCGACATCACGCGTGAGCGCTTGGCTGCGGCGATACCCAGGGCACGGCTGATGCGAGCGGCAAACGAAGTCATGGGGCGTCATCCCCGATCGGAAAGTAGACTGCACAGTGTAGTTTAAATTTGAGAAAAAAGTAAACCGGCCGGTGTAAAATATGGGGATGGATTCGAACGACATCGACGAAATTCCCCAGCGCCTGACCGACCGCAAGCGCGCCGCGATCGTGAGCGCGGCCGTGGAGGAGTTCATCGCGGCGGGATACGACGCGACCAGCATGGATCGCATCGCCGCACGCGCGGGCGTGTCCAAGCGCACGGTCTACAACCATTTCGAGAGCAAGGAAGCGTTGTTCGCCGCGATCCTGCATCGTCTCTGGGACGCGAGCGAAACCGGCGATTCACCCGTCTATAGCGTCGATGAACCGTTGCGCGCGCAATTGCTCGCGCTGCTCACGCGCAAGCTGCGTCTGATGACCGATGAGGCTTTTCTGTCGCTCGCGCGCGTGGCTATCGCGGCGGGCATTCATTCGCCGGAGCGCGCGCGGGACATGGTCGCGCGCATCGGCGAGCGTGAGGAAGACGTCACGGCGTGGATCAGAAAAGCCGCCGCCGATGGCCGTCTCGTGGTCGCGGACCCGGTGTTCGCCGGCCAGCAGTTGCATGGCATCGTGAAGGGCTTCGCGTTCTGGCCGCAGGTGACGATGGGCCAGCCGCCGCTTTCGAAGAATGAGCAGAAGAAAGTGGCGGAAGCGGCCGCCGACATGTTCCTCGCGCGCTATGAGCGCGCCGCTTCGAAATCTCTATAAAACCGCTTCCGCGACCAGTTGCAACGCGGGCGCGAGTTTCACGCACACTTCCGGGCGTTCCAGCGCATACGCCAGATTCTTCTGCGCGATCTGCACGTGCTCTGTCGCGAGCGCCTGCGCGCGCGTGCCTTCGCCGCGTTCCAGCGCATCCACCAGACTGTGGTGCTGCTGATGCGCCATGAAAAGCCATTGCCGTCCTTCTTCGATGGCCGATTGCATCGGCAACATCGCGCTCGCTGCGGCGAACGGCAGGCGATTGTTCATGTCGATGGCGCGCATCAGCGCCGCGTTGCCCGACCCTTCGACGATCAGCTTGTGGAAGCGATTGTTCATGTCGGTGTAGGCGGCGTAGTCGTCGAGATCGAGTTCGGATTTCGCGAGCAGCCGATCGCCCGCGCGCAGGCATTCCGCCAGCGCATTCGATAGCTGGCGCGGCACGCCGTGCTCGGCGACCAGACGCGCCGCCATGCCTTCCAGATGACCGCGCACCGCGATGGCATCGCCGATTTCGGCGGCCGTGATGCGCCGCATCACATATCCGCCCGCCGGCGATGGCTCGACCAGACCTTCCTGCTCCAGCGTGGTGAGCGCGAGCCGCACCGGCGTGCGCGACGCTTTCAGCCGCTCGGCGAGCGCGACTTCGCCCAGGCGTTCGCCGGGCGCGAATTCGCCTTTCAGGATCAGGTCGCGCAGATAGACCAATACGCGTTCTTGCTGGGATTCCATTGTTTTCTCTCCGGTCGCCTCTGTGGGTGATTCTAGGCGAAAGGCGGTCTGCTGCGTTTGAGATTTGAGCAACTCATCGCAGTAATGTTCTTTGGATGTATGCAACATGGCGAAAGTATAGGTCGAAACGTTTTTCTTGACTAACTGCGGGTAAACCTTATTTGCTACTATAAATTCAGCAAAATCAACGATATAAGACTGACTAAGGCTGTTGTAGGTTGAGATTCGCACAAGCGTGCTGCATACATCATTTGTACAAATGCGTACTTATGGCTATTCTCCGTCCCAGAAACACGGCGCATTGCATGCAATCAAACGCCGTTTGAATTCAACGAACCGGAGACATCGCCATGATGAGTTCGCAGCAAAACGAAACGATCACCCGCGTCGGCAAGGGCACGCCTGCTGGCCAGTTGCTGCGCCGATACTGGCAGCCCGTGGCGCTCGTCGATGAATTGCCCGCTGACCGTCCCGTGAAAGCCGTGCGCCTGATGGGGCAGGATTTCGTCGTGTTCAGGGACGAACAAGGCCGTTACGGCATGCTGGATCGCGACTGCCCGCATCGCGGCGCGGATCTCGCGGCGGGACGTCTCGAAGACGGCGGACTGCGTTGCGCGTTCCACGGCTGGCTCTTCGACGCCAGCGGACGGTGCCTCTCGACGCCGGGCGAGCCCGTCGGCAGCACGCTCTGCAACAAGGTGCGCCAGTCGGCGTATCCGATCGTCGAGAAGGCCGGGATTCTGTTCGGTTACATCGGCAAGGACGCGCCGCCCGCGTTTCCGAACTTCGATTGCTTCGCCGCGCCCGATGCGTACACGTTCGCGTTCAAAGGCCTGTTCGAATGCAACTGGCTGCAGGCGCTCGAAGTCGGCATCGATCCCGCGCATGCATCGTTTCTGCATCGCTTCTTCGAGGACGAAGACGTGAGCGAGAGCTACGGCAAGCAGTTCCGCGGCGCATCGGCGGATTCGAACATGCCGATCACCAAGGTGCTGCGCGAATTCGAATCGCCCGAGATTCTCGTGAGCCCGGCGGACTACGGCCTGCGTCTCATCGCAAAGCGCCCGCTCGACGAAGCGCATACGCATGTGCGCGTGACCAATGTCGTGTTCCCGCAAGCGTTCGTCATTCCGATGAGCTCGGAAATGACGATCACGCAATGGCACGTGCCCGTCGACGACGAGAACTGCTACTGGTACGCGATTTTCACGAGTTTCGGCGCGCCGACCGACAAGGCGCAGATGCGCGAACAGCGGCTCGAACTGTATGAACTGCCCGATTACACGTCGCGCAAGAACAAGCGCAACAACTACGGTTTCGATCCGCGCGAGCAGTTGAGCGAAACCTACACGGGGATGGGCTTCGACATCAACGTGCACGATCAGTGGGCCGTGGAATCGCAGGGCGCGATTCAGGACCGCACGCGCGAGCATCTGGGCACGACCGACAAGGGAATCATCGCGTATCGACGCCTGCTCGTCGATGCGATCGAGAAGACGCAGGCGGGCGAGCCGACGCTGATGCTGATCGATGAACAACAGGCCGCGCATTTGACCGGTCCCGCTTCGATCGACGGCATCGGGCCTGCGGACCGCTGGGACGAATACTGGAAAGAGTCCGACGTGAAGCGCCGCGTGAACGCGCCGTGGCCCGCGCCGAAAGCCTGAACCCACCGAACCGCAACCCGAATGGAGCGCGCGGCGCCGATGCTGCCGCGCGGAACACACATGTCTTTCGTAGAAACTCATGGTTTGTGGACGGACGCGCAGCACGCCGCGTATGCCGGACTCGTCGAACGTCTGAAAGAGGGCGATGTGAAGGTCGTACGCTTCTCGTTTCCCGATCAGCACGGCCTGTTGCGCGGCAAGACGCTCGTCGTCGACGAAGCGATCCGCGCGATGAAAAGCGGCGTCACGCTGACGACCACGCTGTTTGCCAAGGACACCTCGCATCGCACGGTGTTTCCGGTGTTCACGGCGGGCGGCGGCTTCGACATGCCCGAGATGCAGGGCGCATGCGACACGCTGATGGTCGCCGACCCGGACACGTTTCGCGTGCTGCCGTGGGCGCCGCATACGGGATGGGTGCTGTGCGACGTGCATTTCGCCAACGGCATGCCGGTGCCGTTCGGCACGCGACAGCTTTTCCGGCGCGCGCTCGACCGGCTATCGAATCACGGTTATGACTTCGTGTCGGGCCTCGAAGTGGAGTTTCATGTCTTCAAGGTCACCGACCCGCACATGAAGCCCGAGCATTCGGGACAGCCCGGCTTGCCACCCGATGTCGAGTTGCTGTCGCATGGTTATCAGTATCTGACGGAGTTGCGCTACGACGCCGTCGATGACGTGATGGAGCTTCTTCGGCGCAATGTCGACGCGCTCGGTCTGGGCGTGCGCTCGCTCGAAGTCGAATACGGCCCGAGCCAGTTCGAGTTCACCTTCGCGCCGACCAAGGGCATCAAGAGCGCGGACGACATGGTGCTTTTCCGCAGTGCGGTGAAGCAGATCTGCCAGCGTAACGGCTATCACGCGACCTTCATGTGCCGTCCGCGCATTCCGAATGTCGTGTCGAGCGGATGGCATCTGCATCAATCGCTCGTGCATGCGGGCGATGGCGCGAATGCGTTCATGCCCGGCGATGCGTCCGAATCCCTGTCGATAGCCGGTCAACGCTATCTCGCGGGACTGCTTGCGCACGCACAAGGCGCGACCGCGCTCTCGACGCCGACGATCAACGGCTACCGGCGTTATCGGCCGTATTCGAACGCTCCGGATCGTGCGAGCTGGGGGCGCGACAACCGCGGCGTGATGCTGCGCGTGCTCGGCGGCGTGAATGATCCGGCGAGCCGCATAGAGAATCGCGTGGGCGAGCCGACCGCGAATCCTTACCTGTACTTCGCCTCGCAAGTGATCTCGGGTCTCGACGGCATGCAGCGCAAGCTCGAATTGCCGCCTTCTGCCGATACGCCCTACGAAGCGCACGCGCAAGCGCTGCCGCGCACATTGAGCGATGCGCTCGCTGCACTGCGCACCGATGAATGCCTGCGCGAAGGCCTTGGCAGCGCGTTCATCGACTACTTCTGCAAGCTGAAGCAGGCGGAAATCGACCGCTTCAATCTGGAAGTCACCGAGTGGGAACATCGCGAATACTTCGACGCGTTCTGACGGCGCGCACTCAAGGAGAAATATCATGTCTATCGTTACGGTCATCTTGCGCGACGGCACGCGCCGCGACATCGACGTGCCCGACGGCACGAGCGTGATGGAAGCCGCGATTCACAACAACGTGCGCGGCATCGACGCGGAATGCGGCGGCTGCTTGTCCTGCGCGACGTGTCATGTTTATATCGATGCATCGTCGACGGCGGATCTTCCGTCGCCCGACGAATCGGAGCTCGAATTGCTGGACGGCGTCGCAGCGGAGCGGCGTCCCGAAAGCCGACTGAGTTGCCAACTCGTGATGAGCACCGCGATCAACGGGCTCGTCGTACAGATTCCGCAAAGACAGGGGTGAGACCATGAATCAGACGCTCGTGATCGTCGGTGCGTCGTATGCGGGGGTTCAGCTCGCGGCGGCCACGCGCGAAGCCGGCTTCGAAGGACGCATCGTGCTCATCGGCGACGAGGCCGACGCGCCGTATCAGCGTCCGCCGCTATCCAAAGGATTTCTCACCGGAAGCTTCAGCGAAGCGCGCCTGCCGTTGCGCTCGCAAGCCTTCTTCGATGAAGAGAAAATCGAATGGATGCCGTCGATGCGCGCCACGCATATCGATCGCGCGCAACGTGAAGTCGAGCTGCATGACGGCACGCGCATTGCCTACCATCATCTCGCGCTCACCACCGGTGCGCGCGTGCGCAAGCTCGATTGTCCGGGCGCGACGCTCGATGCCGTTCATTACCTGCGCGATCTGCGCGATGCGCGGCGTCTCGCGCAAACGGCGCGCTCGGCGCGGCGCGCGGTGGTGATCGGCGGCGGATATATCGGTCTCGAAGCGGCGGCGTCGCTGCGTCAGCATGGCATCGACGTGACGGTCGTGGAAACGGAGTCGCGCCTCTTGGCACGCGTCGCGTCGCCGTGGATGTCGGCATTCATGCAGCGCGTGCATGCCGATAACGGCGTCGCATTCGAATTCGGGCGCAAGGTGGTCGCGCTCCAGCCGCTCGATGATGCGGTGTCCGTCGTGCTCGACGACGATACGCATCTGCCGTGCGATCTCGTCGTCGTGGGTATCGGCGTGATTCCGAATACCGAGCTCGCGGCGGAGTGCGGCCTGACGGTGGCGGGCGGCATCGTCGTCGACGAATGCGCGCGCACGAGCGATCCGGCGATCGTCGCCGCGGGCGATTGCGCCGCGTTCGTGCCGCATTGGGCGCCGCCCGATTCGCGCGCGAGCCGCATCGAATCGGTGCAGAACGCAAACGATATGGCGAAAGTCGCGGCGCTCGCGATCGTCGGGCGGCCGCAGCCGTATCGCGTGGTGCCGTGGTTCTGGTCCGATCAATACGATCTCAAGCTGCAGATGGCGGGTATTCACTCGGGCTTCACGAATCATGTGTTGCGCGGTTCCGTCGACGAGAAGAAGTTCTCGATCTTCTACTTTCGCGGCGATGCGTTGATCGCGGTGGACAGCATCAATCGTCCGCAGGAGCATATGCTCGCGCGCAAGCTGCTCGCGCAGAGCGTGAAGCTGGCTCCGCACGAAGCGGAAGATCCCGCGTTCGATCTGAAAGGAGCGGCGCAATGAAACCGCTCGTCGGTGTCGTATGCGACCGGTTCTTCGTCGGCGAATACGATCTGCATAGTGCGAAGCACAGCTATGTCCGCGCATTGATGACGTGCGCGCAAGTCAGCCCGGTGCTGATTCCGGCATCGCGCGATGTCGAAGCGGTCGCGGACTATCTCGACGGCGTGAGCGGCCTGCTGTTTCCCGGCGGCGCGTCGAATGTCGAGGCCCGCCTGTACGGCGGCGCGGCCGATGCGGACATGCTCGTCGATCCCGACCGCGATCATGTCGCGCTGGAACTGATGCGCGGCGCGGCGGCGCGCGGCATGCCGCTCCTGGGCATCTGCCGCGGCTTTCAGGAGATGAACGTCGCGTTCGGCGGTACGTTGCATCCCGACATCCATGCGTCGGGGCATTCGGAAGATCATCTCGAGGACAAGCGCGAAGCGTTGCTCGAGCGCTATCGCTATCGTCATGAAATCGAACTCGCCGATGACGGCGCGTTGGCGACGCTCGCGGGCGGCGCGCGGCGCGTGCAGGTGAACTCGCTGCATCGTCAGGGCGTGGCTAAACTCGCGCCGCGACTGGCGGTCGAGGCGCGCGCGCCGGATGGCCTGATCGAAGCGATCCGCCTCGAAGCGCATCCATTCGCGCTCGGCGTGCAATGGCATCCGGAAGCGATGGTCGCAAGCGATGCGCTTTCGCGTGCGCTGTTCGAAGCGTTCGGCGCGAGCTGCAGACGCTACGCGACGCGCGGCGAGGTCTGACGCCGTGTCGGCCGAGCGCATCGACCTCAATCTGCTGCGCGTCTTCGACGCCATTTTCGAAGACCGCAATCTGGCGCTGGCGGGCAAGCGTCTGCACCTCAGTCAATCGGCGATCAGTCATGCGCTCGGACGCATGCGCGACGTGCTCGGCGACGATCTCTTCGTGCGTACCGGGCGCGGCATGGAGCCCACCGTGCGCGCGCTCGCCATGGCGACACAGGTGCGCGGCGCGCTCGCGCAGATCAAGGCGGCGCTGGGCGTCGACAGGTTCGATCCGGCGATCGCGCGGCGCACGTTCGTGCTGGCCGCGAACGACTACATCACGGCGCTCCTGCTCGGGCGGCTCAGCCAGCGGCTGAGCGCGGAAGCCCCGTTCGTGGATATCGTGGTGCGGCCATCGACGCGGCTCGATCTCGCGGGCCAGATCGATGTCGGCCGGATCGACATCGCGATCGGTATTTTCGCCGATGTGCCGCGTCGCTTTCGCTCGATCGACGTATGGGCGCAGACCGATGTGCTGCTGCTGCATCGCGAGCACCCGATCGCGGAGCGGCCGCTCACGCGAGAGGATCTGCTGACGTATCCGCTCGTCGCGGTATCGCAGGGCGGCGAGGAAGAGGGCGCGGTGAGCGGCTTCATCGTCGAACGGGGGCTCGCGCGGCAATCGGAGATGTTCGATCGCGATGCGCTCAACCATGGCTTCGCCGACAGCGCCGATGTTCCGCGCGTGCGCGTGGCCGTCGCGCATTCGCTCGCGATTCCCGCGCTGCTGCGTCATAGCGACATGCTTGCGATAGTGCCGTCGTCGCTCGGTCGCGAACTGGAACGCAATGGCGAGCTGCAGATGCGCGCGACGCCCTATGCATGTCCCGATGCGACCGTGCGCGCCGTCTGGCACGAACGCAACGATGCCGACCCTGGGCTGCAATGGCTCAGGCGGCAACTCATCGACGTATCGCGGCAGGTGCGAAGCCGCTGATGCGCGGCATGCAACATCGTCATGCAAAGGATTCACTGCGTGCGTGCTGCTGAGCGCGCGCGTGTGAACGTCGTCGAAAGTCCCTGAAACAAGGGCTTTTTCATTCGAAATGGTGACATCGCGCGCAACGTCGCGAGACGTCGGTGCGCGCTGCGCGCCGCGCGTTCGTGACTTGCCGGGTTGTTCGCCCGTATGCGCGCTCTTAATCTGGGCGCCCGTCGATCAGAGAGGATGTTATGGAAGAGACAAAGGTTGTCGATGTACAGGCGCTCATCAACACGCAGCCGTTTTCGCGCTATCAATGGTTCGTATTCGCGATGTGCTTCGTGATCGTATTGATGGATGGTTTCGATACGGCCGCGATCGGTTTCATCGCGCCATCGCTCGTCGGCGAATGGCATCTGAGCCGGGCGGCGCTCGCGCCCGTGCTGAGCGCGGCGCTGTTCGGGCTCGCGTGCGGCGCGCTGTTGTCCGGGCCGCTCGCGGATCGCTGGGGCAGGCGCGGCGTGCTGATCGCGGCGGTGTTCATATTCGGCTTGGCGTGTCTCGCTTCGGGCCAGGCGAGCGATCTCACTTCGTTGACCGCGCTGCGCTTCGTGACCGGTGTGGGCCTCGGCGCGGCGATGCCGAACGCGGTCACGTTGATGAGCGAGTTCTGCCCGAATGGCCGCCGCGCGACCATCGTCAATCTGATGTTCTGCGGCTTTCCTTTGGGCGCGGCATTCGGTGGCTTTCTCGCGGCCTGGATGATTCCGCACTTCGGCTGGCGCAGCGTGCTGCATTTCGGCGGCGCGGTGCCGTTGTTGCTGACGGTGGTGCTCGTGCTCGCGCTGCCGGAATCGATCCAGTACATGGTGTCGAAGAAGAAGCCTGTCGAGCGCATTCGCAAGGTGCTTACGCGCATCGCGCCACACGTCGCGGCAGCGGAATCGTTCGTGATGCGTGAAGCCGCCGGACCCGCAGCGGGCAGCGGCGGGGCGCGCATCGTGCTGTCGCGCGCACATGTCTTCGGTTCGTTGATGCTGTGGCTGTGCTATTTCATGGGCCTCGTGATCTTCTACGGCCTCATCAACTGGATGCCGGTGCTCCTCAAGGATGCGGGTCTGAGCCCGCAGCGCGCGGCGCTGATTTCCGCGCTCTTTCCGCTCGGCGGCGCAGGCACGGTGCTGTGCGGCATGCTGATGGATCGCTTCAATCCGAACGGCGTCGTGGCGGGCGCATACGCGCTCGGCGCGGTGAGCGTGTACGCGATCGGACAGGCGATCGGCAATGTCGGACTGCTCGTGTGCGCGGTGTTCGTGGCGGGCGTGCTCGTGAATACCGCGCAGGCATCGATGCCCGCGCTCGCGGCGGCGTTCTATCCGACTTCGGGACGCGGCACCGGCGTCGCGTGGATGCTGGGCGTCGGCCGGTTCGGCGGCATCGCGGGCTCGTTTCTGGTCGCAGAGCTTGCGCGGCAGCAGATGAGCCTGCCGGGCATCTTCACCGTGGTGGCGATGGCGGGCGCGGCATCGTGCGCCGCACTGTTGCTCAAGCAGGTGGCGAGTCCCCGCTCGACGACCGAAGTCGCGGATGGCCAGCCGCTCGCGCATTGACGACGCGCCAGAGTCTCTCATCGGCGATATGTCGAACGTTCATGCTCGAATTCGAAACGTCGGTCCGGATGGATGACATGAAGGCATTACCCTTCGCTCGCGCCTGGGTATATGGTTGAAGTGTGCGCGCACGCAGCGCACACGCATCAGCAGTGAGCCTTCGTTGAAGGAGAAAGTCATGAAGATCGTTCTCGTTTCGGCCACGCTCGTGGCCGTCGTCTCGCTCGGAAGCCTGGCTCAGGCGGAAGAGGCCACCGACACCTTGCAATCCATCCCCGCGCCGCGCCAGCAGAGCGCGCATAGCGCGACACCTTCCGGCGACACCGCTTACGGCGGGGCGGCCACGGGTCAGAGCGCCAGCGGAAGCACGTCGAAGTGGGCTGGCGGCGCAGCGGTCAGATGCAACCCGCAGCCTTTCTGCAACATCTATTCGGGCGGCGGTCAGTGAGCGTAATGCGCCTCGCGGCCTCTCGGAACCGGAAGCTCATCCGACGGGGCCGCCAGGTGCCGCGCGAGAAGGTGTCATCGGAGGCTGTTAAAATCCCCGAAACGTTTTTTACGGGCACGATGTGATGGGTTTCGAACAACTCGCCGGACTGAAAAAGCAACTCGAGAAACAGGCTGCTAGCAAGGCAGCAGAGAAAAAGGCGCCGCGCGGGCGGCGTCCCGCGCCGGCGGCCGGGGCGAAGCCGGCGGCGGCAGCGAAGCCGGTGAATCCGTCGAAGCCGGCGAAGCCGGCGGCAGCGCAGAAGCCGGCGACGCCATCGAAGCCGGTGGATCCGGTCGTGCACACGATCGGCAAGCTGCAGAAGCGGTTTCCGCTCGCATTTCCGAAGAATCCCGCGCCCAAGGTTCCGCTCAAGGTCGGTATTTTCGAGGACCTCGTGAAACATGCGGCGGAACTCGGCCTCGACGAGAAGGAATTGCGTGGCGCGATCAAGGTCTGGTGCCGCGGCAATCGTTACTGGACCTGTCTCGTGCAGGGCGCGCCTCGAATCGATCTGACGGGCGGGCAGGCGGGCGAAGTATCGCCGGCGGATGCGGAACGCGCCGGGTATCTGGAAGCGAACCGCCTGGCGCGGTCGGCTGCGGCTCCGAAGACGGCGGAACCGGCCAAGACGGCGGAATCCGCCAAGTAACACGACACGCCGCGCGCAGCCTGCCGCGCGGCGTTTTCTATTTTTTCGATGGTCTCATCGCGGCGGCGCGATATCGTATGAGATTCGCCCGGCCGGTAGAAAGAACAGCGCGATCACCGCGCCGCCCTTCGCTTCCGGGTAGTGATGGCTTCCCGGCGCGGGCGCGGTCCAGCCGCCATGACACCATCCGTTCGGACCGGCGAGCGCCGCGCTTTCATCGAGCGGCACGACCATGTTGAACTCGCCGTACGGGTGCGCGTGATAGTCGCCGCGAAAGCTGCCTTCCGGATTGTTCTGCTCGTTGCCGGTGCTGTCCATCAGAACTGCGGTGATGCTGAAGAAGAACGTCTCCGGACACGGCGCGACGAGACGCGCGCGCCGATATCGCGGGCCGGAGATTTCGACATCCGCCGCCCAGCCTTCCTCTACGCCTAGCTTGATCAGCCGTGCCAGATCCCTGTATAACGCGCTATTTACGCCGTATCGAGTGTTGAGCCAGTGCTCGACGTTCGTGTCTGGCGTTATGTCCTTGATCTCTTCGAGAAAGGGCAGGCATCGCGCGATGAGTGCTTCCTTGCTGGTTTGTGCTGCTTGAGTCTGGGGCATCGATCTTCTCCTTGATTCGAATGACGGCACGATGACATATCGACTGGCGCATTAGAAGCGAAGTTGTTGCAAGGGAAACGTGAACGTCGTGCATATATTGGCGTTGACCAGAAAACCCGAAAAACGATTCGCCATCCGAATGAATCGTTGCAGCGCAATAGTGCCGCGCATCGAAGCAATAAAAAAAAGCGCGATGCCTCATCGGCATCGCGCTTCCATTGAATCAAACTTCGATCAGAACTTGTGACGCAGGCCGACGCGCGTCACGAACTGCGTGTTCGCGCCCGCATTGCCGATAAACGACGACGCCGAACCGATCTCCGCCTGCACCGGCACACCCCGGTTGTTGCCCGATGCCTTCTGATACGCGCCGATCAAATAGACGTCGGTGCGCTTCGACAGTGCGTAGTCGACCACGCCGTTGAACTGATTCCATCTGCCGTCGAAGTTGCCGCTGAGGTCCGAGAACGTATAGCCGACGCCCGCGCTGAAGGCCGGCGTGAACGCATACTTGCCGCCGATTTCATAGTTGTTCAGCGTCGACGATCCAGCCGTGATCTGATGGAACATCGTGTGCGTCCAGTTTGCCCAGATCACCGCGGCGGCGATCGAGTAACGCGCGCCGACGCCGAAGGTTTCCAGATCATGCAGGCCGAGCGTGTTCACGTTGGCGATGCTCACGCTGAACGCGGGCGTCGCGGCATTCGGATAGCGCAGCTTGGTATACGCCGCGCCGATGCCGAGCGGCCCTTGCGCGTAGTTCAAACCGAAGCTGTACGCGCTCGACGAACCCTGCACCGCGTTCGCACCGGTTCCGATCGTCGGCGAGCCCGCGAAGTTGGTCGAGTTCGAGAAGCCGTACATCGCGCCGAACGTCACGCCGTAGAAGCTCGCGCTGCTGAACTTGACCGCGTTGTTGATGCGGCTCGAGGTCAGTTGATCCAGATCGTTGATGTGATACGCGTAGTTGCCCGCGGGCGTCTGGCTGCCCATCGTGTAGTTGCCGCCGAGATAGTCGGTCGAGAACGAGTATTGACGACCGAAGGTCAGCGAGCCGAATTCATTCTTCGAAACACCGACATACGCCTGACGGCCGAATTCCGCGCCGCCCTGGCCGAGCGTGCCATCGCCGCTGTTGAAGCCGTTCTCGAGCACGAAGATCGCCTTCAGACCGCCGCCCAGATCTTCCGCGCCGCGCAGACCCCAGCGGCTGCCTTGCGCGACACCGTCCGCGTACTTGACCACGCTATCGTGGCCGCCGGCCGTCGCGACCTTGTTCGCATACGTGATGCCGGCGTCGATGATTCCGTACAGCGTGACGCTGCTTTGCGCGTGCGCCGCACCACTGAACATGGCGAACATGCCGAGTGCCGCTGCCGCTACGATGTGCTTCTTCATTTTTCTTTTCCTTGGTGTGGTCCGCGTGACGCGGCTCGCTTTGGGAAGCGCCGCAACGCTTTTTCAGAGCGCGAACGCTGCCATCCCGGCTTCGCGCGCAATCGCTTGAAGGTCGAGTCGGACGTGATGATATTGAGGTCGCTGCTTTCGCGAGAAGGGGGCAAGCGTTCCCGCTGCGACAAGCAGAGGAATCGTTGCTTCGCGTTATAGCGATCGAAATATAGCGCGTCGTCAGGCGTTGGTAAATTTAGGTAACGCAATCTGTAGTATTTCTTCCACAGCATTGTCATCGAGGGCCATCACGTTCTCGTAGTCAGTTCGCAACTAACTGTCTTGCCCATATCCCGACTTCGAACAGGCGCGCGGATTGCATGGCCGATGCTGAAGCTACACAAAAGGAGACGTGATGGCCGATAACAGACACCCGGACGCTTGCAGAATCGGCGTTGCTTTCATCGAAGCGCAATTGAGCGCGCTCATCGCATACGCCAGCCTCTTGTCCGACTGGATCGAACGCGGTGCGCCGCCGCCCGATTTCGCCAAAGCACAGCCGCTATTGGCGCATCGGCATTCGCATCCGGAAGCGCACACGCACAGCGAAGACGGCACGCCGATGAAGACCCCGCCGCCGGAAGACGCTTGGTCGTGGCCATCATTCGACGACGCCGACAAGCGCATCGCGTTCGCGTCGATCGTTCCGTGCACGAACGCGATTCTCGCGGTCGCCGAATACTTCGATATTCATCGGTTTTCGGCGTCGCGCGCGCCCGAAGTGCAATTTCTCATGCGCGTGCGCGATGCCGCGGTAAACGGCAACACGTTCAGCATTCCCACTGACGAATACATGCCGCACGCGGCCTATGCAGGCTTGATCGTCGATCCGACGCTGGACGGCACGCTGCTTTTCAGCGATGGCGTCAGGCCCGGCTTCCTGGCGTTCGGCGATACGGTCGGTTTGCTTCGCTATCTGACGAAGCTATTGAAGAGCATGCAATCGGTGATCAGCGCGGGCGATGCGGGATGACCCATTCAGCGCGCGTCGCTCGCGGCGCGCTCCTGTCCGGGTGTCCTGGAGAACAATTGCTTGTAGCAGCGCCCGAGATGCGATGCGCTCGCGAAGCCGCATTGCATCGCGACATCGAGCAAGGAAAGCGACGATTCGCGAATCAGCTTTTGCGCCGCTTTCAGCCGCAATTCCAGGTAAAACTGCGAAGGCCGCACGTTGAAATGCTTGATCCACATGCGCTCGAAAGTGCGTGGCGAAATGCCCGCGAGCGATGCGATCGTCTTCATCGGAATAGGGCGCTCGATGTTCTGTTCCATCAGCGTGACCGCATGAACGATGCGCCGGTCTTCGACGCCGTAGCGCCATTGAATCGCCATTTTCTGGCTTTCCTGCGCGGTACGCATTCGCGTGTGGATGAACTGATCGGCCACTTCAGCTGCGAGTTGATGGCCATGCTGACGCGCGATCAGATCGAGCATCATGTCGATGGCGGCGGTGCCGCCGCTGCACGTCATGCGATCGCCTTCTATGCAGTAGAGATCGCGGCTCACGTCGAGCGATGGAAACTCGTCGGCGAGTTCCTTGAGCGCTTCCCAGTGAATCGTGCAGCGCCGCTTGTCGAGCAGGCCCGCGCGCGCGAGGATCATCGTGCCGAGACTGATGCCGCCGATCGTCGATCCGTTCGCGGCATAGCGGCGCAGGAAGTCGAAGACCTGCGCATTGCGATAGTTCGACACGCCAATGCTCGCGACCACGAACACATGACTCAGCGCGGGCGACGACGTGATCGCGAAGTCCGGCAACAGCGCGAATCCCGAGCTCGATGAAACCGGCTCGCCGTCCGCGCTCATCAGATGCCAGCTATACAGCGCCTTGCCGCTCACGCGATTCGCCGCGCGCAGCGGCTCGGTGACGGAGCTGAGCGCCATCATCGAAAAATGCGGGACCAGGAAAAAGCCCATGCGTTGCGTCACCGCATCATCGCCGACGATGGATGCGCTCACGCGCCCGGTTTTGATCGGGCGCGTGGTCGGCGGGATGTCGTTCGCGTTCATGCGCTAGACGCGAATCGAACCGAGCACGAGATCGAGCAAGGGCGTCACGTCGCCGGTGTCGAGTGCGTCGATGGTTTGCTCCAGTCGATGCGCCATGTCCGTGCCGCATGCGGTATCGGCAAAGGCGTGGAACTTGGCGCGGATCGCCGCTTCATCGAGCGGCGTGTCGGGATCGCCCAGCGCCTGCGTCGCGCCGGAGTCGAAACGCTTGCCGTCGAAAAGCTCGATGCTCACTTCGGCCAGGCGCTCGCCCGGAAAACGCGACGTGTACTCCGCACCTTCCTCGGTGCGAATGAGATGGCTCAGGCGCAGCACTTCGCTGTCGCGCAACGCGTCGCCGTGCAGCGCGTCGAAACGTACCGCACCGTACTTCAGCGCTACGGCGACGGGAAAGAGCAGACTATATTGCGCCTCTTCCGTCGATGCCGGCGCGGCGTGCGCCAGACGCGTCGCGTGATGAAAGGTACGCACGTTCACCGCGCGAATCTGCGCGCTGGTGAAGCCGTGCCTCGATTTGAGCGCGAGTGCGGCATCGATGGCGGGATGCGCCCATCGGCAGACCGGTTGCGGTTTGAAATATTGCTCCATGATGCGCCAGCGTTCGCCGAGATCGCTCCATAGACTGCGGGTTTCGTCCTGCTCGATGGTGAGCGCCGGCGCGCCCGTGAAGCCGCGCTGCGCGAGAAAGGCTGCGGAGAGACCCGCCATGCAGCCCCAGCCGGAGCCGTCCTTCACCATCGTCGGGTGATCGATGCAGCGCATCATCTGACTGCGCGGGCCGTGATACTCCGCGATGCCGAGCGCCTCGCGCGTCTGCCGCATGTCGAGCGGCAACACGCGCGCGGCGAGCGCCGCCGCGGCCAGGGCGTTCCACGCGCCCGACGTATGATAATCGCAGGCGCTCGCGTGCAACGCAATGCCCGCACGCGTGCCGAGTTCATAGCCGAGCACCACGCACGCGAGAAACTCGCGGCCGCTCATGCCGGGCCGCATGTCGGCGAGCGCGAGCAGCGCGGGCAGCACGGTCACGCCGACATGGCCTTTGGTTTGCGCGTGACCGTCGTGACCGTCGCAGCTATCGATGGTCATCGCGCCCGCGAGACCGGCGCCGATCGGGCTGGCCACGCGCCCATCGAAGAGCATGCGCGAGCGCAGCGTGCCGGGCGCGAAGAACTCGGCCGCGTGATCGCCCGCGATGCGCGACAGTTCCGTCTGCCTTCCTGCGAGCGCGACGCCGAGCAGATCGAGCACGCATAGTCTGGCTTGTTCGATGACGCGTTCAGGCAGCGCATCGAACGTCAGCTCATGAATGAATGCGATGGCGGATGTGCCCATCCATCAGTCTCCCGTATAGACTGCCGCGCGCCGCTCGAACGTCGCCGCGATCGCTTCGCGATGATCCGCCGTGCGATGCGCGATGCCCTGAAACGCCGCCGACAGTTCCAGCAGACTCGGCAAGTCCATGCGTTGCCCTTCGCGCACGAGGCGCTTCGACATGCGCAGGATATCGGGCGCGTTGCTCGCGATTTCGCGCGCGAGCGTGAGCGCGGTGTCCATCAGATCCGCATCGGGCACGACGCGCGACACGAGTCCCCATTGCTCGGCGCGCTTCGCATCGATCGCGTTGCCGGTAAAGATCATTTCATTGGCGCGCGACAGGCCGACCGCACGCGGCAGCAGCCACGCGCCGCCATCGCCGGGAATGATGCCGACCTTCGCGAAACTCTCGGCGAACAGCGCGCTTTCGCCCGCGATGCGGATATCGCACATCAGCGCGAGATCGCAACCGGCGCCGTGCGCGGGGCCGTTGACCGCCGCGATGCACGGCACGTCGAGTTCGTGGAACGCGCGCGGAATGCGCTGGATGCCGCGCCGATAGTTCTCGCGGATATGCGCGGACGTGCCAGAAAACGTGCCGACTTCATCGCGCATATGCTTGATGTTGCCGCCCGACGAGAACGCCGGACCCGCGCCCGTCAGCACGATCGCGCGCACCGACAGGTCGCCTTGCGCGCGCTCCAGACACGCGATGATTGCATCGACGACTGCCAGTTCGGTGATGGCGTTGCGCGTCTCGGGACGGTTAAGCGTCATCGTGACGACGTGGCCGTCCTGTTCGTACAGTACGGGTTCGCTCATTGCGGGGCTCCTGATAGCATGCTTTGATAAACGGGTCCGGCGAGTTCGTGACGCAGCACCTTGCCGCTCGGATTCAGCGGCAGTTTCTCGACGAAGAAGACTTTCTTGGGCCGCTTGTAGGGCGCGAGATCGTCGCCGTTCTTGCAGAAAGCGACGACATCGTCTTCCGTCAGCGTCGCCACGCTGCGCACGATGAACGCCGTCACCGCCTGTCCCCACTTGTCGTCGGGTACGCCGATCACCGCGGCTTCCTGCACGCCGGGGCAGTGATACAGCACCTCTTCGATTTCACGCGGATAGATGTTCTCGCCGCCCGACACGATCATGTCGTCGGCGCGGCCCTGAAAGTGGAAGTAACCGGCTTCATCGATGCTGAAGAGATCGCCGGTATAGAGCCAGCCGGACTTGAACTTCTTGTCGGTTTCGACCGGGTTGTTCCAGTAGCCCGATGCGAGCTGCGGACCTTTCACGATCAACTGGCCCACTTCACCCGCCGCGACGGTCTCGCCGGGCGTCACGACGCGCGCCGGATCGTTGCGGATCACGCGGCATGTGCTGATCAGCGTGGGCTTGCCGCACGAGCCGAGATACGTGAGCGCATCGCGCGGATGCAGCAGCAGCGTAAGGCTCGCTTCGGTCATGCCGTAGCCGTTGAAGATGTTCGGGCAGAACTCGTCGATCACGCGTTGCATCGTCTTCGCCGGAATCGCCGCGCCGCCGGTCGTGATCATGCGCAGGCTGTGCGTGTCGATCGAGGCGAAGTCCGGATGGAACAGCATGTCCTGAATCTGCGTCGGCACGGCGAAGAGCGTCGTGATGCCGTAGTGCGCGATCGCCTGCAAGGTGGCGAGCGGTTCGTAGCGCGGCAAAATCACGTTGTGAGCGCCGACCATCAGATGCGGCACGAAGTACGCCTGCATGCCGCCGACGTGATAGAGCGGCGCGATATGCAGCGCGGCGTCGGTGCTGGTGAGGCTGTACTCCATCACGCAGTTCGTCGCGATTGCGACATCGTTGCCATGCGTATGGATCGCGCCTTTCGGGCGGCCCGTCGTGCCGGACGTGTAGACGAGCGCGGAGATATCGCCGGGTTCGAGGCGCGGCAGCGGCGCATCGAGTTGCTGCACGCGTTCGATCAATGCCTCGAACGGATGATGATGCGCGGGTATGTCGGCGCCGTTATCGACGCACACATAGGTGCGCAGATCCGGCAGCGCATGCTCGATCTTGCCGACGACCGGAAGCATCGAATCGTCATAGATCAACGCGCGCGCGCCGGCGTCGCGCAGGATGAACGCGGCTTCGTTGGCGGACAGGCGAAAGTTCATCGGCACCGCGATGGCGCCGAGCAACTGGCACGCCATGTAGGCGGTCGGCGTCGCGTCGGAGGTTTTCTGCAGAATGGCGACGCGGTCCATCTGACGCACGCCGAGATCGAACAGCGCCTGCGCGAGACGGCGCACGCGCACGCTCCATTGCGCGTACGTGAGTGAAACGGCGCCGCAGGTGAGCGCGGGACGGTCCGGATATTTGGCGACCGTGTTTTCGAAGAGCGACGTGATCGTGAGCATGATGCGTGGTGGTGCTCTCTAGAGAGTGATCCGGATGTCGGGAAGATCGCGGCCCGCGATCAGATACTTGGCGACTTCTGACGTGCCGCCGACGATGGTCAGCGCACGCGCATCGCGATACAGTTGCTCGGCGCGGCCGTATTCCTTCGTGATGCCGTCGCCGCCGAGAATCTGCACGGTTTCGTTGGCGCAGTAGTTCGCGGTTTCGGTCGCGACCAGCTTGGCCATCGCGGCTTCCTTCATCAGCGCCTTGCCGTCTGCGCCCGCGTCGTACATCTTGGTCGCGCGATACGTGATGAGTTCCGATGCGTCGATACGCCAGCTCATCTGCGCGATCTTGTCCCAGATGAGCTGCTTGCAACCGAGCGGCTGACCGAAGGATGTGCGCGACTGCGCGTGCGCCGTGGCGATATCGAATGCACTGCGCGCGACGCCGAGACCCGAGCCGCCGAGAATCGCGCGCTCGAAGTTGAACATGCCGCGCATGATGCGAAAGCCGCCGCCTCGCTCGCCGAGCAGATGATCGGCCGGCACGCGGCAATTCTCGAACCTGACTTCGCCGACGATGCAGCCGCGCCGCCCCATAAACGTATAGTTGCGCGGGAAGCTGATGCCGCGCGCATGCTTCGGCACGGCGACCGCGGTCATGCCGTCATCGGTCAGGCCGTACACGATATAGACATCCGCCACCGACGCGTTCGAGATATACCGCTTGAAGCCGTTGATGACCCACTCGTTGCGCGCTTCATCGAATTCGATGCGCGTTTCCATGCCCGCCGAATCGCTGCCCACGTTCGGCTCGGTCACACAGATCGCGCCGATCGCCGTGCCTTCGAGGATCGGCGTGAGATACGTATCGCGCAGACGCTCGCTCGCATGGCGATGCAGCGGATACGCGCACGAGAGCGCCGTCGCGATGGTCGTCTCGAACGCGTAGTTGATGTAGGACGCCTCTTCGGAGAGGATCGTTGCGTGCGTGAGGCCGGGGTGTTCGAGCTTGCCCTGATACAGATCGGGAAACATCAGCTTCAGATAGCCCGCCGCGCCGAGCGCGCGCACCACATGCTTGACCGCATCCCAGCTTTGACGGTCTTCGATATCGGCGGCGCGCGGTGCAAGCTCGCGTTGCAGGAAGTCGCGGACTTCGGCGCGGAAGGCCCGGTCCGCATCGTCTAAAAGAAAATCGCGCATGGTTGTCGTGTATGTTCGTTCAGGTTCGCTGCGCGTAGATGCGCGCGTCGCGCACCGTCGGCAGAAGGAAGCGCGCGCGGCGAACAGCTTCGTAATCGAGTTCGCCGACGACGAGGCATTCCTCTTCGTCTTGCGCCTGCGCGATGGTCTTGCCGAACGGATCGAGAACGCGCGAGCCGCCCCAGAAGGTCATCATGCCCTCGGTGCCGACGCGGTTCGCCATCACGATCGGCACGCCGTACGTGAGCGCGTAGAAGCGCAGATTGATGTCCCAGCCCGACGGATTGTCGAAGCCTTCGCCCACTGCCTCGCGCGCCGAGCTGATCGGCGCGGCGAGCAGGGTGACGCCGTCGCACATGAGTCCGTGCACGACCGCCGGGTTCCACAGGTCGTTGCAGATGGGCGTCGCGACGCGCCATTCTTCATCGATCTCGTAGCTTTCGGGCTTCGCGCCCGCGGCGAAGTAGAGACCGTCGCGCAGCTTTCCGTAGGTGGCGAGCATGGTCTTGCGATGCACGTGAACCAGCTTGCCGTTCACGACCGTCGCCTGGCTGTTGTAGAACTGCCCGCCGGGCGCTTCCTCGATGAAGCCGAACACCACGTGCATCCCGGCGCTCGCTTCCGCAAGCTGGGCGATCGCGGGATCGTCGCGCGTCATCGCGAGACGCAGCGCGTCCTTGCCGCCGCTGTGGCCATGCAGCGAAAGCTCGGGAAAGACGAGCAGACGCACGCCGCGCTTCTTCGCATCTCCGATATGGTCGAGATGCCGCGCGAGGTTCGCGTGCAGGTCGCCGTAAGCCGTATCGGTTTGCGCGGCCGCCACCTTGATCGTGGTCATGAGATCGTTCCTTGGTTTTGCGAGACGCGTGGCTCAGATCAGCCCGGACTCTTTGAGGAACTGATTCGCCACATCGGAGAACGACTTCTTCTGCACGTCGACGCTCGCGTTCAGGCGTGCCATCGTGGACGCGTCGAGCTTCGCCGACAGCGCGTTGAGCAGCGGTCCGAGCGTCGGGTTCGCGTCGAGCGTCGCCTTGCGGATCACCGGCGTCAATGCGTAGGAGGGGAAATAACCCTTGTCGTCCTTCAGCAAGACGAAGTTGAACGCCGGCACGCGGCCATCGGTGGCGAAAACCAGCGCGACATTCACCTGACGATCCTTCAGTGCCTGATACGTGAGGCCCGTGTCCATGCGCTTCACGTCACCCTGGCTGAACTCGAAACCGTATTGCTTTTGCAGCGGGCGGAGACCGTCCGGACGCGCATAGAACTCGGAGTTGCAGGCGAACGTGAGTTCCTTGCCGTCCTTGATCGCTTTCGCGAGATCGCTCATCGTGACGATGCCGAGCTTCTTCGCTTCGTCCTGATTCATCGCGAACGCGTACGTGTTGTTCGCCTTCGACGGGTTCAGCCACACGAGGCCTTTCGCCGCATCGAGTTCCTTGACTTTCTTGTAGGTGTCGTCGGGCGAGAG
>Ga0160459_100193_pt1 | contig 33188 bp, 31 predicted proteins | sample HID1973K_E6MG_FD_108208 | JGI IMG/M metagenome (GOLD analysis project Ga0160459, IMG submission 108208) | Enriched mosquito-associated microbial communities from UW Madison campus, WI, USA - HID1973K_E6 MG | ecosystem: Host-associated > Arthropoda: Insects > Digestive system > Unclassified ... | reverse complement strand
TGAAGCCGAGATCGGTCTTCATCGTGATCGACGCGAAGCCGATGTTGACGCGGTCGATATAAGCGATGAAATACAGCAGCATGATGAACGGCACGATGCGCCAGCTGATTTTGCGCAGGGTGCGTTTTTCCAGATCCATGTCCATGGAATGTCTCCTTGTTCCGACGATCAATCGAAGGTGTCAGCCGTCTTGTGCGGCTTCGTACTAGCCAGGACCAAGGTTAAAACCGATGGAATCGCGTATGAATCGAACTAAACTAAATACATCGTTGCAAAAAATTCACGAATGAACATGGACTCGGAACTGGGTTTCTTCTGCCTGCTCGTGAAACAGGGCAGTCTCGCCGCCACCGCGCGCGAACTGAATCTGACGCCGCCGGCGGTTTCGCGCCGGCTTTCGGCGATGGAAGATCGTCTCGGCGTGCGCCTGCTCAACCGCACGACGCGGCGCATCAGCCTGACGAGCGAAGGCGAGGTGTACTTCTCGAATGCGCAGCGCATCCTGAGCGACATCGACGATATGGAACAGCTCGTCTCCAGCAGCCGCGCAGCGCCGAAAGGGCTACTGCGCGTCAACGCGCCGCTGGGATTCGGGCGCTCCTATATCGGGCCATCGATTTCGGTGTTCAGTCAGCGTTTTCCCGATGTCGAAGTGCAGTTGCATCTCACCGACCGGCCCGTCAGCCTGCCCGACGAGAGCATCGACGTCTCCGTGCGGTTCGGCGAGATGCCGGATTCGCGACTCATCGCGAAGAAGATCGCGTCCAACCGGCGGCTGCTGGTTTCGTCGCCGGGTTATCTGCGTGGCGCGGGTCAGCCCGTTCATCCGCATGACCTGACGCATCATCAGTGCATCGTGCTGCGGCAGAACGATTCCGCCTATGGCAATTGGCGTCTGAGCCGTGGCGGGCGCACGGAGACGATCAAGGTGCACGGCAAGCTGAGCACCAACGACGGCGAAGTGGCGCTCAACTGGGCGCTCGAAGGCCACGGCATCCTGATGCGGGCCGAATGGGATATTGCCAAGTATCTTCGCAGCGGCCGGCTGGTGCAGGTTCTGACCGACTACGACACGCCGCCCGCCGATATCTACGCGGTCTATCCCGAGCGTCTGAATCTCTCCGCGAAGGTGGCGTGCTTCGTCGAGCATCTGCGCTCTTATCTGGGCCAGCATGCCGACGGCCCGTCGCCGGTCAGCTCCAACTGGTAGCGGACTTACTCGCTCTGGAGCTCGTGCGCGATGAAGTCGACGAACGCGCGAATCCGGTTCGACATCTGATGCCGCTGGGAATAGACCGCGAAGATATCGGCGTTCGGGGTTTCGTGATCGGGCAGCACGCGAACGAGCGAACCGTCGGCCAGATACGGCTTGAGGTCCCATTCGGCGCGCATCAGGATGCCGTGTCCTTCCAGCGCCCACTTCACCGCGATTTCACCGTCGTTGGTGGTGAGCGTGCCGTTGATCCGCACGGCCTCGGTCTTGCGCGACGTGCCACGGCCGGATGTCAGCCGCCACACGCCGTACGCTTCATCGCCCTGCCGGATGCCGATGCAGTTGTGCCGCGCGAGATCGTGCGCCGTGAGCGGCATGCCGCGCGACGCGATATAGGCCGGCGCCGCGCACAAGAGCCGGCGGTTGCCGGCCAGCCGCCTCGCGACCACGCGCGTATCGGGCGGCTCGCCGAAACGGATGCAGACATCGAAGGCATCGTCGGTGAGGGGCGGCGGCGTCACCGACAACTGAAGCTGCACCGACACCTGCGGATAGTGCGCGACGAACTTCGATATCACCGGCGCGACGTGGCTGCGCCCGAAGCCGAGTGTCGCGTTCACGCGCAGCAGGCCTTTCGGACTCTGCTTCGCGGAGCCGAGCATTTCCGACAGTTCATCGATCTCGTCGAGAATCCGGCGCGCATGTTCGAGATACAGTTCGCCTTCGGGCGTGAGCATCATCCGGCGCGTCGTGCGGTTGACGAGCGCCACGCCCGCGCGCGATTCCATCTGCGCGAGGCGCTTGCTGACGGCCGCCGCCGTGAGGCCCAGTTCCCGTGCCGCCGCGCTCAGGCTGCCAGCGGCGGACAGCGTCGAGAAGAAGCTCAGATCGGCCGGCTGGACGGTATCGGGCATCGTGGTCATTCGTGAATCGAAGTTGACGATGCATCGAGTTTAGCAGCCGTTCTTAATGCGTTTTCGGCAGTTGCATATCGTCAGAAATTGGATGGCCACGCGCGCATGCGGCGTTAGCATGAGCATCCTTCATTACGGCCATTTCGCGTTTTTTCGCGTTTCAAACCGATGTCATCCAAACTTCCACGCTTCGGCGTCTGGGCGCTCGTGCACGGCAGCCGCGCCGCCTTGCAAGATCCCGCAGAACCCTACGACGCTTCCTGGGCACGCAACAAGGCGCTCGTGCTCGAAGCCGAGCGTCTCGGCTACGACTCGGTGCTCGTCGCCCAGCACACGGTCAATCCGCACGATCCGACGTTCGATCAGCTCGAAGCGTGGACGGCCTCGGCGGCGCTCGCGGCGCTCACGGCGCGCATCGAGATCATCGCAGCGATCAAGCCTTATCTCTATCACCCGGTCGTGCTCGCGAAGATGGCGCAGCAGATCGAGCACATCAGCGGCGGGCGCTTCGCGATCAATCTCGTGAACGCGTGGAATCGTCCGGAGCTGGAACGCGCCGGCATCGGCTTCGCGGAACACGACGAGCGCTATGCCTACGGCCGCGAATGGATCACGGTCGTCGACAAACTGCTGCGCGGCGAGACCGTGAATCATCGCGGCGACAGTTTCCATATTGACGGCTATCGGCTGCTGCCGGCCGATCCGTTTCGCGCGCGTCCGCGTATTTACGTGGGCGGCGAGTCGGAGCCGGCGCGCGCGCTGGTGGCCGCGCACGGCGACACCTGGTTCATCAACGGCCAGCCGCCCGAGGACGTCGCACGCCTGATCGCCGATGTTTCCGCGCGTGCGCGCCCGGCTGGACTCGATGCGTTGCGCTTCGGCCTGTCGGCGTTCGTCATCGCGCGCGCGACGCAGGCGCAGGCCGACGCGCATCTCGATCACCTGTTCACGCTGGCCGAGCTGGACAAGCCGCTGCGCGAACGGCAAAAGGCCAATACCGATCCCGCCACGGTGATGCACCGGACCTTCGCGCGGTCGCCGCGCGTCGGGTCGAATGGCGGCACGGCGGCGGGACTCGTCGGCGACTACGATACGGTCGCGCGGCGCATCGCGGATTTTCATCGCTCGGGCATCGAACTCTTCATGCTGCAGTTTCAGCCGTTCGAAGCCGACATGCGCCTCTTCGCGGAAGAGGTCGCGCCGCGCGTGCGCCGTCTGCTGTCTGCGTGAACGTCGCGTGCGATCAGAAGAACGCTCCCGTGGGCGGAAGCTGTCCCGTGAGCGCGTTCTGTCCGAGCAGGCGCTCCTTGTAGAGCCGCGGGTTGTGCGAAGCGATCACCTTGATGTTGCGCCAGTGCCGGTCCAGCGCGCCCACGCGCGAGACGACCGAGCCCGAGCCGAGATCGATCAGCCAGCTTGCGATCTGCGGCGCGAGATCGTCGATCACGACCTTGGCCTCCGCCGCCGCGAAGGTGGCGGCTAGCGTGGTGTCGTATTCGGCGGCGGTGGCGTATGCGTCCCATGCGCGCTGCAACGCGGCGACGGCGCGGTCTGCGCTCGCTTCGACGCTGGCCGCGTAGGCGCGGATGCGCCCAAGCAAGGCCTGCAACACGGGCTCGTCGGTGGGATGCGTGGCTTCGCCGTGATAGAAGTTCCGCCCGCGTGAGCGAAGGACTTCCACGGCATCCAGCGCGACGCGACGCGTAATGCCCGCGATGCAGTTGGTCAGATAGACCTGGTGAAAGGTGAAGCCCCACGGCGACGCGTCGCCGGAGCGCGGCGGGTCGATCGGATAGACATGCGCGGCGGGTACGGCGACAGCGCGGAACTTTGCGGTCCCCGAACCCGTCAGGCGCTGGCCGAAGCCCTGCCAGTCGTCGTCGTTGCCGACGCCCGGTCCGCGTTCCAGCACGTATTGCACGGTGCTGCCCGCGCGGCTTTCCACCGCGACGCCGATGAATGCATCGTTATACAGATTACCCGTCGCATAGATCTTGTCGCCCGAGCCGACATACGCCTGCCGGATTTCGTCCCATTCGAGGCGGGTGAGAACCTTGCCGGGACGCGCGCCTGCCGCGACGACATCGGTTTCCGTGAAGCTCAAGCCCACGGTCTTCCGCTTGCCGGTCAGTTCGAGAACATGCGTATGAAAAGGATGATCGCGCTGCCGGAGCGCCGCTTCGACCTGCCACAAGTGATTGCGAAACGCATGCGCGATGTTCGAATCCGCAGCCGCGACGTCGCGCGCCACGACGAAGAGTTCGGCGAGCGACGCGCCGTGTCCTCCTGCATCGGCCGGCAGACGCAGCGCGCCGAAGCCGAGCGCCTTGAGTTGCGCGATCTCTTCGTGTGGCAGCCGATGTTCGCGTTCGCGCGCCGCTGCGGTGGCTGCGATATCGGCGATGATCCCGGCGAAGCCGAGCTTCGCGGACAGCGGCGAGACCAGCCGCGCTCCGATGGTGTTCGTGTCGGTCATCGTCAAACCTTGATGCTGTAGTCCGCGACCTTGATGCGCGAATTGATGATCTTGCGTTCCGCGAGCCAGTCGGCCGCTCGCTGGAACTGGGTGAGAAACGCGGCGTCGTCGGCTTCGTGAAACTGGTTCACGCGCCGGAGGCCCGCCAGATAATCGCGCACCTGATCCGGATATTTGCCTTCCCGCTGCACGAGTTGCTCCGATTCGACGGAATGCGTCGACTGCCACGCGCCTTCGACGTAATACGCGTCGATCACCGCGCGGATCAGCTCGGAGTTCTCTTCGGTGAACTTGCGGCGCGTCACGAGCGAGCTGTAGTCGATCAGGAAGTCGAGGTCGCGGCCTTCGACGAAGATGTCCTTCGCATCGTTCGAGAAGCGCGCGATGTCCACGCCCGGCGACCACATCGACCACGCGTCGACCTTGCCCTGCGCGAACGCGGGCGCGGCATCCGGCGGATTGAGATAGACGAACTGAACCTTGTCCCGATCGATGCGGTGCTTCTCCAGCGCCGCGATGAGCAGGAATTCGCCCAGCCCTGAACGATTGACGGCGACCTTGCGGCCCGCCAGATCCGCGATCGAATTGATGCCGCTCGCTTTCTTCACGATGATCGACGTCGAGCGCGGCGAATAGATATCGAACGCATTGAAGACGATCGGCGAGCCGGCGAGCATCGCGGCCAGCGCGGGCGTGGTCGACCCCCAGAAGCCGAAGTCCGCGCTTCCGCCGACCACCGCCTGAATCGACGGCGCGTGGTTCGGGAACGGGCCGATCCATTCGACCCTGATGCCCTTCGCGGCGAGCGTTTTCTCGAATACGCCGCGCTGCTTCGCGATATCCGGCAGACTGCCGTAACCCCAGCCGATGCGCACGACATCGGTGTTGCGCGTCAGCTTGCGCGGCTCGGCTGCGCGAGCCGCAACGGGAAGAACAGCGCCGGCCAACAGGCCGCCCGCCGCGCGCAAAAGTTGGCGGCGGGTCAAAGAAGAATCGGTCATGCGTTCATGGTCCTTGTCGTTTTGTTCTGTACGCCCAGTGCTTCGAGCAGAATGGGCCGCAGTGTCTGCGGCGTGTGGTCTTTCGGTTGGAAGGAAGCGGCGATGTGTCCGGCGCGCATGACGAGAATCCTGTCGGCGAGCGTGAGCGCTTCATCGACGTCATGCGTCACGATCAGCACGCCCGGCTGGTGCAGCGCGACGAGTTCCTTGACGAGCCCGTGCATCTTGATGCGGGTGAGCGCGTCGAGCGCCGCGAACGGTTCGTCGAGCAGCAGCAACGCGGGATCGCGCACGAGCGCGCGCGCCAGCGCCACGCGCTGCGACTGACCGCCTGAGAGATTGCGCGGCCAGTCGTCTTCGCGTCCGGCGAGTCCGACTTCGGTCAATGCGCGTATCGCGCCCGCGCGGCCGATCGTCGATTCATGACCGAGCGCGACGTTGGCCCATAACGCCGCCCACGGCAGCAGCCGATGCTCCTGGAACACGACGGACGGGCGCTCGGGCGCGCGGATCGTGCCGGCGTCCGGCTGATCGAGCCCGGCCAGCGCGCGCAGCAGCGTGGTCTTGCCGCAGCCGCTTTCGCCGAGCAGCGCGACGAATTCGCCCTGGCGGATATCGAGGTCCAGCGCGTCGATGACGACGCGGCTGCCGTAACGCCGTTTGAGACCGCGCACGGATACGGCGAGCGGCGGTTCGTCGTTGCGGACATGCGCGTTCGAATCGCGCGACACGGTGATGCTCTGATCCATCAGCGTGCTCCTTTGGCGTAGTTCGCGTGCCACGACAGCAAACGCGCTTCGAGCAGACGCACCAGCGTATCCGCCGCCACGCCGATGATCGCGTAGATGATCACGGTCAGCAGGATGACATTCGTGTTCAGGAACTCGCGCGCGTCCATCGCGAGGAAGCCGATGCCCCTGGTAGTCGCGAGCGTTTCGGCGATGACGAGCGCGAGCCACGCGTGGGCGAGGGCATAGCGCACGCCCGTGAGGATCGAGGGCATTGCGCCCGGCAGGATGATTCGCCGCACGATCGCGGCCCAGCCGAGCCCGACGACCTTGGCGAGTTCCATCAGCTTCGGATCGATCTGGCGAATGCCGAGCATCGTGTTGATGTAGATCGGAAACAGCACGGCGAGCGAAACCAGAAAGACCTTCGCGATCTCGCCCACGCCGAACCACACGATCACGAGTGGCAGCATCGCGAGAAACGGCACGGCGCGCACCATCTGGATCGAGCGGTCGAGCAGCGCCTGCGCGAGCGGCGAGAAGCCGACGAGAATCCCGAGCACGAGCCCGAGCGCGCCGCCGATCACGAAGCCCGCCGCGGCGCGCAACAGCGAAACGCCGAGGTGAACGAAGAGATCGCCGGTGCGGGCCATGTCGAAAGCGGTTTCGACGACACGGCTTGGCGCGGGCAACACTTGCGGCGCGATCAGCCCGAGGCGCGCGGCGGCTTCCCAGAGCAGAACGACCAGCGCGGGAACGACCCACGACAGCCATCGATAGAGCGCGGCCTTCGACAAACCGGATCGGCTCGGTGTCGAAGCGACATAGCGGGGTGGTGAGGAAGTCAGATCGGACATGTCGATTCCGGGTGGGGCATCGCGAAAGAGAGCTTGCTATTAGAGGCTGCCGGGCGTGGCCGTGACAAACGGTTTTTTATGCTTAGCTTTCCAGCTTCGGCGCCTCGATGGAGCGCGTTTCATATCGATATGAAACTTCATTCGTTAGCGCATGCACGGCCCTTGACTAGACTGAGACGCCTGTTCGCCGGCCCAGACCGGCCTCACATTTCGCGCCTTCATGCCCCGACACCTGCACCTCAATCTCTTCGTTCACGGACGCGGTCATCACGAGGCCGGATGGCGTCATGCCGGCGCGACGCGTCAGGCGCTGACCGACATCGGCTATTTCCGCGATCTCGCCGTCAAGGCCGAACAAAGCCTGTTCGATTCGATCTTCTTCGCCGATGTGCTCGCGCTCGGCGACGGCGCGCGCTTCGTCGCGTCCGGCGCGCTGGAGCCGGTTACCACGCTTGCCGCGCTCTCACAGGCGACGACGCGCATCGGGCTCATCGCGACGGCATCGACGACTTACACGGAGCCATTCAATCTCGCGCGCCAGTTCGCCTCGCTCGATCACATCTCGGGCGGGCGCGTGGGCTGGAACATCGTGACGTCGTGGTCGGGCGGCGCGGGGCCGAACTTCGGCTACGACGCGCAGATCGAGCACGCGCAACGCTATGCGCGCGCGCACGAATTTCTCGACGTCGTAAAGCAGTTGTGGGATAGCTGGGCCGACGACGCCATCATCGACGACCCGACGAGCGGCCGCTTTCTCGATCCCGCGCGGGTGCGGCGCATCGGCTACGAAGGGCGTTTTCATCGCGTGGCGGGGCCGCTCAATCTGCCGCGTCCGCCGCAGGGGCATCCGGTATTGGTGCAGGCGGGTTCGTCGGAGGCGGGCAAGGCGTTCGCCGCGCGCCATGCCGAGGCCGTGTTCACCGCGCATCTGACGAAGGAATCGGCGCGCGCTTTCTATGCGGAGCTGAAGGCCGCCGCGATCGCGCAGGGCCGTTCGGCGGACGACATCGTGATCCTGCCCGGACTGAGCGCGGCGATCGGTTCCACCGACGCCGAAGCGAACGCGTTGCTCGACGAACTCGATTCACTCACCGATATCAGCGTCGGCCTCGGACGCCTGTCGGCCCGCTTCGGCGGTTACGACTTCTCGACGCTGCCGCTCGACCAGCCGTTGTCCGTCGACGACTTTCCGGACCCGTCGACGGTGCAGGCCGCGCAAAGCCGCGCGGCGGTCATCACGCAACTCGTCGCGCGCGAGCGGCCGACCCTGCGCGTCCTGCTGAGACAGCTTGCGGCGGCGCGCGGCCACTTCACGCTGAGCGGCACGCCCGAGCGCATTGCCGACGTGATCGCCGACTGGGTCGAAAGCCACGCCGCCGACGGCTTCAATCTGATGCCGCCCGTGCTGCCCGCGCAGTTCGAGGTGTTTGCGGAACATGTCGTGCCGATCCTGCAAAAGCGCGGCCTGTTCCGGCGCGAATACGAACACGACACGTTGCGCGGTCACTACGGCCTCGCGCGCCCGTCCAATCCTTATTTCCCACGCTGATGCTCAGACATGTGTTGAAACCGCTGGCGATCGTCGCCGGCTGCGTTGCGCTGGCTTCGGCCGCATTTGCCGACGAAGGCTATCCGGAGCAGGTGCGTATCGGCATCCAGAAGGGCGACGGGCTCGTCGCGTTGCGCGCTTCGGGACGGCTGGAAAAAGCGCTCGCCGCGCATCACGTAAAGGTCTCGTGGCACGAGTTCGTGTATGGCGCGCCGCTCGTCGAAGCGATCAATGCGGGCGACATCGATCTCGGCACCGTCGGCTCGACGCCGCCGATCATGGCGCAGGCGGGCGCGGCGCCGTCGGTGGTGTACGTGGCGTCCGCGCCGAAGCTCAGCGCGAGCTATGGCATCGTCGTGCCGAAGGATTCGCCGGTCAGGGACATACGCGATCTCAGGGGCAGGAAGATCGCGTTCGCGAAGGGCTCGCAAGGGCATCTCTTCGTGCTGAAGGCGATGCAGGACGCGGGCATGAATCCCGATGACGCGCAGTTCACCTACCTGTCCTATGGCGATGCGCGTTCGGCGTTCGAGCGCGGTTTCGTCGATGCGTGGGCGGTGCCCGATCCGCGTTACGCCGACACCGAGTTGACCACCGGCGCGCGCACGATTCTCACCATCGGCAAACTGTCGGTGCCGCAGTACGGGTTCTATATTTCGACGCGTAGCTTCGCGCAACGATACCCCGCCGCGTTGCGTTTGATCTTCGACGAACTCGCCGCGCAGAACGCCGACAGTCTCGCGCATCCCGAAGACACCGCGCGCTTTCTCGCGAGCAACACCGGCGTGCCGCTGAACGTCTGGAGCCGCGCGATTGCACGGCTCGAATGGGGCGTGAGCTATCCGATTCCCGATGAGGTCATCAGGGCGCAACAGGACTCCGCCGATCTCGCCTGGCGCGACAAGGTGATTCCGCGCCATATCGATGTGCGTGATGCGGTGGTGCAGATCAGGTGATGCCACTTACACCTGCCCCAACACCCCCAACCACGCCTGCCCGATAACCTCATGACTCGCATCCGCGTTCGGCGGATGAAACGCACAGGCGCGGACATCGCGATAAAGCCGCTGGCGGCGCGACGACGGGTTGCAGGACGGCACTCATCGTAGGTCTCCTTCACGCAAGAGCGGAAAAGTATTTTTCGTCCGGCACGACGCCGGCCGCGATGAAGATGCGATTGGTATGGTTGAACCACGACGCCGTTTCGATGGCTTCGAGAATGTCGGCGTCGGAGAGGCCGAGCGCGCGGAGCCGGTCGAGGTTTTGCGCGGTGATCTCGCGCGGAGTCGTCGTGATGGTTTCGGCGATTTGCGCGAGCGCGAGCTGGCGCGGCGACAGATCCGCGAGGTGATAATCGAGCGCGATGCGGCGTGCCTTCACGCGATCGTCGAGCGCCGCGCCGAGCGCATGCGCGTGATGGATCGTGCACAGACCGCAGCCGTTGGTGCGCGACACGATCACCGCGATCAGCTCGCGCTCCTCGATCGGCAGGCGGCCGCCCGTCGCGCTGAAAAGCCCTTCGAAATACTGCGCGAAGCGTCGCGCCGTGTCCGGATTCAGCGCGAGCGCCCGAATCCAGTTGTCGTTGCCATGACGATCGACGAGCTCGCGGATGTCATCGCCCAGCGCATCGTGTTCGGGCACGTCGAGACGGCCGATGACTTGCGCATCGGCGTGAAGGACTTCTGCCATGTCGCGTTCCTCGCGAAGGAGAGTGCGAGCCATTATGCGCAGCGAGCGCGAGCGCGATCCAATATCGATTTGCGATTTGCTATCCAGCCGGTGCGCTCGCATTTGCTTATGAAAAATCAGCCATACGAAGCATCGGGAGGTGCGCTACCTTGAGCGCTTCACGACCAGCGCAGGAGTCTATTCCGATGTCTACGCTCGCCCTCGCCGAATCCCTGAACGCATCCGATGACATTGCCGACCGCGAGCCCGTTTCGCGCTTCGGCGTGCCCGAGGAAACGCGACTGCCGCCGCACGTCGCGGAGATCTATGCGAAGTTCCGCCGGCAATACGGCTTCGTGCCGAACTGGCTCGCGGCGCTCGCGATCAATCCTGATACGGTGTATCGGCTCGTCACGTTCTACGAGCATCTGTTCGATCCGCATCGCAGCCATCTGACGGCGGCGGAGCGCGAACTGATCGCGGTGGTGACGTCGGCGGCGAATAATTGCAGCTATTGCGTGTTCAATCACACGCAGGCGCTCGCGAAAGTGACCGGCGACACGGTGCGCGCGCAACGCATCGCGCAGGGCTTTCATCATGTGCGTCTGACGGCGAAGGAAGCCGCGCTCGCGGAACTGGCCGAACGCCTTACGCGCGATGCGTCGAGCGTGCGCGAGGAAGATTTACAGCGTCTGCGATCGATCGGCTTCACGTCGCAAGCCGTGACGGAAGTGCTCGAAGTCTCGGCGTTTTTCAACTACGCGAACCGCCTGACGATCGCGCTGAATGTCGTGCCCGACGATCGCTTCTTCTCCGGGCGCGATCTGGGCGCGTGATATGGGGGTCGCCAGACTCTGGCGATCCCGCTTCTTGAAAGTTTCCGCGCGATCAGTCCTGCGTCACGGCCACGCGCGCATCCACTGCCTGCCACGCGTCCTGCCGATGTGCGCCGAACGCGAGCGCGAAGCTCGACGCCTGCTGTCCGACCGTGCGCAACTGCTCGAGGACTTTCGGGTCCGAGCACGTATCGGTCGTTTCGAAGCGCGTCTCCAGCGTGTTGACGGCGGCGCCGAACGGCGTCGGCCAGCCGCGCAGCGCGTGCACGATCGAGCGCAGCGATGTCAGCACCGTGCCCGCCGCCTGCCAGCCGTAAGCCGTGACGATGCTGCCGACCGCGCGGCCATCGAGATACGGACGCCCGTCGAGCCGCAGTTCTTCGAGCGTATCGAGCGCATTCTTGACGAGCCCCGAAATGCCGCCGTGATAACCGGGCGTCGCGATGATGAGCGCGTCCGCCGCGCGCACCGCTTCGATGAGTTCGTGCTGTTCGTCGGTCAGTTCGCGCGTCTCGGGCGCGTAATGCGGGAGGCTGTGAAGGAACGCGCCGCCGAACAACTGCACGCGCGCGCCGGAATCCTGTGCGCCTTTCAGCGCGAGCGCCAACGCGCGTTCTGTCGATGAGGCGGGCCGCGTCGTGCCGCCAATGCCGACCACGAAAGGCCGGCGCGAAGATTCAGTTCGGGACAAGTTCGATGCTCCGGCAAGGGGACGGCGCGAGCCGTCGGATGGAGCATCATAGCCAGCGGCCGGGCGTGCCGGAACGCATCATTTTCGCTAACGATATACGCGATTCAGCAAGCGCTTACCCGTGCAGCTTCCCTTGCCTGCGTGCGCGCGGATGCTCGGCGGAGCGTCGCGCGCCGGAAACGCGCGAGGCTCGCGGCATGAAAATGTCGAACATCGCCAGCAGCGACAGCGAAACGACAGCCAGGAACGCCATCGTGCCAAGGAATTCGAGCAGGAACATGTTCACCTCATCCGGTCGGAAACGCGTTATGTGCGTGCATCTGCTGACCATCAGTGTGCAGGGGGCGGCGCCCGGCCGATGCCGCGAGAAGCCGTCACAACAGGCGTCTGTTCGACGTATCGTGCGCCGAGTCGATTACATCGGATGTAATTGGCGCGAGCACCGGGCGCTTCTACTCTTGGGCTGTCGCGTCGCCATTCCGGCGGCGCCCACCTCCAAGGACTTACCATGTCGAGCTTTCCTGTTCATACGATCGATTCCGCGCCCGCGCAATCCCGGCCGGCGCTCCGGCAACTGCAGCAGGCATTGGGCCTGATCCCGAATGTCGCGGGCACGATGGCTGCGTCGCCGGTGCTGCTCGACGCTTTCGTCGGCGTGTTCCAGCGCGTGCACGCGAGCGGCCTTACCGAACCGCAGATTCAGACGCTCCTGCTGACCAACGCCGTCGCGAATGCCAGCGAATGGCCGGTCGCGTTTCACACGGCACTTGCACTGAAACAGGGCATTTCTCCCGCCGATGTCGACGCGATCCGCCGAGGCGCGCTGCCCGACGACGCCGGACTGGCCGCGCTGTCGGCACTTGCGCGCGCGCTGATCGGGCAGCGCGGGCGCGTCGCGGAGGCGGATCAGCGGCGCTTTCTGGAAGCGGGCTTCGACGCCGCGCAAATACTCGAGGTCATCGCGGTCGTTGCCGCATCGACAATCACGAACTATGCCAGCAGCGTGACCCGGCCGCCGCTCGAAGCGCAGTTCGAAGCGTTCGCCTGGCATGCGCCGGCAGCCTGAGCGTGCTTCATTCATCCACCCCGATCCGGAAGATCCGATGAACGCCATGCGTCCCGATTCGAATGCGCCGCCTGTCGAACTGGGTGATTTGCTGCGCTACTGGCGCGACGTGCGCGGCGTGAGTCAGCTCGATCTGTCGCTGGAGGCGGGCGTTTCGCAACGGCAGATCAGCTTTATCGAAAGCGGGCGCAGCGTGCCGGGCCGTGACACGCTGCTCACGCTCGCGCAAACCCTCGATGTGCCGCTGCGCGAGCGCAACGCGCTGCTGCTCGCGGCGGGCTACGCGCCCGTGTATTCGGAAGCGCCGTGGAATGCGCAGGAGATGCATGGCGTGATCCGCGCGCTCGAACGGGTCGTTCGGCAGCACGATCCGTTTCCGGCGATCGTGATGGATCGCCACTGGAACGTGCTCATGACCAATGACGCCGCGCCGCGCTTCTTCGACTGTTTCATCGACATGGCCGCGCGCGAAGGTCCGCGCAACATGCTGCATCTGATCTTCGATCCGCAGGGGATGCGGCCGTTCGTGGCCGATTGGGACATCGTTTCGCGGAGCCTGTTGCAGCGGGTGTATCGGGAATCGGTCGGGCATGTGGTCGACGCCGGCACCGGGCGTCTGCTCGACGAACTGCTCGCTTATCCCGACGTGCCGCGCGACTGGAAAACGCAACATGGGCGCCCGGCGGCGCCCACGATGCCTGTCATACCGATTGGTTTTCTCAGCGAGGGCGTCGTGCTTCGATATTTCTCGATGGTCACGACCGTCGGCGCGCCGCAGAACGTGGCGGCGCAGGAACTACGTCTCGAATGCATGTTTCCCGCCGATGACGAAACCGAAGCACGCCACCGGCAGTTGCTTGCCGCGCATTCGAAGCAAGCCTGATGCTTAGTTGACCTTGCCCAGATCACGCAGACGCTTGCCTGCCATCAGATCGCTGCCCAGCTTTTCGAGCGAGACACCGCGCGTCTCGGGCACGTAGAAGAACACGACGACGCCGAAGATGACGTTGAGGATGGCATACAGCACGAAGGTGTTCGCTTCGCCGACCGTGGACAGCAGGCTGAGGAACGTCGCCGCGACGGCCATGTTGGCGACCCAGTTGACCAGCGTCGAGACGGCGATGCCGAAGTCGCGTCCCAGTTGGGGCTGAATCTCCGAGCAGAGAATCCAGACCAGCGGACCGGCGGACATCGCGAAGCCCGCGATGAAGAGCAGCAGCGACCCGACCGCGAAGACCTGCGCCGTCAGACCCGCCACACCGGCATGCATGAGAAACCCGAGCGAGCACATGCCGACCGCCATGACGGCGCATCCCGCGTAGAGAATCGGCTTGCGGCCCCAGCGGTCGACGAACGCGATCGCGCCGAACGTCGCTAGCACGTTGACGAGACCGACGATGACCGTCGCCCACAATTGCTGCTCGTGTGTCGCGAAGCCGGCCAGTTCGAAGATGCGCGGCGCGTAGTACATCACGACGTTGATGCCGGTGAGTTGCTGGAAAATCTGCAGCACGACGCCCAGCAGCACCGAGCGACGAAAGTTCGAGTTCTTGCGCAGCAGGCTCCATCCCTGCTGGGGCCGCGTGCTGTCCTCGTTGACCTGGTCGAGTTCGGCCTGCACGTCGGCCGGATTGGAGTAGAGGCGCTGCAGCACGGCGCGCGCTTCCGCGCCGCGGTTGCGCTGAAGCAGCCAGCGGGGGCTGTCGGGAAGGGCGAGCACGCCGACCAGGAAGAACGCGGCGGGGATGGCGATCACGCCGAGCATCCAGCGCCAGTCGGCCACGTAGGACAGGCCGATGTTGGACAGGAAAGCCGCGAGAATCCCGACCGTGATCATCAGTTGATAGGTGGAGATCATGGCGCCGCGCACCTGCCGTGGCGCGACTTCCGAAAGGTACAGCGGCGCCGTGAACGACGCCATGCCGACCGCAAGCCCGAGCACCAGGCGCGCGCCGATCAGATGCTCGGGACTTCCCGCGAACCCCGACCAGAGCGACCCGACGATAAAAAGCACCGCCGCCAGCACCAGCGAATGGCGGCGTCCGAGGCGCCACGACAGCCAGCCGGCCCCCAATGCGCCGACTGCCGCGCCGACCATCATCGAACTGACGATCCATTCCTGTGCGCGGTCGTTCAGCACGAAATGTTTCGCGATGAAGGGCAGCGCGCCCGAAATCACGCCGATGTCGAGGCCGAACAGCAGGCCGGCGAGCGCCGCCATGAGGCAGACGAAAAGACCGAAGCGCTTCGATCTCGGATGTGCAGGAACATTGCTGTCAGCGATAGTGCTCATTTGAGGCGTCTCCAGGTTGCTTTTCGAATCGATCATCACGACCACGCATCCATGATCGGACATGAGAATTAGCGCTGGATGAGGGCACTTTGAAAGCTTCGCTTCAATCGTTCGACGCGCGGAGTGTAGCGTGTTGCGTAATCGATTGCATCTTTAAAAGGATGACTGAGCGTTTGGGCTTTCGGCTTACCATATTCGACGGGGGCAACCTGGGAGCGCGCGATGTGGACACGAAATCCGAACCGGGGACGGCGCGATTTTCTTCGCAAGGCTGGGGCGGTGCCATCGACCTTGCTGCTGCTGTCGCTGGCCGATAAGGTTTCAGCGACACCCGCCTGCGCCGACGAACACGAACCCACGCGTCGGCAGACGCCCGGGCCGTTCTTTCTGCCGGACTCGCCGCAACGGACATCGCTGCTCGAACCGGGCATCGGCGGAACGAAGATCGTCCTGAGCGGACGGGTGTGGTCGTCGCGGTGCAAGGCGGTGCCCGGCGCCTTGCTCGATTTCTGGCACGCCGACGACCACGGGGAATACGACATCGATGGCTTCCGGCTGCGCGGCCATCAATTCTCGGACAGCGAAGGGCGCTACCGGCTCGAAACCATCGTGCCGGGTGGGTATCCGGGCCGCACGCGGCATTTCCATGTGACCTTGCGTCCGCCGCGCGGATCGGCGCTTACCACGCAGCTCTACTTTCCCGGCGAGCAGGGCAATGCGCGCGATTCGTTGTTCGATCGCCGGTTGCTGATGACGATCGAGGACGGCGGCGACCGGAAGTCGGCCCGCTTCGACTTCGTGCTTGACGTTGCATAGCGCGACCGCCGCTCTGTCAAGCCGTGGTCTGACTCGATTCCACCGCCACGGCCTGATTATCCGCGCTGATCGAAACGCCGGGCGCGTTGCTGATCCATCGTCCGATTCGCCGTGTCGGGCGGATGATGGCTGCGCAACGCGCCTTTGACGAGGGTTCAGATCGACACCGTTTCGTCCTGCGACAGTGGCGTGCGGCGGCGCCACAGGTCGGTCAGGCATGGATCGACTTGATCCATCCCGCGATCACCACGAGACCCAGCGCGGCCATTGCCACTTTGTGCGCTACGGAAAGCTCGCGCCGCGGATCGGCACGGCGAACCTTGCTGACGATAGCTCCCGTCATCGCGCCCGGCAGCGCCGCCAGCGAGGCCACGCAGAGATACAGCAGAACCGATGTCAGACATGATTCCAGCGTCGATTGCGCGTTCAGCTCGATGGTCACCAGCGCGCCGACGCTCATCACGATACCCGCGACCGAACCTGCGCACAGGCCGTAGAGCGCATTGAACGCGCCGGGACGCGACGCCGCGATGAACGCCGCCAGCGCCGCCGCGCACGCCACGGGAATGATGAGCGCGAATCCGCTGCTGCCCGCGCGCTCCGCAATGCGCAGGAGCGCGGCGAATGGCGCATAGACCGCTGCGTCGATACCATCCGGCAAAAGCTTGCGAAATCTGAGCAGTTCGATCCAGAGACAAAACACCAGCCCGGCGGCGACGCCTGTCGACCACGCGCGCATCGGACGGAACTCGACGTGACGCAGAGCGCTTGCGGCGTGCGGTCCGGCATCGAGAAACACCCAGCCGGCTACGGCGCGTGTGCGGCGCGTGCGCCCGAGCCATCGCGAAGACCAGGGAAAAAGCCATGCCGCGAGCGCCCCGACGACCATCGGCGGTGCGATCATGACGAGCGACGTGTAGAACGTATTGTGAGGTCCGAGCGAGACGAGTGAGGCGGACACGAACGTGCCCCACGCGAACATCGTCGCGACGCCTGCGACGGCGATGCCGCCCGTCAGCATCAGCACCGGCAGGGGCGAGCGGCTTTTCACGGTCACCTCGACCCACGCGGCGGCCGCGCGCGCGATCCAGTCACAGAACAGCCAGCAGCCGATGATCGCGAACACGAACGCGATGATGTGAATTTCGAACATCGTCATCGCGTTGTCGGCGGGAATGTGCGGCGTCGACGCTCCGCCCCAGAGAAACTCCACGCCCAGCAGGATCTGATTCAAAAAGTATCCGAGCGCGAAGAGCGCGCCGGCAGCGGCCGTGCCCTTCACGGGATCGCGGCCGTTCAGCACGGCCGCGTAGGCGCCGCGCCAGATTCCGGTGCTGAGCGCGCCGATCGCGAAGGTCATCACGATGAGCGGCGTGACCAGCGTCACGACAAACGACATGCGCGCGACCGCCGCCGTGGAACCCGCCGGAACGAAGCCAATCAGAAAGCCGTTTGCCGTATCGATGACGACGCCGGCCGCAAAGCCGATGGCCAGCGCATCCCACTTGCCGAGGCGAAAGAGCGGCGTGGTGTCGACGAGCACCGCGCGGCGCGTTTCGCCACGCGGATGCAGGCTCAGGTATGCGCCCGGTCCGTGTGCCGGCGCGGCGTTCATGCGCGCGAGGACGCGATCGACCTGGGCAGGCGAGCCGTCCCATTGGGATGCCTGAACATCCGCATAGAACTCGCGAACGCGAAGAACCGACGCGCCCGAGAGCAGCACGAGCGCGCTCCATAGGGCGGTTTCCGCGAGCAGAAAGATGGATTCATGCCACGCGCGCTCGGTCAGCGCGATGACCCCGAGCAACGGCACCACGCCCACGATGACGAACGCGAGACACGCCGAGATCGTCATGAACGTCTTGTCGATGTCGCGGTTGCGGATGTGCGCCAGCTCGTGGAGGATGATCGCGCGAAAGGCGGCTGGGTCGGCGTAGAAATAGTGCGCCACGAAGTATCCGCTGAGCGCGACGTAATGGTTGTGACGGCGTCCGAACGTCACCGGCAGACCGCTCGCGAGCGGATTCCATACGAAGGCGGGCGCGCGGCTCAGTTGCGCTTCCTGACACAGGCTGGTGAGCGCATCGAGGAGGCCGGGCGGATCGTCCTTGTGGATCGGCGTGAGATGCTGCGTCTTCAGCTTCCAGAGGGGAAAGAGCCAGTAGAACACGGCTCCGAGCGCGAGCGTGACGACGATCCCGATGATCTTCCAGGTCGATTGCGGCCTGAGCATCGCCATGCAGCTTGCCACCTGCGGGGCGAATTGCGCGCGTATTTCCGACGAAGACAGCACATCCTGGGTGCGCAGGCTGGGATCGAATACGCCCGTAACCATGCTCGACGCGCAGGCCGTCAGCGCGTCTCTTCCTTCGAGATGGATGCTTTCCCAGAAGTGCCCATAGAACTGGCTGCTGACGCAGACGATCAGAACGATCAGCAGATCGAACCGAAGGGTGATGTCGGACGGAAAGGGCAACGGATTGAGCCGCGACGCACGCAGTCCCGAGGCGACATGGTCCGACACGATGTCTTCACTCTTTCGGAAGGACCAATTGCGCGACGACCGCATCGGCGAGCCGCTGCGCCTGAGCGGATTCAAGACGCAGGCGTTTGCCGGCGGCGATCACGTGCTGATGGACGTCGCCCAACTGTTCGCGGGTCAGGACGGATGCGGCATCGGCGCTGGCGTCGGTATCGGCTTCGCCGCGCCGGAACATCTTTCTGACGAGTATCGACACTTCTTCGCCGACCGCGGTTTCCGTCGCCTTGAGCGCGATGCCGCCCAGTATCGGCATGATTTCGGAGACGACCTGAAGGATCAGCGGCGTGAACAGGATCGAGAACGCTTCGGTGCCGAAGCCAAGCGCGGCATCGCGGTTTTTCGAGGCTTTCATCGCCGCGGCGGGATCGGCGAACCACGCCGCGCTGATGGTCGTGAATAGCGGAAGCTCCTGAGGTGCGAGCTGCGTCAGGACATCGCGGGAGAGGTCCCGGATCAGCGTGTGTTCAGCGGCATTGTCCATGAGCCGTCTCCGACTGCGGAACGCGTGGTGTCGGCTTGAAAGTTAGGTTTCGGTTTCGCCGATGTCAAAGGGAATTGGCCGGGATAACGGATTGGGTGGGGGGATTGGCTGAATGGGAAAGACGCGCATCGGCTGGAAGACGTGGCATCGCAACTAACTGTCTTAGTTTGCAACACCAGTAGATGGCGCGCAATGTCATCGGCGAGCAGAAAGCCGCCAATATCAACCTTCCCGCGCGACCACAAAATGCATCACATCCGTGCGCGCCTCATCGAACCCGGCCTCGCAATAAGCCAGATACAGCCGCCAGACGCGCACAAACGCTTCGTCGAACCCCATCGCGCGGACCGCGTCAGCGCGCGCCTCGAACGCATCGCGCCAATACCGCAGCGTGCGCGCATAGTCCGCGCCGAACGAAAGCGTCGAGCGCGCCGCAAGTCCCGCGCGCCGTGCCGCGCGCGCGAAGCGCTCCGGGCTCGGCAGCATGCCGCCCGGAAAGATCGCCTCGCGAATGAAATCGCTCGACGCGCGATACGCGGGAAAGCGTGCATCGTCGATGGTGATCGACTGCACCAGCGCCTTCGCGCCCGGCCCGAGACAGCGCTTTAGCGTACGAAAAAACATCGGCCAGAACGCCTCGCCGACCGCCTCGAACATTTCGATCGCCACGACCGCGTCGTACTGGCCGCGCAGATCGCGATAGTCACGCAACTCGATATCGACCAACTCATCCAGTCCCTCGCGCGCGATGCGCTCGACGGCGAACGCGTGCTGCGCCGGCGATATCGTCACGCCATGCACGCGAATGCCGAGGCGCGCCGCGTGCCGCGCGAAGCCGCCCCAGCCGCAGCCGATTTCCAGCACGCGCATGCCCGCCGACAGCCCGAGCGTATCGACGATGCGCTGATACTTGCGATCCTGCGCGGCCTCGAGCGAAAGCGCATCGTCGCCATCGAACCATGCGCTCGAATAGGTCCACGTCGGATCGAGCCAGAGCGCGTAGAACGCATTGCCGATGTCGTAATGCGCGTGAATGTTGCGGCGGCTGCCCGCGCGCGTATTCAGCCGCAATCGATGGCGCAGGTTGTGCCAGCACTGCGCGACAACACCGCCCGCGACAGTGCGCGCCAGCGCCGCCTCGTTGCGGATCGCGAGCCGCAGCAGGGCGCACGGATCGGGTGTGTCGAGCCACTGTTCACGATACGCCTGCGCAAAACCGATATCGCCCGCGCGCAGGATCGCACGGCACGCGCGCCAGTCGTGAATGGCGAGACGCGCGGCGGGCTGCATGAGCGGATCGCCGAACACGTAGCGGCCGCCGTCCGGCGTGATGAGCACGAGATGCCCGACGCGAATGCGACGCAGAAGACCGAAAAAAATCCGCGCGGACAGCGGCATGGCCGCTTGCGCGGAAAAGGACCGCAGCAAGTTCATGTTCGAGCCTTGTGTTTCGTTTCCTTGGTACCGGATGACTGTTTGCCGTGAAAAGGCACGCGCTTCATCCACAGCCTCAGCGCCTGCCAGTGAATCCGCACGATGACGCTCGCGGCGAACCACGGCTCGCGCAACAGCGCGCGCCATACGATCGCGCGAGTAAGCGGCCGCGCGGCAAGACTGATCGCGGTGCGGATCACGAGCCCGTCGCGATCGCGATAGTCGATCGACACCGACAGGCGCTCGCCATGACGTCGCACGCGAAAGGCGTAATCGCCGACAACCTCGCAAAAAGGGGAGACGTGCAGCGTCTTGCGGCAGACGAGCACGGTGTCATCGGCGATCGGCGCGTGGTCCTTCGCGCTCAGCAGATAACCGCGATGCTCGCCGAAGGTATTGCGCACATCGGCGTAAAGCGCACGTAACGCGCCCGCGCGATCGTGACAGAACCAGAAGCTCACGGGATTGAACGCGTAGCCGAACACGCGCGGAATCGTCAGCAGATGGATTTCGCCATCGGCGGGAATGCGCGCTTCGGCGAGACACGCGCGCATCCAGAGATCGAGATCGCAGTCGTCGCGCGCACCGTAATCGCGCCTGAAAAGCGCGAGCGGCCGAACGCGGTCGATGCCAAACCACGCGCAACGCAGCGCATCGAGTTGCGCGACATCGCAATAGACATAGCGCACCGGATAATCGAATCGATGCCGCGCCGGACGCAATCGCTCGTGCATCACGCGGCCTGTCAGCCATTGCGCCGTTCTCATGGCGTGGCCCAGGCCGGCTGCACGCCGAAGTCGCGCGCGACGCGCAGCGCCGATTTCAGGCCATCTTCGTGAAAGCCATAACCCGTCCATGCGCCCGCGTGCCAGGTGCGGCGCATGCCTTGGATTTGGGGCAGACGCGTCTGCGCGTCGATGGCGGCGAGATCGAAGAGCGGATGTTCGTACTCGTAGCGGCCGAGCTGCGTGCCGGGCGCGGGTTCATCGACGGGATTGAGCGTCACGACGACGGGCGTCGTAAAGGGCAAAGGCTGAAGCTGGTTGAGCAGATAGCTCACGCACACCGGCACGGCCTGCCCGCGCGCAAGTCCCGAGCGCGCACCGATATAGTTCCACGCCGACCACACGCGGCGACGGCGCGGCAGCAGCGCGCAATCCGTGTGCAGCACCGCGAGGTTGCGCTGATAACGCACGGCGCCGAGCAGGGCGCGTTCGTCCGGCGACGCATCGTCGAGCAGGCGAAGACTCGTCGGCGCGTGCGTGGCGAGCACGACGGCATCGAAGCGCTCGGGGCCGGCAGCGTCGGTCATCACGATGACGCCGTCGTCGTCGCGGCGCACGCCTCGCACGGGCGTGTGCGTGCGCACGTCGTCGAGCGTGGCCGCGATGCGCCGCACATATTCGCGCGCCCCGCCCACGACCGTCCTCCATGGCGGGCGCTGGTTCACCTGCAACAGCGCGTGATTGATGCAGAAGCGCAGGAAGGTCGCGGCGGGAAAGCGCAGGATGTCATGCGCGGCGCTGGACCAGATCGCCGCGGCCATCGGCAAAAGATAGTGCTGCTGAAATGGCGCACCATAACCGCCTTCGACGAGCAGTTCGCCGACCGAACAGCGATTCGCGCTCACACGCTCCAGATGCCTGTGCGCCGACGCATTGAAACGCATGATATCGCGCAACATGCCGAGAAACGCCGGCGAAAAGAGATTGCGCCGCTGCGCGAAGACGGTGTTGAGATTCGAGCCCGCCCATTCGAAACGTCCGCCGTCGAGCGACACGGAGAACGACATCTCGCTGCGATGCGTGGCGACGCCGAGTTCGTCGAAGAGAGCGATGAGGTTGGGGTACGTACGCTCGTTGAAGACGAGAAAACCCGTATCGACCGGATGATGCATGCCATCAAGCGCGACATCGACGGTATGCGTGTGACCGCCGAGATAATCGGCCGCTTCGAACAGCGTCACGCGATGCGCGCGCGCGAGCAGATACGCGCTCGCGAGACCGGCGATTCCCGCGCCGATCACCGCGATGCGCTGACTTCCTCCTCGATTCGATACGTTCATTGCCGGGTGGTCTCCTCGCGCCAGAAGGTCTCCTCGCGCCGCTTGGACGTGGTCGTTTCTACAGATACGAAAGAGACGCGCGCGCGGATGCACGCGCGTGGGCGCTTCGTCACTCGCGCTGGCCGGGACTCTGAAAACCTGCCTGGCCGATTTGTTCGGGCGATTGCGGCACGCGCCGGAAACGCGCGGTGTCGTAGCCCATCGCGTCGAGGCGTGCGATGAGTGAGCGATAGACTTCGTCGCTCATCGTCGGCTCGCGCGAGAAGATCCAGCCGAGCTTCTTGTTCGGGTAACCGAGGATCGTGTAGCGATAGTCGGGATCGACGTAGAGCGTGAGCTGCGTCACACGAATCGGCCAGAACGGCTGCACGCTCCACTCGCCGCCGTTGCTGCCGGGCTTGACGGTATCGATGAAGTGATAGGTCGTTTCTTCCTGCGCGAAGCCGTTCTTGCGGCCGTGAAAGATATCGTCGATCCTGCCGTCGGGCCGCAGCGACCACTCGACGTGCGTGCCGACGTAATCACGCTCGGCGAAGTACGGAATGTTGGCGATTACGTACCAGCGCCCCATATAGCGAGGAATGTCGACGGACACGGTGTCGAGCGGCTGTTGTGCGCGCGGATTGGGATTCGGCGGGCTCGAACAGGCTGCCACCGCCACGACGACGCCAGCCGCCAGCAACGCAACGACGATCGCGCGCTTCATGACGCCACCTTCATCGCACGCGGCTCGAACAGCATGTGCGCGACGCCCCATTCGCCGCCGCGCGCATAGCCGAACAGTTCGGCCACCGCCATGTAGAACATGCGCCAGCGCTGGAACCAGATCGAGGCGGCATCGCCGTAGACGTCGCGAAACATCGGCAGGATACGAGCGCGTGCGGCGTCGAGCGAGGCGAGCCATTGATTCGCGGTGCGGGCGTAGTGCGTGCCGTTCACCCACCATTGGCGGGCGACGCGCAAATCGTCCTGGAAATGCAGCAACAATGACGCGGACGGCATCGTGCCACCGGTAAAGAAGTAGCGCGACATCCAGTCGCCGCCATCGCGCGATGTGAAGTGATACGCGAGCGTCTTGTGCGCGAAAAGGTGGACAAAAAGTCGTCCGTCGTCGGCGAGCCAGCGCGCGATCTTCGCCAGCAACAAGCCGTAGTGCTTCATATGCTCGAACATCTCGATCGACAGGATGCGGTCGAAGGGTGCTTCATCGCGCGCGAATTCGAAATCGACGATATCGCCCGTCACGACGCGCAGGTTGCCGAGTCCGCGCTGCCGCGCCCGCGCTTCGATGAAGGCGCGTTGCCCGTGCGAATTGGATAGCGCGACGATCTGCGCGCGCGGATAGCGCGCGGCCAGCCACAACGCAAGCGAACCCCAGCCGCAACCGAGATCGAGGATGCGCTGGCCGTCCGCGAGTTGCGCGCGATCCGCATAGCATTCGAGCATTGCCAGTTCGGCTTGCGCGAGAGTCTCGTCGCCGCGCGGATACAAGCCGCACGAATACTTGAGCAGCGGACCGAGATGGGCTTCGAAGAAGGCATCGGGCAATTCGTAATGCTGCGCGTTGGCGGCCTGCGTGTGGATCGCGATGGGGCTTGCGCGCAGTTCGGCGAGCAGGCGCTCGAAGGCTTGCGTGCGCAGTGCGTTGTCGTTCGCGTGCTCGTCGATGAGACGCTGGCGGATCAGCATGCACATGCCGGCGCGCACGAGCGCATCGGGCACGAGACCACGCTCGCAGGCGCGGATGATGCGGCTTTCGTCGAGCGCGGGCATGTCGGCGGGCGTGTCGCGGGCGGTGATGTTCATCGGCTCGTTCTCCCCGGGTTCACACAGGTTTTGCGCGGCCACGGAATCAGCGCGCTAGTCGTACGCATGTAGTCGCGATAACCGTCGCGCGTCTTCGCCAGATGCGCCTCCAGAATCGGAACACCCGACACCTTCAGCAGCAGCCATGCCATCACCACGGGCGGCGCCAGCGTGGCCCAGCCCCACGGCAGTTCGATCGACAGAACCGCATAAGCGGCCCAATGCACACATTCGAAGAAATAGTTCGGATGACGCGAATAGCGCCACCAGCCTTCGCGGCACACCTTGCCGCGCTGCGCGGGATCGGCGGCGAAGCGCTTCAGCTGACGGTCGGCGGCGGCTTCTCCGGCGACAGCGATGAGCCATATCGCGATGAATGCGGCGATGCTCAGCGGGCTCGCCGCCTCCGGCGCATACGCGGGCACGAGGAACGCGATGGCCAGCAACACCGAAATGAGCGCCTGCAACTGGAAGAAGCCGAACATGTTGCGCGCGGCGCGCACGCCCCAGCGTTCACGGAATGCGCGATAACGCCGATCTTCGGGCTTGCCGTGATTGCGCCGCCACAGATGCCGCGCGAGTCTTGCGCCCCAGAGCGCGCCGCCCGCCGCGACGCACGCGCGATTGGCCGCCGCGCCCGTCGCGCACGCACCGATGAAGAGCGCGGCCGCGCCGAGCGAAGCGGCCCAGACCGGATCGACCATGCCGGCGTTTTGCGTGCGCAGCTGCCAGAGCCACGCGGCGGAAAACACCAGCACAAGACCGATGACGACGATAACGACAGTGACGACGACGGGCATGACGGCTCCGCGAACACGTGTTCACTGAGCCTTACGGATGGGACGCGCGATCGGATGCAGCGCGACGGAAAATCAGGAGGACTGCAATCCTCAGGTGGAATGCATCTGGCCGGTTGCGAGCACGGGGCCGGTGGGCGCGCCGGTCGGCGATCCGCCGGGCGGCTCTTCCGACACCGCGAGCACGGCCCGCGCGCTCATCTGCGCGATGATCTCGGGTGGCAGTGTCATCGTCGCGGGGCGATCGGACGGGAAGACGCCGAGCGCGATCGGCTTCGCGTCGGGCGGGATGAGCCACAGTTCCGTCGCGCGGTTCGAGGGCACCGCCACGCTCGCGGCGGGCACGACGACCATGTGCGCGCCGCGCAGATCGACAGTCGCGGTCCAGTGCACGAGGCCGTCCTTGCGGGCGATCGACGCGACCATGTATTCGCTGGGCACGGCCGCCGTCGTCGGGGCTTGCGGCGCTTGGCGCATCCACACGAGGTTCACGCCGAGCAGGACGAGCGCGGCGACGCTCGCGCCGATCGCGAGCCAGCGCCAGACGTTCAGGCTGTCCCACCAGCGCTGGCTTGCGGGCGCGCCCGCTTGCGGCGTCATGAAGCCGAGATCGCGGCGGATACGCGTCCAGACGCGCTCGGGCGGAGCGATCGCGCGGATATCGTCCGCGAGCGGCGCAAGCCGTTGCTGCCACGCATCGAGTTCGCGTTGCAACGCGGGATCGCGCGATACGTCCGCTTCGAGCGTCGCGCGCGCTTCGGCATCCAGCACGCCGAGCGCGTATTCGGCGCAGCGCAGGTCGTCGTCGTTCGCGGCGGGCGTGTTCATTGTTCGAGGCAGGTCTTGAGTTGCATCAGGCTGCGGCGAATCCAGCTTTTCATGGTGCCAAGCGGCACGGCGAGTCGTTGCGCCATTTCGCTATACGTCGCGCCTGTGAAGAAGGCTTCGCGGACCGCGCTCTTTTGTTGCGGTTCGAGCCGGTCGAGACAGTGTTCGAGCCGCCGCCGTTCCTCGCTCGATTCGGCCGCGACAGCGGGAGTCGGCGATTCGTCTGCGATTTCGGGTGCGTCCTTTTCGCCGAGCGGTTCCTCGCGATGCTGACGCATGCGGTCGATCGTACGATTGCGCGCGAGCGTGATGAGCCAGGTGATGGCGCTGCCGCGCGTCATGTCGAAGGTATCGGCGCGACGCCAGGCGGCGGCGAAGACCTCTTGCAGGATGTCTTCGGCTTCGCCGCGGTCGCGGATCATGCGTACGATCACGCCGAAAATACGCGGCGAGGTCGCGCGATACAGTTCGTCGAACGCTTTCTCGTCGCCGTTCGCGACGTTCACGAGCAAGCGGTTCACGTGCTCGCGGCGCAGCCTGTCGGCGTCGTCGGAGGCGTTCGCGTCGAAGTTACCGGTGTTGCCTGAGGTGATGTCCGTCATGGGCAAAAATGGGCCGGACTGCGCTGATGGCTGGGTATGTCGGGCAATATAGCATCGCGTTCGCGAGTGCGGACAGCGATATGCGGAGCATGATCGACGATGAGGACTCTGCTGGTGTTGCTGGCGTCGCTGGTGGTCGTCGTCGGCGCGCTTTTCATTCCGTTGCCGCGCGACGTGTCGCCGGAAACGCGCATCGTCAGTGTCGTCGAGATACGCCGTGCGCCCTCGGCCGTATTCGATTTCGTCACGACGCCGGCGCATTGGCCGGCATGGCATCCGTCGTCGTTATCGGTTCAAGGTAAGGTGGATCACCCGCTCGATGTGGGCGAGCAGGTCGTCGAGGAATTTCGCGTGGCAGGCAGACGCGGCCGCGTCGTGTGGACCGTCGGCGACAAAGCGTATCCAGCGAGATGGTCGATCGACGGCGTGATCGATGGCCGCGCCGCGGGCACGGTCACCTATACGCTCACGCCGCAAGGGAAGGGCACGACGCGCTTCGTTCGCGAGTTCACGTATCGCGCGCCTTCGCTATGGTTCGCGCTCGTGAACTGGATCGTGCTGAAGCGCATGATCCAGTCCGAATCCGGCGAGGCGGTGACGCGATTGAAACGCCTGCTCGAAAGCATGCCCGCAGGCTGAAGACGGTCAGTGCCGGCGCGGGTGTTCGAGGAAGAAGCGCAGCATCTCCGCACTGGCATCGGGTCCGCTGGGATCGGCATAGGTTCCGCTCGCCGAGCCGCCTGACCATGCGTGGGGTGCGCCATGAATGGTCCATAGTTCGGCGGCTATGCCTTCCTTAGACGTCATTTTCTGGACCGAATGTTTGCGCGCGCCGAGACCGGCGGCAGACGCTGTTCCGTTCGCCGAGAATCCGCGCATCAGTTCGTGGGCGTTGGCGTGATTCACTGTGGCGTCGGCATCGCCGTGAAATACGATGAGCGGGCATTTTGGCGTTTGTGCGTCGTGCATGCCCGCACGGCCTGCCTTGGCTTTGGCCTTGCCGCCGCGCATCGCCGCGAGCGCTGAAGGCAAGTCGTGCGCGCTTCCGACGGGCAGGCCGGAATGAACGCCCGCCGCCGCGTAAAGATCCGGATAGCGCTGCGCCATGATCGCCGCCATCGCGCCTCCCGCCGACAGCCCGGCGACATACACGCGCTTGGGGTCCACGTTGTGATTCGCCATGATCTCGCGCGTCATTCCCGCGATCAGCGATGGCTCGCCCTGATCGCGTTGCTGATCGCACGGCTTGAACCAGTTCCAGCATTTCGACGCATTCGCGCTCTGCGGCTGGATCGGATAGGCGACGATGAAGCCGTGCGTTTCGGCCAGCGCATTCATGCGCGTGCCGGCGGCGAAATCGTCGGCGTCCTGCGTGCAGCCATGCAGCATCACGACGAGCGGCAGCGGATCATTGCGATAAGCGCCCGGCACATACAGCTTGTAGCTTCGCTGGCCGGCGGTGTCCACGTAACGTCGAGTGCTGAAGTGGCCGCGATCCAGCACGTCGGATTCGGGTTGCGCGACGTGCGGGTGATGTCGCGGTGGCGTTTTATCGACGTCTGCGTGCTGATGGGTGCGTGGCGCGGGTGTCTGCTCGCCACGCATGGCGCGCTTCACGACCTCCGCCGCAGCGGCGGCATCATTGTTGCGAAAGAGGGTGAACGCCTCTTTCATCGAGTCCAGAAAGCCTTCGTTGAGTTTCATGTTTTTTCCGTTATCGGCATGGGAGTGCGGGCGCTAGCGGATTCGATCCGCCAGCGCGGCCTTGACTGCCGGTGATGCATGGAGCGCGCCGCGCACCAGAATCGAGTCGATCGTCGCCAAAGCGAGTTCGGGCGATACGTCGGTCGCGATGCTGGCTAGTCCCAGCACCTGGATTCTGAGTCGCTGATTGGCAGCGCGGGCTGCTTCGAGGTCCTGCTTCGAAAAGTGCTGGAGACCCAGAACGAGTTCGCGACGCGTCACCGTGTCCTTGACGACGGGTGCGTGAACAGACAGTTGATTGCGGATCGCGGTGCGGATCAGGTCGGTGCGGTTCGAGTAAAAGCCTTCTTCCACGAGAAGGTCGATTTGGCCCAGATCGATGGGACCGAGGTTGATGGTGATTTTCTCGGTCTCGCCGCCGCGGGTACGGTCAAGGGGTTCTTTTGACATTTCTGATTTTAGACATCCGGTTACCATCCAATGGGATGGTTATAGGCTGTTTTGGAGGGGAAGTCAACGTGGGAGTTGGGTCGTTCCCCTTGGCCCCGGCATAACGATCTGTGGATCGCCGCTCAAGCCATTGAACGCGGTTACGCGCTGATGACCTTGAATGGCGCCGATTTCGCTGACCTGCCGGGGCTGCGCCTCCTTATTCCCGAATAAGACCGTGGCGCTGAACACCCTCAATATGGGCTCCGCCGCTGACAGTCGAATGGTCACCGCCGCGACGGGCGAAGCGTAGCGTGCGGGTGCCGGCCGGGCTGTGGGTGTGTCGGTGCGACTGCGTTCGGAGTCCCTGAAAGCAGGTGTCGTCGGCCAAGTGAATGCCATGCCGTGGTCATCAGCGGAAAGTGACATACCGGGGGGAACCGAGAAGGTTCGCATCCGCGCGAAGCTCCTGAGCACTCGGGCATGGAATGGCGCGGCAGAGTTTTTGCTGAAAATTGAAGAGCCCTAAAGAGCGCGAGGAGAACCTGAATGGGACCTGATCCGAGTTTCGTGCCGGCAGGATGCTCGGCTTGCTTTTGCCGAGCACTCAACATTTAATTAGCACAGCGTCCGGGCTTCAAACACCGCGATTGTTGACTGAGTAAGAATATCGAGCGCCGCGCCGGCCCTTATCCGATTGCCCAGATGCTGATATTTGCCTCGCCGGTCCACCATTCGCTTTTCACAGTCGAAGCCTCTCCGGGAGATGCGATGACGAAAGTCTTTCTCTCAAGTCCGTGCGATCTTATCGAAGAGCGCAAACGTGCGAAAAAGATAATCTGCGACGAACTGCACGAACCATCGCGGGCCTGCTATTTGTATGAAGAAGAGCGAGGCTACGATTCGGGGCAGCCGTTGCAGATGCAAATGATCGGAGAATTGGAGGCGGCGGATATCGTGATCTGCATGTTTGGTGAACGACTCGGCACGCCCGTTCCGCAGTCCTTCCCGGTGCAAGATTACCTGCCCGGCCTTCCGCCAAAGATCAAGCACGCTGTCGACGGAACGGATCAACTAGAGGCTAGCGAAATTCCGCTTACCGGCACGCTCTTCGAATTGTTGTATGCGCGCTCGTTAGCTCACGGAAAGAAGGTCTTTCTTCTCGTCAAATGCGAAGATCGAAGGCTGCTGTCGAGGGCGTTCGACGATCCACTTCAATATCAGCTCGGCGCGCACGCCTGGTGGGACATTCAAAGAGCTGGCGAAGAAGAAGCGCCTTCACTCGTCAAACAGGATTATTTCAATCAGCTTAACTGGCTAATCGCTTTTCTCAGCCGTATCGATACGGGATTTGGCTGGGATGAATTCCGAGAAGAGAATTTCGAGGATCGAATCCGCGAGGTGGTCAGAAGATCGATGGATGTCGTTCCTAGTCGGGCGGTCGGGCTGAAACCAAAAGATGTGACCGATAAAGACAGCTTCTTCGGTCGCCAGCCATTGCTCGATAAGGTCACGGCCTGGCTAGCTCGTGCGGGCCACGAACACATGCGGCTCGGCCTTTTCAGTGGCGTTTCGGGAATCGGAAAATCATCGTTGCTGCGAGCCGGCTTGCTCGGAAGCCTGCAGGAAGCACCGTTGTCGGGGTCTAAATGGCATGTGCCGATTCTCATCGAGCCGACGCTTCTGAAAACGTCCGGTCAGGAGAAGCCCTTTCTTGCACTCAGTCGCGAGCTGAGGCAACAACTCCAGGATCGCTTCAGAGCGGACCGGTTCCCTTATAGATTGTCCCTGGCCGAGGAACTCTGGTGGAGCGATCAGGATGTGTCCGACTGGCTCGCCGCGAACATAGCTCGGGAAGAATTGCTGCGCAGAATCGAGTTTGTGCTGAAGTATGCGGATAGCAAACGAAGCGACAAAGTTCATCACATCTTGGTGGGATTCGACCAGCTCGAGGAAGTGGTAGCGGACACCCTGCGCGATATCGAGCACGGGGCTGCCTGGGCGCCGGTTCTCGAGTTTTTGTCTGCCCTTAGTCAGAAGGAGTGGGGTTGGCTCGTCGCTACCATCCCGACCGACTGGAAGACGGAACTCGATGAAACGGCAACTCGTCTGGATATCGACGACGATTATTGGCGCAAGGCGCAATATTTCGTGCTGCGCGATATCGACGACGCCAACATCGACGGCATCATTCGCCTTCATTTGAAAACGAATGGCGTCATATTCGACGATGACGTAGTAAGCGAAGTATCAAAGGAGATCGAGAACTTCAAGTCGGAAGGAGGGGGCGCGTCCTTCATGCCGCTGCTTTCGCTCACGCTAGACGCCCTCGTGGATTGCTGGAAGAAGCTGGCGAATGAATCGACATCAGTCGAATCCGCCACGACCGGCACAGGCGATAGGACTTCGGCCAACGCCAGTAATTTCAACACGACAGTCGAAAAGACTCGCGCGCCGGCCAAAGAGGCCAGACTGACAGTCGAGAGTGCCAGGAGCGCATCGGCGCTCGATTTGAAATCTCAGATACAGCGATTGGCCGATCGGGCGTTCGAAGCGTTTAGCAAGGACAAACGCGGAGGTGCTTACGCAGCATTCGCGGTAGTGGATTTACTTCGGCAAATGGTCGATCTCGGCGACGAGAAAGGCAAAGCGCGAATGTCGCTGCTCCCTAGAGGCATGGCGGCGCTCCCGACGGACGCGTCGCGCAGTCTTGCCGAACAATTGGTCAAGGAGCGGCTGATGATGCCGGAGGGCTCGCGCGGAGAACTCAAGCTTAGCCATGAGGCCATTCTTAGGCATTGGCACGCAGCGTCCGAATGGCTGGCCGAGGAAAGGCAGTTGCTGCGGATACGAAACGAGTTGTCTATCCTTGCCGATGCATGGGTAAGGTTCGAGAAGACGTCGAACACTCTTCTGAAAGCGGATAAACACTACGCTCTTCCGGATTCGACTATGGCGCCCGGCGCATCGGTCGAAAACAGCGAAGGGAATCTGACGTACTTCACTGTTCGCGATTGCGAACATGTGTGGGGCATTTTTCAATCGGCACTTGAGCCGCTCACGCGCGAGTATCTGCGTGAAAGTCTGCGAGCGCTGGATCAGTTGCCCGAAGATGCTGAGGAGCGTGCGCGGGCGTTTTGTTGGATGGCCTCAGGATCAGACACCGCTTTGATCCATCACTACCTCAAGCTCGGCGCCTCGATCCGGCTGTGCACGACCAAGAACCGTCGCACCGCGTTTCACGCAGTCGCCTTCACCGGCAACACCGATATCTTGTCGGTGTTGCTTGCTGAAGCCAAGGGAGACAAGTCCATTCTGGACGCGCAGGACAGCGACGGCTTCACGGCACTGATGATCGCGGCGTGGTGCGGCAACGTTACAACGGTGGACGCGCTACTGGCAGCAGGTGCTGATCCATGGATTCAAAGGGACACCAGCCTGCACGCGGCTTATTACGCGATAAATGAAAAGAACACTCGATGCCTTGAGTCGCTTCTGCACCATACGCCGGAACTTGCGGCACTACCTGGGCCGGACGGCGACACTATCCTGATTGCGGCCGCGCGTCAAGGCTCTAATAAGATCGTGAGCAAGCTGTTGAAGGAGCCGTACTTGCCTCACGCGTGCCTCATGAGACGTGCGTCGGATGGAAGTCACGCGCTCGATCGGGCGGTCAAGAACGGACATTTCGAAGTAGCGCGGCAACTGATCGACACTGAACCGCGACTGCTTGGTCTGCTCGGACAGGAGGACAGATCGATATTGATGACGACCGTCGGCTTTCGGCGAGATGAGTTTCTTGCTTTGTTCATGGAGAAGCGGTATCGCCAACATATCGACGTTTCTTATCGGCGTCCCCAGGATCACGCCAATGCATTCGATTGGGCCGTCCATCTGGATAACCTGGAATACGTGCGAATCCTCATCGAGGTTGGACGCGAAGCAGACTCGGCAGATGACGCGCCGATTGAATCAGTCGATAAGAATGGCGTGTCGGCCACATGGAGTCACTATGAGAGCTTGTCAGCCGAGATGACATCAACGGCAATGCTCGAGGCGCTGCGTAGCGCTCCACTTGAATCCGAAGAGCCAACGCAGTCGAGCGACGGCGCGCTTCACATCAAGCCTGAAAACGTACAGGGTCCTGCGCGCTGGGGCTTTGCGATCGAGCCCACGTGGCAGTGGGAGACCGTGGAGCAAGCGGCACTGTCGCGGCTCGCCGATGCCATCGGAGTCTTTCGCAAGGACATGCACTTGCGGCGAGCTCTCCCCGCAGGCAGGCCGCACGAAGCCCGTACTGCCAGACTCCTGTGCATGCCTGACATCGAACTGACCGAAGTGCTGTATCGGATCGAGGGAAAAGATGCGCCGTTGGTAAGAATCTTCCTT
>Ga0160459_100192_pt1 | contig 33198 bp, 24 predicted proteins | sample HID1973K_E6MG_FD_108208 | JGI IMG/M metagenome (GOLD analysis project Ga0160459, IMG submission 108208) | Enriched mosquito-associated microbial communities from UW Madison campus, WI, USA - HID1973K_E6 MG | ecosystem: Host-associated > Arthropoda: Insects > Digestive system > Unclassified ... | reverse complement strand
CGGCGCGATTGCCGTGCCGTTGATCGTCGCATCCGCATTGAAGATGTCGCCCGCCGACACCACCGTGCTCATCAGCACGGCGCTCTTCTGCTCGGGCATCTCGACGGTGCTGCAGACCGTCGGGTTCTGGAAGTTCGGCGTGCGCCTGCCGATCCTGCAAGGTGTCGCGTTCAGCAGCGTGGGCCCGGTCATCGCGATCGGCATGAGTCCTGGCGTCGGCTTCGCGGGCGTGTGCGGCGCGGTGATCGGCGCGGGCGTCTTCACGATGTTCGCCGCGCCGCTCGTCGGACGCTTGCGCCGCTTCTTTCCGCCAGTCGTGACGGGCTGCATCGTCACCGTGATCGGCCTGCAGCTCTTTCCGGTCGCGTATCAGTGGGCGGGCGGCGGCGAGCATGCGCAGCAGCACTTCGGCGCGCTGCCGTATCTGAGCGTCGCGTTGTTCGTCGCGCTGGTGATCCTTGCGATCAACCGCTTCGCCAATGCGTTCCTGCGCAATCTATCGGTGCTGATCGGCCTGATCGGGGGCAGTGCCCTGGCCTGCGTGCTCGGCATGGGCGACTTCCGCAATGTCGCCGACGCGCCGTGGTTCACGATGCCGCTACCGTTTCACTTCGGCATGCCGGTGTTTTCCGTGGTGCCCGTACTGACCATGATCGTCGTGATGGTCGTGCAGATGGTCGAGTCGATGGGTCTCTTCGTCGCGATCGGCGATATCGTCGACAAGAACATCAGCGAAGAGGACGCGGTGCGCGGCATGCGTGCAAACGGACTCGCGAGCGCGATTGCAGGAATGTTCGCTGCCTTCCCGTTCATCGCGTTCATGGAGAACGTGGGCCTCGTCATTCTGACCGGCGTGCGCAGCCGATGGGTCGTCGCGGTGAGCGGCGTGCTCATGTGCGTGGTCGCGCTGGTGCCTAAGTTCGGCGCGGTGGTGGCCTCGACGCCTGCGGCCGCGCTCGGCGGCGCGGGCATCGCGATGTTCGGCGTGGTGGTCGCCGCGGGCGTGCAGACGCTTGCGAAAGTGGACTTCGAGCGCAATCGCTACAACGTGCTGATCGTCGGCTTCACCATTGCGACCGCGCTGATTCCCGTGATGGCGCCGCAGGTCTTCAGGCAGATGCCTGAGTGGACGCAGCCCTTCGTGCACAGCGGCGTGGTGCTCGCGTGTCTCGTATCGGTCGTGCTGAACGCCGTGCTCAACGGCGCGCACGAAGATGACGTCGTGCCTGCGCACAACATGGTGCGCGAGTAAAACATGATGACAGGACGAACCTTCATGAACACGCAAAACCAAGCATTGCTAATCAAACGGCCGGTTTCAGTAATGAGCGGGTTGCGCGGCGATGCCGCGCGTCTCGGCCAGGTCGACATTCGCATCCGTCACGGCATCATCGAAGCCATTGCGCCGGATCTCGAAGCGCGCGACGGCGAACGCGTCATCGATGCGCGGTCCTGCGTCGTCTATCCGGGCTGGGTGAACACGCATCATCATCTGTTCCAGAATCTGCTGAAAGCCGTGCCTTCGGGCATCAACGCAGATTTGCAGGAATGGCTCGCAGCGGTCCCTTATCCGCGCCTCGCACGCTTCACGCCGGACCTCGCGCGCGTCGCCGCACGCCTTGGCATGGCCGAACTGCTGTTGTCGGGCGTGACGACGTGCGCGGATCATCACTATCTCTATCACGCGGATGGCACCACGGAGACAGGCGACCTGCTGTTCGACGAAGCGGCGTCGTTCGGCCTGCGCTTCGTGCTCTGTCGCGGCGGCGCGTTGCAGGCGGCGGGCGATCATCCCGGCTTCTCGAAGGTCGCGCTGAAACCCGAGACGCTCGATCAGATGCTTGCCGATATCGAACGCCTGAAAACGCGCTATCACGATCCCCGCGCGGCATCGATGCGCCGCGTCGTGGTCGCACCCACCACGCCGACCTTCTCGCTGCCGCCCGCGCTGTTGCCGGAAATCGCGCGCGCGGCGCGCGGCATGGGTCTGCGCATGCACACGCATCTTTCGGAGACGCGGCGCTATGTCGACTTTTGCCGCGAACGCTTCGACAAGCTGCCGGTCGAGTTCGTCGCCGATCACGAATGGCTCGGCCCCGATGTATGGTTCGCGCATCTCGTGCATCTCGAAGCGAGCGAAATCGCGATGCTCGCCGAAACCGGCAGCGGCTGCTCGCATTGCCCCGTCAGCAACGCGCGGCTCGGCAGCGGCATCGCCCCCGCGCCGCAGATGGCCGCGGCAGGCGTGCCGATGTCGCTCGCGGTGGATGGCGTGGCATCGAACGAGTCGGGCAGCATGATCAACGAGGCGCACTTCGCGTGGCTCGTGCATCGCGCGGCGCAGGGCGTCTCGGCGACGACCGTCGAGGAGACCATTCATTGGGGCAGCGCGGGCGGCGCGGGCGTGCTCGGTCTCGATGCAGTCGGCACACTCGAAGTCGGCAAGGCCGCGGACCTCGTGCTGTACGACATCAATGATCCGCGCTTCTACGGCTATCACGATCTCGCGGTGGCGCCGGTGACATCGGGCGAGCCTGCGCGCGTGCGCTACAACGTCGTGAACGGCCGGGTAGTCGTCGATGACGGCGTGATTCCCGGACTTGATCTCGACGCGCTGCGCCACGAAGCCGCCGAGGGCGTGAAGATTCTACTGGCCGATTAGCGAGGCATCGCGATGCAAACGAAACGCATAAGACTCGGCATCCTGACGCCATCGTCCAACACCGCGCTCGAACCGCTTACCTGCGCGATGCTGAGCGCATTGCCGCACGTGAGCGCGCACTTCGCGCGCTTCACCGTGACCGAGATCAGCTTGCGCGATGCGGCGCTCGGCCAGTTCGACGTCCGCCGCATTCTCGAAGCCGCGCGCCAACTCGCCGATGCGCGCGTGGACGTGATCGGCTGGAGCGGCACGTCGGCGGGCTGGCTCGGCTTCGAGCGCGACGAGGCGCTATGCCGTCAGTTGACGGCAGCGACCGGCATTCCCGCGACCACATCCGTGCTCGCGTTGAACGAGATCCTCGCGCAGACGGGCGTGCGGCGCCTCGGCATCGTTTCGCCCTATATCGACGATGTGCAGACGCGCATCATCCGCAATTACGAAAGACTCGGCATCGAATGCGTGGCGGAACGGCATCTGGGTCTGAGCGAAAACTTCAGCTTCGCAGAGGTACCTGACGACGTTCTCGCCGAAATGATGCGCGAAGCCGCATTCGCCCGGCCCGATGCGGTGACGACGTTCTGCACGAACCTGCATGCCGCGCATCTGGCGCGACCGTTCGAACTCGAGACGGACATCCCCGCTTACGACACGGTGGCCACTGTCGTGTGGAAAGCGTTGCGCATGCTCGACGTGGATACGTCGCCGCTATCGAGCTGGGGAACGATGTTCGATGTCACGCCACCTCGCCGCTCTTCTTTTGCGACCGGTATTCCGTCGGCGACATCAGAAACTGCTTTCTGAACACCTTCGAAAACCGTTCGCCATTGGTGAGTCCGGTTCTGCGCGCGATCTTGTCTATCGGCAAATCGCTTTTGGCGAGCAGCTCGCAACTGAGATCGAGGCGTGCGCGCAGAAGATATTGCGAAGGCGTCAAACCCATTTCGCGCTTGAAGAGCCGCAGGAAGTTGCGTTCGCTCATCGCGACGGTACGCGCCGCGTCGCCGACGGAGATCGCACGTCCGCAGTTACGTTCGAGCCAGCGCGCCGATTCCTGCGCTTTCTCCGCGAGCGTGGTCGTTCCGATCGTGCTGAGCATGATCGGCAGATGCTGGTCGTTGCACGAGGCGAGGCGATCGGCCACCGATGTCGCGACGTCGTAACCCAGATCGCGTTTGACGAGCGCAAGCGAATTGATCAGCGCATCGCCGCGTTCCGTCGACGGTCCGCTCTTCGACGCACCGGGATTCCATGCGCCGCGCTCCACCGAAGCCCAGGCGCGCCGCGACACGCCCGCGGCCGAGAGCAGCACGTCGCCGTTGCCGAGCGAGCTGACCACGCGGCTTTGCGAGCACGCGATCCTCAATACCTCGATGAGCCCCTCGTCCGTGGCCGCACGGGCGACACCCGTTCCACCCGCGATATACAGGGCATCGAAGCCCTGAAACCGCTGACCGCCGAGCCGCTCGGTCCACACGCAAACGGACGACGAACAGGCGATCGCGCCACCGCGCGCCGAGACGAGGCGAACGCTATATCTCACGCTCTTGCTCGGACCGGATGACTGCAATTCATTGGCGATATGAAGCGCCTCGGCAAGCGTGCCTGCGCCCAGCAGCGAGAATCCATCGTACAACAGAATTCCTATGAGGCTTGTCACTCTCTCTTCCGATGAGTGATAAAGGCTGCTGATCTCTGCATCGCCGAAGGCTGTCGCGTGGGACATGGCGTTATCTCCCTATGTTTTCGGTTGCAGATTCACGCGGTAAATTCCGCACGATTCCGGCAGCGTAGTGTTCTATTCGGTACATCCTTTCCGCAGTGGCGGGCAAAAGCATGGTTTTGGCCGAGAACGGCGCGTCGTCCGACTGGCGCTTACGGCCCGTTGACATTCCTTACCTTCGTTTTGATCATCCCTATTTCGTTTGGATTGCCAAGTTATTTGGACGAGCAATGACGCGCAAACGTTGTCGCGGTATGCACCATCGCGCGGGATAAGGTTATCGATCCGATGATCGCGCAGGCGAGACCCGCGTTTGAATGTCATCGGCCATCCGGCCAACATCTTGCCGAAATCCGTCACGCGAAAGGATGAAAACGGCACGACGACTACTCTTTTTTGTGAGCGTGCACATCTTTGGGGCTGTGCTTTCAATTCGAACGATACTCTGCCGGAGTCGCTCACATGAGCTTCAGCAAGCGATACTCGCAATACTATGATCTTTTCTATAACGAGAAGAACTACAAGGCGGAGGCAGCGTTCGTCACTGACCTCCTCGGCCGGCACGGAATCGTCGGCGGCAATCTGATGGATCTCGGTTGCGGAACCGGTCGGCATGCGGCCGAATTCGCAACGACAGGATTCAGCGTCGCCGGCGTGGACATGAGCGCGGATATGCTCGCCCGTGCCGATGCGCGACGCATCACGCTGCCGGGCATGGTCGCGAAGCGGCTGAAGTTTCAGCAAGGCGACGCGCGCACCGTCAGGACCGAAGAGCTCTACGACGCCGTGGTCTCGCTGTTTCATGTCGCGAGCTATCAGACGACCAATGCCGACTTCATGGCGATGTGCCACACCGCAGCCACGCATCTGCCGCGCTCGGGCCTCTTTCTCTTCGATTGCTGGTACGGTCCGGCCGTGCTCGCCGATCCGCCGAAAGTGCGCGTCAAACGTGCGTCGAGCGAAGATACCGCCGTGATACGCATCGCCGAGCCCTTGATGCGTCCGCACGATAACACCGTCGCAGTGAATTACACGATCCTCATGACGGACTGGCAAACGCAATGCGTCGAGACGGTGCTCGAGACACACGTCATGCGCTACATGTTCAAGCCGGAAGTGGAACTGATGCTGGACCTGAGCGGTTTTGAAGTGCTGGACAGCGTGCGATGGATGGGCGGCGAACTCAGCGCCGAGGATCTGTCAGCGACGTTCGTCGCGCGCAAGAGATGAAATCATGCATCGCGCCTTTCGCGCGATGCGTGTGAGTCAATAAGCGTTGCTATTGCGCATTCCCTTGAAGATCGTCGCCATGATGATCCGCATGTCGAGCGCGAACGACCAGTTCCCCAGATAGTACAAATCGTGCGCAACGCGCGCTTCCATCTTTTCTATCCGGTCCGTTTCACCGCGAAAGCCGTTGACCTGTGCCCAGCCCGTAATTCCCGGTTTGACCCGATAACGATGGATATAGCCCGACACGACCTTCCGATACAGATCGTCGTGTTCGAGCGCGTGCGGACGCGGCCCCACGACGGACATGTCGCCGCGCAGGACATTGAAGAACTGCGGAAGTTCGTCGAGGCTCGTGCGCCGCAGGAACGCGCCCACACGCGTCACGCGCGGGTCGTCGCGCGTTGCCTGTCTCAGCACGCCGGCCTCTTCGATATGCATACGCATCGAACGGAACTTGTAGATGGTGAATTCATGCCCGTCGGCCCCTTTGCGGCGTTGCCTGAAAAACACGGGTCCGGGCGAACTCAGCTTGACCGCGATTGCGATGCAGATGAGAAGCGGCGCGACCGCGGTCAGCGCTGCGAGCGCGAAAAGGCGGTCGAACACATCTTTCTGCAGTAACGCCCTTTGCGAAAGCGGAGAAGCCACGAGATTGATCGCGGCCACCCCGAGCAGGTCTGTCACGCCGCTTTCGAAGAGCGCAAGACTGCGCACGTCGGGAATGAAACGCACGTTGACGAGATCTTCACGAAACTCGTTCACGAAACGCAGAATGGTTCGATCCTGCGATAGCGGCAATGCGAGCCACACTTCGTGCACATGTTGCTCGCGCACGTGCCTGACGAATGCGTCGAAATCATCGAAGACCGGTACGCGTGACGTGATCGGCACATCGGGCGACGCGTTGTAGACGGCGATCGTCCGAAAACCCGATTGATTCGCGCGCTCAATCCTGCGCATGATCGATTCACAGTGCTCGCCGCATCCCACCACGGCCACCTGATGAAAGTTCATGCCGGCCAGACGCATGCGCGCGAGCACCGCATGCGTGAGCAGGCGTCCCACGATCATCCAGGCGCCGGACATCGCGGTCCAGTAGGCGAACCAGAGGCGCGAGACATCGTCGAGCCGATGCAGCGAGAACATCAGCACGAGCACACAGGCCTGCACGACCAGCCACGCCAGCGATACGTGGCTCGCCAGCACCACCTTGCTGCGTCCGCGCCATGACTCGTACACGCCGAAGCCCGGGAACAGCACGAGTGCAAAGGCCGCGGCAATGGCGACGAACGGCATGTAATAGCCCGGCTCGGCGACGTTGTCGAACCTGATCCGCGACGCGATCGTCGCGCCGCCCACCACCATGGCGATATCGAAAAACCGCGCCAGCAATCCCTGAATATCGCGCATGTCTTACCTCGGCTCCGAAGGCACTGTCGATGTGGTCAGATGCGGCCGTAGCAATCGTCGAGACGCACGATGTCGTCTTCGCCGAGATAGGAACCCGATTGCACCTCGATGATTTCGAGTTGCACCTTGCCCGGATTTTCCAGCCGGTGGCGTACGCCGAGAGGAATGAAAGTGGATTCGTTTTCGGAAAGCAGAAACTGGTCGTCGCCGCGCGTCACAAGCGCCGTGCCGCGCACGACGACCCAATGCTCCGCGCGATGATGATGCATCTGCAGCGATAACCTCGCGCCCGGCGCCACGACAATACGCTTGACCTGAAAGCGTTCGCCGCGTTCGATCGAATCGTAAAAGCCCCACGGACGCCGCACCTTGCGATGCATCTCCGCTTCCGGCGCGTGCTGCTCGCGGATACGCGTGACCAGTTGCTTGATGTCCTGCGCATGTGCGCGATCCGCGACGAGCACAGCATCATCGGTATCGATGACCACGACGTTGGCCGTACCCACACATGCGACCAGCCGTCCGCCTTCGGAGCGCGCATAACTCGACGTCGCCCCTTCGAACACCACGCGTCCACTCGCGACGTTGCCAGACTCGTCCTTGTCCATTGCGTCCCATACGGCATCCCACGAGCCCAGATCCGACCATCCTGCCGCCAGCGGCACCACCACGCCCTTGCAAGGCGAACCGGCGTCGCCGATGTGCTCCATCACCGCGTAATCGATCGAGTCGGATGGCACGCGGCCAAACTGAAGCGGGCAAGGACGAATGAAATGACCTTCGGCCTTGCCATCTTTCAGCGCGGCGGCGCACGTCGCATGCATCTCGCCGTTGAGGTGCTGGAGCGCCGCGAGCCACACGCTTGCCCGTACGATGAATATGCCGCTGTTCCACCAATAGCTCTGCGCCGCGACGTATTGCGCGGCGAGTTCGGCAGCGGGCTTTTCGACGAAACGATCGATCAGATGCGCGCCGTCATCGAGCGGCTCGCCGATGCGGATATAGCCGAAACCGGTATCGGGCCGCGTGGGCGGCACGCCGAGCGTCACGATCATGCCGCGCTCGGCATATTCCGCCGCGATTGCAATCGCGCCGTGCAGCGCGGCGATGTTCGAAATGGAATGATCAGACGGCATCGCCACCAGGATCGCATCCTCGTCCTGCGCGATGGCCGCGAGCGCTGCGAGTGTGAGTGCCGGCGCGGTATCGCGGCGCGCGGGTTCGACGATGATCCGCGCATCGACACCGCAGAGGCGCACCTGTTCTTCAGTCGTGAAGCGATGCTCCTCGCCGCACACGATGATCGGTTGTGCGTCGACGTCGAAGTTGCCCGCGAATCCTTCCATTCGTGTGACGGTAGCTTGCAGCAGTGAATCCCTTCCGACCACGCCGATCAGTTGCTTCGGGAACTGCTCGCGTGACATCGGCCACAGGCGTGTGCCCGAACCGCCCGCGAGAATGACCGGCACGATGCGACGGCAAGCCTGAACGCCCGGCTCTTGCGCACGCGCTGCATCTTCGGAACTCGTTGCGATTTCCATGGAGGAACTCCGTGATCATTCACATTCAATCTTCGGAAGAAATGCTGTGCTCGACTTCGAGGCCGCGATATCTAAAAGATCATCGATGCGTGCGATGACGCCGACGTGTCGCGTTCATTGACTGTAGATAGCATCCGGGCCGGATGGTTCTCGTGACCGATTGTGGCAAGACATTGGCGCGGAGGGCATCGCGAGCTTTCGAAAGGCCTCCGCACGATCTCGCCGATGGCGTGCTTCGGTGATGCGCGGCGCTCAGGGGAGCGAAGATTCGCGCCCTGAACAAGCTCGCAGTATACGGGGAAGTTGAACGCGACGCTGCAATGACGTTGCTTAAAGGAACGTGGCCAGCATATTTCGAACCGCGGCCACTGCTTTGTCTTGCTGGGCCTCGGTGAGTGCAAGGCCGCTCGGCAGATAGAGTCCCCGCCGGCTCATGCGTTCGGCGACCGGGTAATGCTCCCCATCGAACAAGCCTTGTTTGCGAAACACCGGCTGTTCGTGCATGGGCCAGAAGAACGGCCGTGCGCTGACTCCCGCGTCGGCCAGCATCGAGCGCGCCTGATCCGCATCGATGGGCAGGCTGTCGTCGAGTATGAGACCGAACACCCAATAAATGTTATCGGCATAGGGGCACGCCACCGGCGCGAGTTCGAGGCCTCTCACGCCGCGCAAGAGCGCCTCGTAACGCTGCCCCAGTTGCCGCTTTCGCGCGACATGCGCGTCGAGCTTTTCGAATTGCGCGAGCCCGACCGCCGCCTGGAGGCTGCTCATTCGGTAATTCCAGCCGAGTTCTTCGTGAACGAAACGTCTCTCCGGCTTGAAGCACAGGTTGCGCAAACTACGCGCGCGTGCGGCGAGCGCATCGTCGTCGCACAGGATCATGCCGCCTTCGCCCGTCGCGATATGCTTGTTCGCATAGAAGCTGAAGCACGAGATATCGCCGAAACTGCCGCACTGGCGCCCGTCGTAGGTCTGGCCGATGGCCTGCGCCGCATCCTCGATGACGGCGATCCCATGCCGGTTCGCGAGCGCGAGCACAGGCGCCATGTCGACCGGCAGACCAAAGGTATGCACCGGCATGATCGCGCGCGTGCGGCTCGTGATCGCGGCTTCGATCTTCGTGACATCCATGTTCCACGTATCCGCGCTCGAATCGACCAGCCGCAGGCGAGCGCCGGTGCGGACGATGGCCGATGCACAGGAGATGATCGTGTGCGTCGGGATGATCACTTCATCGTCGGGACCGAGTTGAAGCGCAGCGGCCGCTATATCGAGCGCCGCGCTGCCGTTCGCCACGGCAATCGCGTGCTTGCGTCCGACGTAATTCGCCATGGCCCGCTCGAAGCGCTCGACGAAAGCGCCATCCGAAGAGATCCATCCACTCTCGATGCATTCGTTCAGATAAATCTTTTCGTTACCGTCGAGCAGGGGTTCATTTACCGGGATCATCGCGGGCCTCGTCTGGTGTCAAGCTCGACTTGCGGGTTCATTGAAGCGTACCTTTTCCTGCTCGCCGATGTACGGCCCCTGCTTCACCTCGATGAACGATACGTCATCGATGACTTCGAACCCGTGTCCTCCCGAAGCCAGCAGGATGACATCTCCGGCATGCAGCATGCGCTTCGTCACGAACTCCCGATCAGCGGTGTAAAGGCTGACCTGCATTCGCCCGCGCTTCACGAACAGCACTTCCTGCGTGCATTCGATCCGGCGCGGCAAACATGTATGCACATGCGCGTGAATCAGCTTTCCCGCGGGATGTTCCATATACGCGAGCTGTTGAGGAAACTCTCGCGGCGTCAGAAAGTTGATCCCTTCTTTCGAGTACGAATCGCGGATGATGATGGCCAGCGTAACGCCTGCCGAGGTGATGACTTCGAGAGTCGAATCCTGGATGACTTCAGCGCTGCCTGTTGCCGATAAAGATTCCATGTTTTTATCCCCGACGAGAGCCTGTCGCGTCCTTTGGCACTGCGAGCGTCACCGCAGCCGTCCCTCCGGGCACACCATGAGCCCGCGACCGACCGTCACGCCTTCACGAAGCTTAGAACTGGCGCGCAGATCAACCGAGGTCGTTGGCCGAATAAACCATGACGTTGGCCGAAGCAGGTCTCGCGCGATGAGTCCGTTTCAAGGACGATCCTTGCATTTGTGTCATCGACAGGAAATAAGCATGCACAGCGACAATATCTTGGCACAGTCCGCCACAAACGCGATCTTGTTCGAATGCATAGCTAACCTGACAATCGCACGTCAGAACTCTCCGGATCCAGTGTCTGCGGGAAATCACGTTTCGATCAACGCACCTCAATGGACGATTGAGCACCAACATGAATAAAGGTTCTCGGATCTATGTCGCCGGACACAACGGCATGGTCGGCTCAGCGCTTCTGCGCGGTCTCGCCACGCGCGGCTATCACCATCTGATCACGCGATCCAGGAAGGAGCTCGACCTGCTCGACCAGCGCGCCGTAATGGCATTCTTCGCTCAGGAGAATATCGATGTCGTGCTCCTCGCCGCAGCGAAGGTTGGCGGGATACACGCGAACTCGACGCAGCCGGCGTCGTTTCTCTACGAGAACCTCGTGATCGAAAGCAATGTGATCCATGCGGCGTTCACGAGCGGCACGCCCGAGCTGATCTTCTTCGGCTCCTCCTGCATCTATCCGAAGTATTGCCCGCAACCCATCCGGGAAGACTATCTGCTGACGGGCGCCCTCGAACAGACCAACGAAGCGTATGCGATTGCAAAGATTGCCGGTCTCAAGCTCTGCGAGGCCTATAGCCGTCAGCATGGAACGCGCTACCTTTCGGTCATGCCCACGAATCTTTACGGCCCGAACGATAACTATGATCTGCAGAGCGGGCATGTTCTGGCCGCGCTCATTCGCAAGACGCACGAAGCGAAGCTCAACGGTCTACAGTCGCTCCCGGTGTGGGGATCGGGATCTCCGAGGCGGGAATTTCTCCACGTCGACGATCTGGCGTCCGCCGTGCTCGCGCTGCTGGATAGTGAACACACCGAAGGTCTTTTCAATATCGGATATGGCAAAGATATATCGATCGCCGACCTCGCCCGCCTGATTTGCGATGTCGTCGGCTTTTCCGGATCGCTCGATTTCGATCTGTCCAAACCGGACGGAACGCCGAGAAAGTTGCTCGACGTATCGAAGCTGGCCGCGCTCGGCTGGTCGCCGACGATTGCGCTGCGTGATGGCATTGCGGCGACTTACGCCGACTACATGAAGAACGTGCAGCGAATGGGCTATGCCGACGCGTAACCCGTAACGTACTCGGAGAATTCAATGGCAAGCGTGCCTTTGTCCGCCGTGGAGATTCAGGAAGCGACTCGAATCGCGCCAGCTCATGCAAACGATCGATTCGAGAATGCGCTGTTCACTCGCGAGTTCCTTTCCGTCGATATTAGTCAGGTAGTCGACGAGCTGAACCAGAAAGGCTACTTCGCATTCCCTTCCGCACTCACGGCCGAGGCCATCGCAAGCATAGAGCGTGATGCGACCGAGACGAAGCACGCTCTGAACGTAAACAAGGTCAGCGGCGTATTCTCGGAGCGACAATATTATCTGACGAACCTGCTGGCGGTCTCGAAGACCTTCTATGACTTCGCGACATCGCCTTTTGTGTTCGGCGTCAGCGAAGGATATCTCGGAGATCAGTTCAGGCTCAAGGCGCTGAGATACTATGAGACCTATGGCGGCCACCATATGCAGTGGCATACCGACAACAAGACCGACAGGGAATTCGCGCAGATACCCGGCATCATTTTCATCTTCTATGTGTCGGATGTCGAAGACGGCGAGTTTCAGTACGTTGAAGGCTCGCACTTGTGGTCTGGCGAAAAAGCGTACAGCGACTACACGGATGAATTCATCGCCGATAACTTCGCGTCCTCCGTCAAGAGCTTCAGGATGCCTCGCGGGTCGCTCGTCATCTATAACACCTACGGCATTCACAGGGCGCGACCCGTCGCGGACAAGAACTTCGTGAGGAAGAGTGTCTTCTTTCAGGTGGACAGCGAAATCGAGAAATCTGAGCCGATCATCGTCAATACTGAATTCGTCTCCCGTCTCGATGATCGAACTTCGATGTTTCTGGGTTTCGGCCGGCCTTCGAACTATGATGTCTTTCCGGACACCACGCTCCATTCGCTTCCGCTCGATCGGACCATGTTATCGGTCATGGGGAAATATCTTTGCTTCCGCTTGTCGCGAGGGGCGTTCGCGCGATTTCCGAGTTCGCTCAAACCGGTGATTCGGAAATTGATCGGGAAATGAGGCTGTCAGGCGTGAGCGACCTACCACGCCCTACCCACGCTTCGCGAGAATCGGCGACAGAGTCTCTCTAAATGCCCTTTGAGTGAGAAGCGAAGCCACCGCATCGATTGCCTGCTCTATATTCGAGCGCTTACGCAAATAGATTTCCTCCGCACCAACCAGCGCCTCGACGATAGACTCCGCTTCGGGTTTCGCGAAGCAGATGGCATCGTGAATCTCTTTCATACTGACGGCCGGAAGATCGGTGGATATCACCAACCTTCCCGACGCAACATACTCGACGACCTTGAAAGGAAAAACTCCATTGCCCATCTTTTCGATCGACGCATGTGGATTGACCAGTACGTCGCAGTCCGAGATCAGATCAAGCAACGTTTCATCGTCGACCCGGCCGTGAAAGTGCACCGAGTGACCTTCGGCGGACAGGCGCGTGAACTCCGCCGCCAGCGGTCCCGCTCCGCATACGTGAAAGCTGAACCGCTCGCTCGATAGGCGGATCATATCGAGCACCACGTCAGCGCCCTTTTCCGCGCTCAGGCCGCCAAAATAGCCGATCACAGTGCGCGTACCTCCCCGCGAAAACGGGCGACGACGCCTGCAGACTTCGATCAATCCATCGGATACCACACCTGGACACAGCACGACCGGACACCCGCTGCGTCGTGATTCACGCACGGACAAATATTCATTGACCGCAAGACATAATGAAGGCGCGGGCAAAAGAAAGCGCCATGTGATGAAGTCGAGCATCGGCTTGGGATGCCAGCGCCGTCGTGAGAACAGCCAGTCTTCGAACTGAAGGACGAGACGCGCGCCGAACTGTCGCGTCAATGCGCGCGCGAGCATCGACTCGAATGCGTACGGGTTATAGATCCACACGGTCTCCGGCTTGCCCAGTTTCGAAATCTCGCGGCTCACGGCCGCCACTTCGAAAAGGTTCAACATCTTGCCGATGGTTCTTACGGGATAGCGCCGCAGCGTGATCTCGCGAATGTGCCTGTCGCCGACGCGCGCATCGCGGATTTCCCTATGCGACCACCCTTCCTTCTCGTGCGCCGTGTTGATCAACACGACATCGCTCGCGAGATGCGTCGCGAGGGTCAGAAAGAACTCCAGTTTGCGCGCGGCACCGAGATCCCTGTTCGATTCGCGATCGGCAGCGCTATACGGCGCGATGAATACCAGCATGGTCGCTCCGCACCAGATGTCGGGAAAAGGTGTTGCTCGTCATACTCACAGATCGCCAGTATGTGTCGCCGAAACAGAGGAACAGCGTCGTCACCAGCGGATACTGTTCCCAGAGATTGATATCCATACACGCGCCTATCGTGATTCCGAGGAACACCAGATAACGCGCGAACAGATTCCGTGAATGATGCGGACAAATTCGCCAGAGGAATGCGAGCGCGCCCGTCATGAAGATGAACATGCCGAGCGCGCCAATCTGAAACTGCATGGTGACAAAGGCGTTATCGATAAGCTGATTGAACCGGTACTGCTCCGGATCGACGCCTGATCGCTCCAGCATCGTAAAAGCCGTGTTCGTGCCGACGCCAAGACCTCTGCCGAGCAATAGCTCTTCGGCATTCGCGTCCGCCAGCTGGGTTGCGATATTGCCGAGGTTATACAGCCGGCCGCCTTCATCGAGCTGATTGGCGAGAACATCGCCACGACCGACTGCATCGACCATATGCGTGTAGCCGCCCAACATCAGACACGCGGCGATCGGCAGTGCGCTTATCACGAGGAGCATCCGGCCATTGCGATTGAGCCTGCCGTCGAGCATCTCCCAGATCATGACGGCGGCCACCGGAGCAATGGATATCATCGCGAAGCGCGTACCGGACGAGACCGCAATCGCCACCGCCACGGCCAGTAACATCAAACGGATCACGAGCCGCGCCCGGTCGAGAATCAGCGCCATGCATGCCAGGGAGATCGCATACATGCCCGCGAGCGCCGCGTTGCTGAGCAGACCCGTGTACCGGTCGCCGGCAAACGAAGCCGTCTGACCCTGACCGAGCAGCATCCACTGCCGGACCGCGACATAGAAGTCGAACGCGCCGAGCGCCAGCAATGCGGCGACGAAAAGCGTCTGGCCTCGCGCGCCATCGGGTAACCATCGGGCGAAAAGAAATAGCCCGAACGATGCATGCACCAGAAGCACCCAACGCAATCCGGCGGCGAGAAAGAACAATGGCGTCGAGCCCGCAATGAACGGCACGAGTCCCACCGATATGACGCACAGAATCCATGCGAAGAACAGCAGAACGAGCGTGCGCGTGCCGTATGGAAAGCGGCTCATGCCCAGTGCAAGCGGCCAGCAAACGCCGATCACGGCAATGCTTGCGTCCTTCACATACTTGACTGCGCCCGCCTCTTCCATGCCTGCCGCGCCCATGTTCCATACATTGATGGAGCCGGAGGCGAGCGCAGTGAGCGCCTGATCCGCGTATTGCGCGAGTGCCGCGGCGAAAAGTGTGTAGACGGCGAGCGAAAATATCCAACGGGTCACCATGACTTGCGCTCCGAAGTATTGCCGCCCGCTCAACGAACGCACGTCGTCATTCGTGATGCTCCAGCGCCCGATATCCGGCGAGCGTGATCAACGCATCGCGCTTGGCAATCTGATAGTCGGACAGGACCATCTCCTTCACGAGCGCGGCAAAGGTCACGGTCGGCGTCCAGCCCAGTTTCGCGTGAGCCTTCGATGGATCGCCCAGCAAGGTCTCCACTTCGGTCGGCCTGAAATAGCGAGGATCGACCCGCACGATCACCGTACCGGGCGTGACCCGGCATTCCTTGCTGGTGACCGCGTCCACGATGCCGACTTCGTCGACGCCGCTACCTTCGAACCGCAGCCTGATGCCGAGTTCCGCCGCCGCCTGCTGCACGAACTCCCTGACGCTGTACTGCACGCCCGATGCAATGACGAAGTCTTCCGCTTCCGGTTGTTGCAGCATCAGCCACTGCATCTGGACATAATCGCGTGCGTGTCCCCAGTCGCGCAACGCGCCGAGATTGCCGAGATACAGACAGTCCTGCGATCCGATCGCGATACGTGCGACCGCGCGCGTGATCTTGCGCGTCACGAACGTTTCGCCACGAACGGGCGATTCGTGATTGAACAGAATGCCGTTGCACGCGTAAATGCCATACGCCTCGCGATAGTTCACCGTGATCCAGGACGCGTACAGCTTCGCCACCGCATAAGGACTGCGCGGATAGAACGGCGTGGTTTCCCGCTGAGGCACTTCCCTGACCAGACCATACAATTCGGAAGTCGATGCCTGATAGAAGCGCGTGCGCTTCTCGAGACCCAATATGCGTATCGCTTCGAGCATCCGCAACGCGCCCAGACCGTCTGCGTTGGCGGTGTATTCGGGCTCTTCGAACGAAACCGCCACATGACTCTGCGCGGCCAGGTTATAGATCTCGTCCGGCTGCACGCGCTGGATGATGCGCAGCATGCTCGACGAATCCGTCAGATCGCCGTGATGCAGATGAAAGCGGCGCTCCGCGACGTGATCGTCCTCGTACAGATGGTCGATACGGTCGGTGTTGAAAAGCGACGAACGGCGTTTCACGCCATGCACTTCATATCCCTTGTCGAGCAGAAATTCAGCGAGATACGAACCATCCTGACCGGTGATTCCGGTGACCAGCGCGACTTTGTTCGGCATCGTTTCTTCTCCTCATTTGCGTACGCCAGTTTGAAATGCGTTCAGACGGTCCGGATATTCGACTCACCGCGACTCTTGCTGTATCGATACGATGTCCCGTATCCGGAGCCGTATGTGGATCGGTCGGCGGGGACATCGGTGAAGAGCACACCGCTCACGCTGACGCCGCCCTTTTGCAGGCGGCTCAACGCCTCGTGCACTTCAGCGACGGAATGTCGTCCGTGCCGCACGACGAACAGCGTCGTTCCGGCCTGACGTCCGATCAGCGTGGCATCGGTGACGGCGAGCACGGGCGGCGTGTCGATGACCACGGAGTCGTAACGCATCGAGGCCGCATCGATCAGCTCGCTCAGGCGGCGGCTCATGAGAATGTCGGCGGGATTGAGCGAATCGCCGCCGCGTGGAATCAGATCCACGCCATCCATGACGTCGCGCTGCACGACATCGTCGAATGCGGCTCCGTTCAGCAGCTCGCGAAGTCCGGCACCGCCGGCCGGCGCGAAAGAAGCGTGCATGTTGCCCATCCGCATGTCGGCGTCGATGAGAAGCACTCTCTTGCCGCCAGCGGCCTGCACGGCGGCCAGATTCGCCGATAGAAACGACTTGCCCGCGCCGGGCGTCGAACTCGTGATCATGATCACGTTGTTGCGCGGCGCTCCGCCGATCGACTGCAATGCCGTGCGCAGACTTCGCACGCCTTCGACCGCCACGTCACAGGGCGATCGCGCGGCCAGCACATGGACGCCGGGAAGCCTGCGGCGCATGTCTTCCTGAAGCCTGACTTGCCGTTCGCTGTGCGGCACCACGGCGCAAACGGGGACGCCCAGGGCGCGCTCGATCTCCACGCTGCGTTCCACGCCGCCGATCATCGCCTTGCGCAGGAACGCAGCGACGATGCCAAGTGCGACGCCCAGCGCGGCAGACAAGGACAACAGCGCGCGCCAATTGGGTTTGATCGCCTTTTCGGCTGGCAGCGCGCGATCGACGATTCGCACATTGCCGACATTCCCTGCCTTGATGACGCGCAGTTGCTGTGCGCTATTCAGGAGACTCGTATAAAGCTCGGTATCGACACGCACGTCGCGCATGAGACGCAACGCTGTCTGCTCGGTATCGGGCAAGGTCGCGATACGCCGGCTCAACGCTTCACGGTCCTGTTGCATCCGGGCGATCTTGGCATTGACCGCCGCGAGCGCCGGATAACCCGGCTGGTAGCGCTCCGCGATATCGTCGCGCTGCTGCATGAGTCCGCGCATGGCCGTATCGAGATCGACGACCTGTTGCAATAGAAGCCGGCTCTCCACGCTGAGATCGACCGTCCCCCTGCTGTTACGGAAGGCGTTGTATTGATCTTCCGCCTGCTGCAGTTCCGCTCGCAGTTTCGGCAACTGGCCTTCCAGGAAAAGAAGCGAATGCTCCGCTTCGGACGATCGTCTCGCGAGATCCTGGGCGCGATATTCCTGAGCGATCGTATTGACGATATCGGCCACCCGCGACGGATCGCGGCCCTCGAGCGCGATGCCGATCATGCCCGATTGCGACTTCCTTTCCGAAATGGCCAAAGCGTTTTGCAGCGCAAGAATGGTCGCGAGTGTCGAATTCGCCGTCAGCGTGAATTCACAGCCGGGCGGCGCGTAGAGTTCGTTGACCACGAGGCGCGCTTCGCCGCCTCCATAAGGCGCCACCAGTTCCTTGCCTGCCGTTCCCTGGCCGAGCACGATGCCATCCGGTGCGATCAGTTCGAACGAGCCATCCTTGCCCGCCTTGACGAGAAACTCGCGGCCGATCGCCGAGTGCGGAATGTCGAACTTCGATACGTCGATTCTTTCGTCACCCCATGCGAAGCGCCGCAAACCGAGCGGCGCGTCCGAGAAACTCGTTGCGCCGTTCAACTTGGCGATCCATTGGCCGAAGACGGGAAAGTAGCGCGGATAGGCGCTGATCTCCAGATGCAATTGCCGCACCGTCTCGCCCACTACCAGGCGCGAACGAATCAGCTCCATTTCGGTATCGGCGCCCGCCTTGACTTTCGAATCGAAGATCGATGCAAGGCGGCCCAATGCTTCCGCATCGGACGAGCTCGAATTCTGCGAGCCGATTTGTATGAGCGCATCGGTGCGATACATCGGCGGATTCAGCGCACCATAAAAGGCGCCGAGCGCGAGAATGCCGAGCGCAACCATGCATACGAGGCGCCAGCTGTCGCTCAAGACCCGAAAGTAGTCCGATATCGACACGTTGTCCCCGTGCATCGAATCGCCGTGCGTGTCCTGTTTCATCGAGGCCATGTTTTCGCCAGTAGGGTGCGTTGCATCCGGCGGCAATGCGTGGCCGCCAGGCGCAGTGATGTGAGGAACGACGCAGCGCACGACGTCTTTGTGTCCGTCGTTGTTGGTTAATTTACATGCGCCATCGTCGCGAACGAATTGGCGACGGAAATCGCCAAGATGTTGTCGTGAGCGAAGGCCATGCCGGCAAGAATGCGATGCTCTTTCGGAGCGGCGGCGTGCGTCGGCGAGGCTTTGCCGGCTGATGCAAACAAGCGCGTTGTAGCATCCGCCGGATAACATCTGTTGCGTGGCTATTCGAACGGGCGATTGCCAAGCATGAACACGCGATGCGCGCCTGCATTCGCGGCAATGAGCTTGAGCGTTCCTTTTCTACTGACCGCAAAGCGCACGAGATCGTTTCCCGACACGAGCGTTCGGACCGGCTCGCCTGCGCCTCGTTGCGACAGATTCAGCAGATACAGGCCCGTCGATGCATGACCGGACCCATTCGCGTCGCGCGACACGAGCACGATCACCGCGTGCGCCTTGTCATCCACGCGGACTGGCACGCCCGTGTCGAAGCTGTCTGAATCGAAGGCCATGCTGAAGAGACCCGATCCGCCGATGTCGTGTCTGACCTGCTCCACCGCACGAAGCGCTCCACCGCGTATCGTCACATCGCCGTCGAAGCGCGCCGCGCCCATCGTAAAGCGATCCTGCGCGTCCCTGAGCGTGCAGTCCCACGACTGCACGGGCGCGATCGGACCATCCGACTGAATGGCGCATGCGCCGTAAGCTTGCTGGACGTTGACGCCGAAGACAGAGGACGAGACGTCTAGCGTTCCGATGAATGCCGGAACGACTACCCCACTTCCCAGATAAGGATCGTCCCAGCCCGCGCCGACAGGTCCGCTTCGCCGCGGATTGTCGCGATAACCGACACGCTCCAGATACACCCCGTTGAAGACGGCGGACTGACACGCATCGACGAGCACGGCGGGCCGCGGCGACATCGCGTGCGATATCTGCATGAAGACGTTTTCGTTCGAGGGACGCGCATATCGCGACATCACGCGAATGCAGAAGCCGCAGATACCCCGGTACGGATACGCCCTCGCCTGCGATGCAGCGTTGAGTTGCGTGCCGAGTCTCGATTCGTTGTTCCGCGTCTTGAAGAACGTGGCATCGAACCAGGTGTCGATACGTCGTTCGTCATCGCCATAAGCGCGCTCGTAGATGTTGCGCACATTGATGAAGGTGCACTTGTCCGCGAAGCCGCCGCGCTCGTTGTAGTCGTCATTGCGATCGGCCCATTGACCTCCGACGAGGATCGGCACGCCCGTCCTCTGGGCTTCGATATTGCTGAACATGCATTGTTCGAGCACAGCGGCATAGACGCCGATGCCGCATCCGAGAAAGCGGAGCTTTTCGAAGGCGCAACAAGCCAGCGTCGAGGAAAGGGCCGCAAAAGCGATAAAGCAATCGATGAAAGTGAGGTCCTCGAGTCCGCTTTCATACACGAACTCGTGACCATCCAGCACGCCGAAGGTGACCGGCTGCCGCGCGTCCGCAATGCCATAGCGATATGCGCCCTTCACCACGGCATTGATTCCACATAGCTTCACGCCGGGCCATACCCCCACGCAATAGGATTGACGCGATGCCGGCTCCGGCGAAAGCTTCCTGTCCTTGGGGCTTCGACTCTGCCCGTCATCATGGCAGGGAATGGCCAGCGTTCCCGACACGGCCGCTACGCGATACGTTCCGTTGTCGAGCACTACGCGCTGTGCGCGCCCCGTCGATGCATAGCGTGAGCCCGCGAACGCGACCGCGCGGTTGATGGCATCGGTGTCATCGGTCGTGCCGTCTGCTCGCGCACCGAACCATCTGGCGTAAATATCGCCCTCGAACACGCGTTTCCAGCGCTTTCCCGACTTCGATACGATGATCGTGCCGCCATTGTCCGCACTCGATGCGTCATCCGGATCGAGCCAATAGCACGCCGTATCCGAGCCGCGATGACCCGCCGATTGCTGAGACACGACGAGGTGCGTGAGCGCCCCGGCATATTGGCGCAGCCCTGCATAGCCCTGAATCGGCCCTTCTGAAAGGATGTATCCGGAGACGTCGCCTATGCGCGCCTGCAGGAGCGAATTCCTGACGACGACGATTCTGTCCTCGGGTGAAAGACTTTCCGCGAGCTGCATCGGACCCGATGAGCCCTGCTGCTGCGCGGGCAGATCCTTGGCTGATTCCGCACGACGCGCTTGCGCACCCACCGCCGACACGCCGCAACACGCGACGAGAATTTTCGTCATTGCGCGGCGTCTGGTTTTCAGCGCCTCGCCAGCCGCCTGCCACTTTCTCCATAACTGGACCATGACGTCGAAATGCGCTTGGAAGGAATTACGCCGTCGGCCCAAGCGATGCATGGGCAAGAATTCGCTTTCTGAAAAGCCCTATATATACGATGTAATCGGCCACGATACTGGCAATGATCGTCGACCAGATAACCCAGTCCACCGTGCCGAACTTCGTCAGCAGATAGATCTTGAGCGGAACCGAGACCGCGCAGAACACGAGCACGGCGAGCAACTGCGGCCGCAACTCGCTCACACCATTGAGAAAGATCGTGAAGGCATTGGCCATGGCTTCGACCACGGCCAGCACCGCCGCGGCACATCGCAGTTCGATCGGCACGTCGAGGTGACTCCCGGTCCACACCTTCAGCAACCACGGCGACAGGGCGAGGATCAGCGCGCTCATGAAAAGCGCCGTGCCCGTCGTCACGCACATGGATAACTTCAGCGTGTTCCTGATGAATTTTTTTTCACCGCGCGATCGTGCATCGGCATAAAGACCCCACAACGGGCCCGATAACATCAGCATGGCCACGGTGATGGCCTGAAACAGCCGCTGCGCGACGGCCAGTCTCGCGACTTCGCTCGCACCGAGAATATGCGACACGATCAACGGATCACACGCGTTGCCGCATATCATCCCGATCTGGAGAATGAGGAATACGCCGCCCGTTCGCATCAGCGCGGTGCAGTCACGCAAACCGCTGCCGCTCCAGATGCCGCGACGGAGCCGAAACATGCGCTCCAGATAGAGCCGCACCAGAAGAATGATCGCGGTCGCGACCTGCACGCCATAGGTGCAAAGAACGAGATAGGGCATGGGCGCGTGGGAGCGCGCACAAAGATAGAGCAGCGGCAGCGAGCAAAGATATCCGATCGCCGCAACCGTATGCGGCTCCCAGGCTCGCTGCAGGCCAAAAAAGACCTTTCTTACGCCACCGAGCGGAATGTTCACGCAAAACAGCGCGATGAAAGTGAAAGTCGACAGCACGGCCTCCCGAGCCACTTCCGGCGACTCGATCTTGAGCAGGCGCTGAAAGTCCAGCAGCATCATGACGCCGATCAGTACGCCTCCCGCCGCCACGCCGATTGCGGTAAGCAGCACGATGCCGCGCGTGACGATCGTCTGAAGGGCTTCATGATCGTCGGACGTTTTGGCATCCGCGACGAGATTGACGAGCCCGTTCGCCACGCCGAGGTCCAGCACCTGAAGCATGACGGCGAGGCTCGATATGGTCATCCAGATGCCGAAGCGCTCTTGTCCGAGATACGGAAGCGTAAAGGATACCGATAGCACCACGACGGCAAAGCCCAATGCCGCGCTCACCGAATTGCAGGCAGCCGAGCGCGCGGCCCGTAGATAGCGTTCCCTGTCGCGCCCTTCCGACGCGCCGACGCCGAATGGCAGTCGACGAAAGCAGTGTCGCAAAACGGATGCGGGCGCGCGTGCGAAGGAACGTTCTTGAAGCGGCATTGGGTCGTCTCGTACGGAAAAGGACAGCAATTAGCGCCTGAGCTCACGCAATTTGACCGCTCATCAACGCGATATAGTTCTGAGCCACGCGTGAAACATGAAAGCGATGCTCGAAGCACTGCTTCGCCGCTGCCCTCATCGCGGTCTTTTCTGTTTCCGGTAAGCGCGTCCATTGCATCAGGAGCCGCGTCACGCCCTCCTGCGTGTCTTCGTCCGCGAGACCGGCACCATCGGCGACGACCTCCTGCCAGATTCCGACCTTGTCGGTCAGAAGCACCGGCACGCCGCACGCGAGCGCTTCGGCCACCACCACACCGAAATTTTCCTGATGCGAGGGCAGGACCATGACATCCGCCGCTTTCAACAACGACCACTTGTCGGTGCCCTTCACCATGTCCAGCCAGGTGATGCTTTCCGCGAGCCCGAGTTGTTCCGCTTCACGACGCAGCTTCGAAGCGAGGCCATTGTTGTCCGGCCCGGCGATGACGAGTCGATAGTCCCCAGCCGCGTGCCGAATTTCGTGAAAGGCGCGGATCAGCAAATCGCATCCTTTCTTTTCGTGGATTCGCCCGAGAAAAAGAATCAGCTTCTTGTTGTCCGATGAGCCGGAAGCGCGCCATTTCTCGACCTCCCTCGCACCGATCGAAGGCGGTGGTGCCGTGCCGATGGTCATCGTGTTTTCATTCGCCCGATAAAGCGGGAAAGCTTTGCGCGCCAGTTCGCGCTCGCTTTCGGTGGTGAACAGCACGCCCTTCGCGCCACCGACGACATGCCGTTCCACGAACAGCCAGTACACGAGCTTCTTTGCGTACTTCAGCGGATGACCGGCGTTGAACCACGGGTCCAGCATGCCGTGCGGCATCACGAAATAAGGGATGTTTCGCGGGCGCAGTGAGAACACCGCCGCCGCGCTGTGAAACTGCCAGATGCCGTCCACGACGATCGCATCGTATTGTCTGCCGTGCCGGCTGAGCCATCGAACCAGCCGAAAGCTGAGCGCGTATTTGCCTGCATAGTGGCCAAGGCGCACGACACGATCGAACGCGGCGTCATCGGTCTTATCGGCATGCGCCGAAGCATCGAGGCAAACGATATCCACGCTGTGTCCGCAGAGCCGGAGTTCCGTCGCGAGCCTCTTGAGCGCCTCGGCCGGGCCGCCATACCGTGCCTCGATGGACGGAATGATATGAAGCGTTTTCAATGACGTCCTCCGATGAATCGAGATGCACTCCCGGATAGCCATCGTAGTGTCCGCTCTGCCTGAGAGATGCCATTGGCGGAAATCATCAAGCTTTTGGCCGGCTCTCCTCCCCTGGTACGCGGGGTCGGAGGGGAGTCATTGCGCCCATCGTTCAGCCAAGGTCTTGCCAAGTTCAGTCAGAACCGGTCCAGTGCATGCACGACAGGCTAACGTTGGACGAGTACACGATCAGCGTCACACATGCATTCCTTCTCGGGGACCTAAAAACATGCTGTTCAAGCGAGCCGCTGCGAGCGCTACCTACGATCGTGATCTGTCCGTTCCCCGGTACGCTAGCCACCGCGCCGAGTATCAGGAACTCACAAACGGCGCGGATCGCGTTCTGAACCGATTCAAGATCCGGCCCATCCGGATGGTGGTTTTGATCGAGCAGGACAACTCGACGGGCGGTGGATTCCAGCAGGCGACGAATGCCGCGCTTCTGCTCAAGCGTCTGCCGCCCGAACTCTGCAGCGTGACGTTCGTGACGACGCGTCGGTCGGCGATCGAAGAATTGCATCTCAACGGCGTCGACGCTCATTACCTTCCGATCCGACAATGGCAACGACTCCTCGCCCGCGTACATGTGATGTGGCGTCAGTTGAACCCGCCATCGTTATTCAAGCGGCGAATCCATTTCAACTGGCTGGATCGGTCTCTGCGAGACATGAACGCCGATCTCGTCTATTTCACTTGTCCTTCGTACCTTGCGCTCGTGACCGCGCAGTTCAGTTATCTCTTCACGGTCTGGGATCTCGCGCATCGGGATGAGGTGGACTTTCCCGAAGTGCGATCCGGTGGAGAATTCGAACGTCGCGAGCAGATTTATCAGCAGGCGTTGAAGAAGGCGACGGGCATCATCGTGGATTCGCAGGCCGGTCACGATAACGTCGTCCGGCGTTATGGCGTCGATGCGGATAGGGTTCATGTGATTCCCTTTTCTCCCGCCACCGGTACGCTGCTACCCGAGCACGAACTCGGCCAGCCGGATCTCCATATCGACGTCAAGGCCGAGTACGGCCTGGACTGCGACTACATTTACTATCCCGCGCAATTCTGGCCGCACAAGAATCACGTCTATTTGCTGCGAGGACTACGCAGTCTGGAAGATCGATTCGGGATTCGCCTGGGCGCGGTATTCTCGGGTCGCGACCTCGGCAATCTCGCTCATGTCCGGTCCGTCGCGGCCGATCTCAGGCTGACCGACAGGATTCGCTTCGCCGGCTTCGTACCTGATCGTGACGTGGCGAGCCTTTATCGTCAGGCAATCGCATTGGTGATGCCTACCTATTTCGGCCCGACGAATCTCCCCCCTTATGAAGCATTTCAGCTCGGCGTCCCGGTGCTTTATTCGGACCTCAGGAATTTGCGCGAGCAGGTGGGCGACGCGGGCCTTCTTATCGACTTGCTGAACCCCGACTCGATGGCCGACGCGCTTCAGACGCTCATGAACGATCCGCACTTGAGAGAGATGCTGATCGAGCGAGGAAAACAGCGTATCGGATCGCTCACGGATGAGCGGCGGCTTTCGGTTATCGCGAAAGCTTTGGAGGCGTTTCGCGCACGCCGGATGTGCTGGCCGGCTATCGACGCGAGCTCGTCCATGAAAGCCGAGGGATGAATCGTGCTGACTGCCGCTACTTTTCTTGCGCCCATCGCGCGCCGACTCGGTTTCAGCGCCGAGTTCAACGGCAGCTATGGATCGTGGTCCGACGCGCTTGCCGCAGCCGGCGGTTACGATGCACCGCAGATTCTCCAGACGGTGCACAGTTCGGCGTTGCGGGTCAAACGAGGCGAAGCCGCTTTCGAGCGCGATTCGGTCTGTTTCATGCACGAGGAATTTCGCTGGCCTCTGCTGAGTTGTCTGCTCTACATAGCGAACGCCAGACAAAACGGCCTGCATGTCGTGGATTTCGGCGGATCGCTGGGCAGCCTCTATTTCCAGCACAAAAAGTTTCTGAGCGCGACGAGCGGCCTGATGTGGTCGATCGTCGAGCAGGCGGAATACGTGCGCGTCGGGCGCACGGATTTCGAGGACGACACCCTGAAGTTCTTCGCCACGCTAGATAACGCATCGGCGCGAAGCGAAATCGACGTCACGCTCTATTCCGGCTCGCTTCAGTATCTCGAAGATCCATTCGACGAGCTTCGCCGCGCCGCAGCCCTTTCAGCATTCGTCATAGTGGACCGCACGCCATTCATCGAAGCTCAGCAGGACCGTATCGCGATACAGCACGCACGCAATTCGATGTATGACGGAACCTATCCTCACCGCTTCTTCTCCAGGCAGAAGTTCGATCGCTTCATGATGGAACTCGGGTTCACCATGTTCTGCGAATGGGATGGATTCGACAAGACGGATGCGGATTGCCGGTATCAGGGCGTTGCCTATCGGGGACCGGTTCGAAGATAGATCGCGGCAGGAACATTCAAATGGCATCGGAACTGTTTACCGACGAACGCGTGTCGACCGAAAAGACGCCTTCGCGCGAAAGGAACGATGATCGCATCATCAATCTGAGCCGCGCAGGCAAGGGCAATTATGCAAAGGCGCGCTCGTCTTTCATCGAAGCGTTATGGTTTGTCGTCGAGGCCAGCGTCATCAATAACAAGCTCGTGCCATTCTCCGTCCTGCGCGTTGCGCTTTTGCGGCTATTTGGCGCAAGGATCGGCTCGGGTTGCCGTTTCGTGCATCCGGTGCGCGTGAAAGCGCCCTGGAATCTCGTGGTCGGCGATCACTGCTGGTTCGGCGTGAATGCGTGGATCTACAACCAGGCGCCGATTCACATTGGCTCGCACGTCTGCATTTCCCAGGGCGCTTTCCTCACGACCGGATCGCATGCCATGAGCACGACGATGGATCTGCGCGTCGCGCCTATCGTCATCGAAGACGGCGTGTGGATCACGGCGAACTGCGTCGTGCAGATGGGCGTCACGATCGGCCGTTCGGCCGTGGTCACGCCACTGTCCGTCGTGCATCGTTCCCTCGAGCCTGAAGGCGTCTATGGCGGCAACCCATGCTGCTTCATTCGCAAGCGCTTTGATTGAAAGTCACGGCTCATCGAATTGCCGTTCTTCGATACTCGACGCGCACTCGATTCTCCAATCCCTGCAATGAAGGTGGCTCGATGAAAGTGCTGATGTTCTCGCTCAACTATGCGCCCGAAGTCACCGGGGTTGGAAAATACTCATCCGAAATGGCGGAATGGCTCGCATTGCGCGGCCATACGGTGCGCGTCATTACCGCGTCGCCGTACTATCCCGAGTGGCGCGTGCAGTCCGGCTACAATCCGCGCACTTATATGACCGAGCGCATCAACAATGTCTCCGTCATACGCGTTCCGTTCTGGTGCCCGAAGCGTCCATCCGGTCTGAAACGCGTATTGCATCTGATGAGCTTTTCGCTCTTCGCCATTCCGGCCGCGATAAAGCAGATCACGTGGCGTCCTCAGGCCGTGTGGCTCGTCGAACCGCCTTTGTTCGCTTCTCCCGTCGCATTGTTGGCTGCGCGCATAGCCAGCGCTTCATGCTGGCTTCATGTTCAGGACTATGAGGTCGATGCCGCTTTTCGTCTTGGCATACTGAAAGGCCAGGCTGCGAAACGGCTCGCCCTGCGTATCGAAAAATGGCTGATGTCCCGTGCCGATGTGGTTTCCACGCCATCCGCCGCAATGACACGGCTCGCCGTGCAAAAGGGCGTCCCTTGCGAAAAGGCCTTCACGTTTCCGAACTGGGTCGATATGCAGCACGCGCACCCGGATAGCCAGCATAGCTCGTATCGCGCGCAACTCGCCATCGACTATGGCGTACGGGTCGTGCTCTATTCGGGCAATCTCGGGCTCAAGCAAGGTCTGGAAATCATTGCGGAGGCCGCGGCGCTTCTGATGTGGCGCAGAGACATCATGTTCGTGATTTGCGGCGCGGGACCCGCAAAAGCGTTTTTGCTCGACAAGGCGCGCGATCTGTCGAACGTGAAGTTTCTCGATCTGCAACCGAAGGATCGCTTCAACGAACTGATGGCGCTTGCGGACATGCACGTCCTTCCACAACGCGCCGATGCCGCGGATATCGTCATGCCGTCGAAGCTCGGCGCGATGTTGTCGAGCAATCGCCCTGTGATTGCAACAGCCAATCAAGGCACCGAGCTATGGGACGTCGTGAACGAGGTGGGACTCGCGATCGAACCCGAGTCGCCGAAAGCCTTGTCGCACGCCATCCTTCGCCTCGCCGACGACCAGCCGCTTCGCGAGCGTCTCGGCGCGCTCGGCCGGCAATATGCGGCGTCCAATCTATCGAAGGAGTCGATTCTTCTGCAATTCGAGGCGCGACTTCGCAGTTCGGTCACCGCAAGGCGCGGCGTCGGCGACGAAGCGACGACGATCTAGCCGCCGATGCCTCAACGCTTCTGCCGGCTTCGTCCGCGATATTCGGTCGGGGACATCGAGAACTCCTTGCGAAACAGCTTCGAGAGTCTTTCTCCGTTGCTGAGCCCCGTCCGGCGCGCGATCTTGTCGACCGGCAGATCGCTACTCTCGAGCAATTTGCACGTGAGGTCCAGACGCGCGCGAAGCAGATACTTCGACGGCGTGACGCCGATTTCACGCTTGAAGAGACGCAGGAAGTTGCGCTCGCTCATCGAAGACATCCGCGCCGCGTCGACCACGGAGATCGGCTTTGCGCAGTTGCGCACGAGCCAGCGCGCCGACGCGCGCGCTTTCTCCGCGAGCGTCGCGTCGTACATTTGCTCCAATGTGCTCGCGAGAGAGAGGTCCGCGCCCGAGCCGAGACGGTCCGCCACGCGCACCGCCAGTTCCGCGCCCAGATCCCTTTTGAGCAACGCAAGCGACGTCATCAAGGCTTGATCGCGTTCGTACTCTGGAAGAATATCGGTCGTCGACCGGGGATGAATGTCCTGTTTCATCGAAGGCCATTCGCGTGGTCCCACACCTGCCGCCGACAAAAGCATGTGACCATTGCCGATAGCGGTAATCTTCACGCTCTTCGCGCTGACACGTCGCAATAGATCGATGAGCCCGTCATCCGCGGAGGCGCGCGCCACCCCGCTGCCCCCGGCAACGAAGAGGTTATCGAGGCTATCGAAATGACGGCCGGCGAGTTGTTCGGTCCAGACGGACATCGAAGACGAGCACGAGACCGTTCCGCCGCGAGCCGATACGAGATTCACGCGATACGTCAGCGAACGGCTCGCGCCCTCGGATTGGAGTTCGTTCGCCACATGCAGCGCCTCGGCGAACATGCCCGCGGCGAGCAACGAAAATCCGTCATACAAGATAATGCCGACATGCTTGATCACCGCTGAATCATTCACGGCATATCCGCCATGGGCGGCGCAAGCCACAGCGTCGAGGGCGTCAGATGAGTTTGACATCGCGGAGCCTCCAAGTCGTTGCGTTGGTATCCTTCGTACGGAACGAGCGTATCGACTGCAGGGCGTGATCGAACTTATATGCGGCTGAACGTCTCACAGGATCAGGCTACAGGTGAGAAAAAATTGCGTCGAGAACTCAATAAAAATAGGCATCCATATGAAAAAACTTCCGTTCCATTTTTAATGGACGAATGCTCACGGACGTTCGTATAGACGCAATACATGGAGTGGCATCTCTTATGAAGAACTGGCGTCGATTTGCGTAATAAAAATCGAGGGCATTTTTTGGGCGCCCTCGATTTCAATCGTCTACCAATCACGTCATATTCAATTCATATCTTATGATGAGCAGTATTACCGCCGCTGGTTACTCATCCGCGAGTGGCGCGTGCGAAGTCTCACGGCTCGCGAGCATTGCGATCAGCGCGACGCCTGCGGCACCCACGAGATACCACGCCGGCGCAAGCCTGTTGCCCGTCACCCCGATGAGCCACGTTGCGATCAGCGGCGCGGTGCCGCCGAACAGCGCGTTGGCCGCGTTGAAGCAGAAAGCGAACCCGCTATAACGCACGCGCGTTGGGAAGATCTCGGAGAGAAAGCACGGCAGCGTGCCATCGTTCATCGTGAGCAGAGCGCCGAATGCCACTTGAATCGCGACGATCATCGCAAAGCTCGCTCCTGCCAGTCCCTTGAACAGCGGTACGGTAAGCACGGCGAACAGAATCGAAGCGCCGATCAGCATCGACTTGCGACCCACGCGATCCGACAGTGCACCCATGATGAAGATCAAGCCGATATAGGCCGTGAGCGATATCGTCGCGGCGATGAACGAGGCGGTCTCGCTCATGCCCATCTCGGTGGAGAGATAAGTCGGCATATAGCTCAGCACGAGGTAGAACGCCACCGCATTCAGGCACGTCGCGCCGAATGCGATCAGCATCCGCCCGCGATGCTTCGACAGCAATTCGGCGATCGGCGCTTGCGTTGCCTGATGACTCCGCTCCATCGCCTTGAAGCGCGGCGTGTCTTCCAGCTTCACGCGGATATAACGGCCAATCAGTCCGAACGGAGCAGCAAGCAGGAAGGGCAGACGCCAGCCGAACGACTGCAACTGCTCGCTCGTGAGGATCGCATGCATCAGCGCGATGAGAATCGAGCCGAACAGCAGGCCCGCCGCCGTGCTCGCGGGCACGATGCTCGTATAGATGCCGCGGCGCTTGTCCGGTGCGTATTCGGCGAGAAACGCAGCCGCACCCGCATATTCCCCCGAGGCCGAAAAGCCCTGCACCACGCGCACGAGAAGAAGCAGAGCGGGCGCGAGCATGCCCACCTGGGCATAAGTCGGCAGCAGTGCGATCAGGAACGTCGAACACGACATGATCAGAATCGACAGCGACAGCGACGTGCGTCTGCCGATCCGGTCGCCCACATGACCCCATACGATGCCGCCGATCGGACGCACGATGAACGAGATCGCGAATACGCCGTACGTGGCGAGCAAACTCGTGGCGCCATCGGTCTTCGGAAAGAAGACGACGGCGATGATCGTCGCCAGATAACCATACGATGCATAGTCGAACCATTCGACGAAATTGCCGATGAAGCTCGCACAGGCGGCACGCTTCAATAGCTTCGGGTCGACTTGCGTGCTTTCCTCACGCGATGCCTGAGGCATCGCGACCTGCGCGGTTACCGCTCTTTCCGTGTTCATCGACTGTCTCCGGACATGATGATTCGATTGCGCTACGAAAATCCCGGCGGCCGCGCCGCCGGTTCGCGCACCGCGCGTTCAGGCTGCGATGATGTTGCGCTCCGGCCCGTAAGGAAAGCCCGTGATGTTGGTGGCGCCCTGCTCGCCCACGACGAGGATGTCGTGCTCGCGATAGCCGCCCGCGCCGGGCAAGCCTTGCGGCAGCATGATCATCGGCTCCATCGAGACGACCATGTTCGGTTCGAGCACGGTCTCGATGTCCTCGCGCAATTCGAGTCCGGCTTCGCGCCCGTAGTAATGCGAGAGCACGCCAAACGAATGACCGTAGCCGAACGTGCGGTACTTCAGCACGCCGTACTCGGCGTAGATCTTGTTGAGTTCGCTCGCGATATCGCAGCAGCGTGCGCCCGGCTTGATGAGTTGCAGTCCCGCTTCATGCACTTCGACATTGATCTTCCACAGGCGCAGATGAGCATCGGAACAATGATCGAAGAACATCGTGCGTTCCAGCGCCGTGTAATAGCCCGCGATCATCGAGAAGCAATTGAGGCTGAGGATGTCGCCCTTCTGCACCTTGCGCGTGGTGACCGGGTTATGCGCGCCGTCCGTATTGATGCCCGACTGAAACCATGTCCACGTATCCATGAGTTCCGAATCGGGAAAACGTCGCGCGATCTCGCGCACCATGGCCTGCGTCGATGCGAGCGCCACTTCGTGCTCGGGCACGCCTTCATGCACGGCTTGCGCGAGCGCCGCGCCGCCGACATCGCACACGTTCGCGCCGTGCCTGATCACGTCGATTTCCTCCGCCGACTTGATCATGCGCAAACGCATCGTCTGCGTGCCGATATCGACGAACTCGACGGCTGGCAGCGCGGCCCTCAGCTTCGATAACATTTCGACGGGAAGCTGATCGAACTCGACGCCCACACGCCCCCTGTCCTCGATTTCGCCCTGCACGGCGCGGAAAAAGTTATCGCGCTGCCAGTCGGTATAGACGACGTTGTAGTCGCCAACCGTGCGCCGCCACGGCTGGCCGCCGTCGATGTTCGCCGAGATCGACACGACCTTCTTCTGCGTCACGACGAGCCCGTATTTGCGCCCGAACGAGCAATATAGAAAGTCCGCGTAATAGTTGATGTTGTGATACGACGTGAACAGCACGGCGTCGATGTTTTCGCGCGCCATCAGATCGCGCAGCTTGCCGTGGCGACTCGCATATTCGGCATCGGAGAACGTGTGCTTCGCTTTTTCGCCGTTCTCGATGCGGATGAGGTTCTCCATTTTCATGCACTCAGCTCCTGGGTGAAAAGTCCGTCGGTGTGAGTGAATGGTAGGAGCCTGATGGTTTCGAACATTTCCCGATTCGACGTCAAAATTCGCGTTTTCGACATCGAGGGTTAACCACGTACTGCGTACGTACGCGCCTGTTTCAAAGCGCTTTTTGATAGCGGCGGCGGTCGGCAATCGGCGAGATGCCGAACTGTGCCTTGTAGCGCGTCGAGAAATGAGTGAGCGATGTGAAGCCGGTGCGCGCGCATACGTCTTCGAGCGTGCGCGCGGTCCGGTACAGCAGTTGACGCGCGCGCAGCAGCCGTATTTCGGTGTACGCCTGTGCCGGCGTCTTGCCGAAACGCTCTTGAAACCATCGCTCCAGCTGGCGTTGCGAGACCTTCACGAACGCCGCGATCTCCGCGATGCTGAGCGTTTCCTCGATGTTGCTCTCCATGACTTGCAGCGCTTCATCGAGCTTCGCGTGTGCATCGCCGATGTATTGCCGCAGCGACGTCACTTGCCGCTCTTCATGGCCACGCCGCTCCGCGACGAGCAATTCGAGCACGCGCGCGGCGAGCGCGGGGCTCCCCGGGGGAAGCGCGAGCAAGTGCACCATCAGGTCGAGCGGCGCGACGCCGCCGCTGCACGTGTACCGGTCGCGGTCCACTTCGTAAAGCCGGTTGGAAACGGTGAGCTTCGGAAACTGTTCCAGCAGCGTGTCCTGATCTTCCCAATGGATCGTGCAGCGGTATCCGTTGAGCAGACCCGCGCGCGCCAGAAAATAGCTGCCCGTATCGAGCCCGCCGAGCGCGCTGCCGCGACGTCCCTGTAGTCGCAACCAGTCCATGATCGCGCCGATGCCCTTGCGCGGAATCGGATTCGGTCCGACGACGAAGACCGCATCGAACGCTCCCGACTCCGCCATGGCGACATCG
>Ga0160459_100191_pt1 | contig 33537 bp, 27 predicted proteins | sample HID1973K_E6MG_FD_108208 | JGI IMG/M metagenome (GOLD analysis project Ga0160459, IMG submission 108208) | Enriched mosquito-associated microbial communities from UW Madison campus, WI, USA - HID1973K_E6 MG | ecosystem: Host-associated > Arthropoda: Insects > Digestive system > Unclassified ... | reverse complement strand
CGTGCTCGCCCGCCCATTTGACGGTCTGATCGATGTCGGAGATCACCTGCGCATCGGGCACTTTCGACACGAGCTGCTCGTTGAGCTGCTGCATCGACTTGTACGCCGTGGCATCGCCCTGACGCGTGTAGAGGTCCGGCGCAATCGCCAGATAACCCTGCTTCGCGAAGCGCCGGCACACATCGGCGATATGCTCGTGCACGCCGAAAATCTCGTGAATCACGATGATTACCGGCAGATGCGTCTTGCCCTTCGGCTGCGCGCGATAAGCCGGCACGAGCGTACCGTCCGCGCCGCGAATGCCGATGGCGCCGGCCTCCAGCCCATCGGTATCGGTATGAATGGTCTGCGCGGACACCGGCAGCACCGCAGCCGCAAAACCGGTGCCGAAGGTTGCCTTGATGAAGGTGCGCCGATTGAACGGCACGTGCGGAATGAGGCTGTCGACTTCAGGGTCTAGCATGGAGAACTCCCGCGGCAGGGCCGTCGCGGCGCGTGCTCGATCGCGCGACGGCGTGAATCGTTGAAATCCGCACGACATGGACAAGGCATCATGACGCACGGTGCTGCATGACGATGAAGGCGCGTTATGCATTAAGCGCGCCGCCCATTCTAAACAGCATTCAACGAATCGCGCAGGCGTTCTATTCCGCGTCAGTGCAACTTCACGCGCGGCGCGGTGGAGCGGCGCAGCCAGTGCGCGACGGTGTCGAGCACCATGCGCGCATAGCCGTGCAGCGCGGCGATGTGCAGCCGGTAGAGCGACATGTACATGAAGCGCGCGAACAGCCCCTCGATCAGCATGTTGCCGCCGATCAGCCCGCCCATCAGACTGCCGACCGCGCTGTAATGCCCGAGCGACACCAGCGAGCCGAAGTCGCGATAGGTGTATTCGGGAAGCGGCTTGCCCTGCAACATCCGCTCGAACGACTTGAACAGAAAGCTGGCTTGCTGATGCGCGGCCTGCGCGCGCGGCGGCACATTGCGCTCGTTGCCGGGCCACGGACACGCCGCGCAATCGCCGAGCGCGAAGACGTTGTCGTCGGTTTCGGTTTGCAGCGTGCGGCGCACGACGAGCTGGCCGAGGCGGTTGGTCGGCAAGCCTTCGAGATTGGTGAGGATCGCGGGGGCCTTGATGCCCGCCGCCCAGACCGTGAGATCCGCGCGTATGGCCTTGCCGCTCGCCGTGTGGATGGTATCGCGCGAGACCTGCGCGACCGTCTCGCCCGTCATCAGCTTCACGCCGAGCTTGGTGAGCAGCTCCGCCGTCGCGCTCGACACGCGCTCCTGTAGCGCGGGCAAAATGCGCGGCCCCGCCTCGATCAGCACGATGCCGATATCGTGTTTCGGATCGAGCTTGTGCAAGCCGTACGCGGACAGCACTTGCGCCGTGTTGCGCAGTTCCGCCGACAGTTCGACGCCCGTCGCGCCCGCGCCGACGATCGCCACCTGGATACGCGGCAACGGATCCACACCCGGTTCGTCCTCGCCCTCCTCGACGCCCGCCGCGACAGGCTCCGGCGAGAAATGCTCCGCGCGCATGCACGCCGCGATCAGGCGCTTGCGAAAGAGCTCGGCCTGACCGACCGTATCGAGCGCGATCGAGTTCTGCTGCGCGCCTTCGACGCCGAAGAAATGCGTCGTACTGCCGATGGCGATGACGAGCGTGTCGTACTCCAGTTCGCGCTCGGGCAGGAGTTCGCCCGCTTCTTCATCGCGCAATGCGCCGATCGTAATGCGCCTGGTCGCGCGATTCAGCCCGACGAGTTCGCCCTGCTGAAATTCGAAGCCGTGCCACAGCGCCTGCGCCGCGTATTCGAGTTCCTGCGTGAACGGGTCCATGCTGCCCGCCGCGACTTCATGCAGAAGCGGCTTCCAGATATGGGTCGGATTGCGGTCGACGAGCGTGACTTGCGCTTTTGGCGGAGTCTTGCCGTCCGTCGAGCCGAAACGGTCGCCGAGACGCGTCGCGAGTTCGAGGCCGCCGGCCCCTCCGCCGACGATGATGAAGCGATGCATGGCACTCTCCCTGTCCTTTTATATTCGACCGACTATCGTTGTTGCTTTCCTCTATTGACTTATTGTGCGTGAGCTTCGATGACAGTCACAAGCGTGTCACCGAGATGTCGGGCATACGCGACATCCGCCGCGCATGCCTTGCGCAAAGTATTTCAGTGCGCTTCTTCCCAATTGTTGCCGACACCCACTTCCGCGACGAGCGGCACCTTCAGCTTCGCGACGCCGCACATCAATTCAGGTAAGCGCTTCCTGACATCGGGCAGCGCTTCCTCCGGCACTTCGAGCACGAGTTCATCGTGAACCTGCATGATCATCTTCGCGCCGATGCCCGAGCTTTCGAGCCAGTCCTGCACGGCGATCATCGACAGCTTGATGAGGTCCGCCGCGGTGCCCTGCATCGGCGCATTGATCGCGGCGCGCTCGGCCGCCTGACGACGCGGCCCGCTGCCGCCGTTGATCTCGGGCAGCCACAGGCGACGGCCGAATACGGTTTCGACGAAGCCGTTGGCCTTCGCGCTCATGCGCGTGTTCTCCATATACGCCGCGACGCCCGGATAACGCGCGAAATAGCGGTCGATATACAGCTTCGCCGCATCGCGCGTGATGCCGAGATTCGACGCGAGCCCGAACGAGCTCATGCCATAGATCAAACCGAAGTTGATGACCTTCGCGATGCGCCGCTGATCGTTGTCGACTTCGAGCGGCGTGACGCTGAACACTTCCGATGCCGTCGCGCGATGCACGTCCTCGCCTTCCTTGAACGCACGCATCAGCGATGCGTCGCCGGAGATATGCGCCATGATGCGCAACTCGATCTGCGAGTAATCGGCCGATACGATCTTGCTGCCCGGCGGCGCGATGAACGCCTCGCGAATGCGCCGCCCTTCGCCCGTACGCACGGGAATGTTCTGCAGGTTCGGCTCGTTCGACGACAGGCGTCCCGTCACCGCGACGGCCTGCGCATAGTTCGTATGCACCCGCCCCGTCGATGCATTCACCATGCGCGGCAGCTTGTCCGTATAGGTGGATTTGAGCTTCGACAGGCCGCGATGCTCGAGCAGCACTTTCGGCAGCGGATAGTCGTCGGCGAGCTTTTGCAGCACTTCTTCGTCGGTGGAAGGCGCGCCGCTCGGCGTCTTCTTCACGACCGGCAATTGCAGCTTCTCGAAGAAGATCTGGCCGATCTGCTTCGGCGAGCCGAGATTGAATTCGCCGCCCGCGAGTTCATACGCCTGCGCCTGCAGTTCGATGAGACGCTTCGCGATCTCGTTGCTTTGCGTATCGAGCCTCTGGCGATCGATCAGTACTCCGTTACGCTCCATCTTGCGCAGCACGCGCGAGGTCGGCAACTCGATGTCGCGATAGACGCGCAGCAAGCCTTCCTCTCGCGCCACTTGCGGATATAGCGCGTGATGCAGACGCAGCGTGATATCGGCATCTTCCGCTGCGTAGGCCGATGCCTTGTCGAGCGGCACTTCATCGAAGCCGATCTGCGACGCGCCCTTGCCCGCGACGTCTTCGTACTTGATCGTCTTCACGCCGAGATGGCGCAACGCGAGGTTGTCCATGTCGTGCGGACGATGCGATTCGAGCACGTACGACTGCAACAGCGTGTCGTGCTCGACGCCGCGCAATTCGATGCCGTAATTGGCAAGCACCTGCTCGTCGTACTTCAGATGCTGACCGACCTTTTTCTTCGAGGCATCTTCGAGCCACGGCTTGAGCTTCGCGAGCACTTCATCGCGCGGCAATTGCTCGGGCGCGTCCGGCCCGCGATGCGCGACGGGAATGTAGGCCGCGTGTCCCGGCTCGGTCGAAATCGACACGCCGACGATCTGCGCGGTCATCGGGTCGAGCGAGGTCGTCTCGCTGTCGAACGACGTGATCTCCGCCTCATTGATGCGCGCGAGCCACGCGTCGAACTGCTCCCATGTCTGCACCGTCTCGTAGTGATGCACGATCTCGGTCACTTCGGCTGGCGGCGTGTCGGTCGGGCCTTCCACGGCGTCGGCGATTTCGACTTCGCGCAGCCAGGTCTTGAAGCCATGACGCATGAACACATCGCGCAACTCGTCGCGCGACTCGGGACGCGTCGCGAGCGTGCCGTCGATCGACTCGATCTGCGAGGCGAGGTCGCATTCCGTGTGCACGGTGACGAGCTTTCTGGCCATCGGCAGGAAGCCGAGAGCCTTGCGCAGATTGTCTCCTACCGCACCTTTGATCTCGTTCGCATGTTCTACGATGCCATCAAGGGTGTCGTATTGCGTGAGCCACTTGAGCGCCGTTTTGGGACCGCATTTCTCGACGCCCGGCACGTTGTCGACGGTATCGCCGATGAGCGACAGGTAGTCGACGATACGCTCCGGCGGCACGCCGAACTTGGCGAGCACGCCCGCGCGATCGAGCGTTTCGTTGGTCATCGTATTGATGAGGGTGACATGATCCGTCACGAGCTGAGCCAGATCCTTGTCGCCCGTCGACACGATCACCTTCATGCCGCGCTTCTCGGCCTCCACGGCGAGCGTGCCGATGACGTCGTCGGCCTCGACGCCCTCGATCATCACGAGGGGCCAGCCGAGCGCGCGCACGGCGACGTGAATGGGTTCGATCTGTCTGGAGAGGTCTTCCGGCATCGAGGGACGGTTGGCCTTGTAGTCGGCGTACCAGTCGTCGCGGAAAGTCTTGCCTTTGGCATCAAATACGCACGCGCTATACTCTGCATTGATTTCGCGCCGCAAGCGCCGCAGCATGTTGATCATTCCGTACAGAGCGCCGGTGGGGCCGCCGTCGGGGCCACGCAGGTCCGGCATCGCATGGTAGGCCCGGTACAAGTAACTAGAACCGTCGACCAATAGCAGGGTCTTACCTTCAAGACTTAGTTCTTCAGGCATTATGAACAAGAGAAAAGTGATTCCGAGTCTGCGATCGCTCGCAGATCAAGAGCGCGCGACGGCCAAGAAGGCTCGCGCATCGTGGCAGATGTTCACGATTATGGCAGAGTTTATCGAGGCGACCGAGTACCTCTCGGAGATCCGCCCTGCCATCAGCATCTATGGTTCGGCGCGGCTGAAACCCGAGTCGCCGTACTATCAGCGCACGATCGAAATCGCGCAGAAATTCTCCGACGCGGGCTTTGCCGTCATTTCGGGCGGCGGGCCGGGCATCATGGAAGCCGCGAACAAGGGCGCGCACGCGGGCAAGTCGCCTTCGGTTGGCCTCAACATCGAACTGCCGCACGAGCAGTCGGGCAACCAGTGGCAGGACATCTCGCTGCGCTTCCGTCACTTCTTCACGCGCAAGGTCACCTTCGTGAAGAACTCGGACGCGGTCGTGGTGATGCCGGGCGGCTTTGGCACGCTGGATGAACTCGCCGAAGTATTGACGCTCATTCAGACCAAGAAGTCGCGTCACGTGCCGATCGTGCTGGTCGGCTCGGAGTTCTGGGCTGGCTTGCTCGACTGGTTCAAGACCACGCTCCTGACCAATGGCGTGATCAGCCCGAAGGATCTGGATCTGATGCAGGTGATCGACGATCCCGATCAGGTGCTCGATGCCGTGCTGCGCTTCTATGAAGACCGCGAGGATTCGGTCGAGCAGCCGGCGGAAGGCAAGTCGGATGAGGATCGGATGTTCTATCTGTGACGCTGTGGAAGCGAGCGGATCTCGAACCCGCTCGCTTCGCTTCAGGATCTGCGGATCACTGAAACGCCACCTCCGCGAAGCTTCGCAACTTCCGCGAATGCAGCTTCGACAAGCCGTTCATTCTCAGCAACTCCATCGCCTTCACGCCGATCTGCAAGTGCTGATCCACTTGCGCGCGATAGAACTGATCCGCCATGCCGGGCAGCTTGAGTTCGCCATGCAGCGGCTTGTCCGACACGCATAGCAGCGTCCCGTACGGCACGCGAAAGCGGAACCCATTCGCCGCGATCGTCGCGCTTTCCATATCCAGCGCCACCGCGCGGCTCTGCGACAGCCGTCGCACCGGCTCGCGATGATCCCTTAATTCCCAGTTGCGGTTATCGACGCTCGCGACCGTGCCCGTACGCATCACGCGCTTCAGTTCCACGCCTTCCAGTTGCGTCACCTGCGCAACCGCGCGCTCAAGCGCGACCTGCACTTCCGCGAGCGCAGGCACGGGCACCCACAGCGGCAGATCGTCATCGAGTACGTGATCTTCACGCACATAACCGTGAGCGAGCACGTAGTCGCCCAGACGCTGCGTGTTGCGCAGACCCGCGCAGTGCCCGAGCATGATCCACGCATGCGGCCGCAGCACCGCGATGTGATCCGTGATCGTCTTCGCGTTCGACGGCCCCACGCCGATGTTCACCATCGTGATGCCGCTGCCGTCTGCGAGCTTCAGGTGATACGCGGGCATCGGCGGCAGGCGCGCGATCGGCGCGCCTTCCTCCGGCTGCTCGCCGAGGTTCGCGTTGTACGTGACGACATCGCCCGGTTCGACGAACGACGAATACTCGCTGCGATACGCGCGCGTTTCCTCGTCGTCGGCGCGCGACATCATCGTGCGGCCGAGCTTCACGAATTCATCGATATAGAACTGGTAGTTCGTGTACAGGACGTAGTTCTGAAAATGCGTCGGCGACGTGGCCGTGTAGTGCCTCAACCGATGCAGCGAGAAATCGACGCGCGCCGCCGTGAACAGCGCGAGCGGATGCGGCTCCCCCGGACCCGGCTCATACGTGCCGTTGACGATGCGGTCGTCGAGCAGCGCGAGGTCGGGTGTATCGAAGATATTGCGCATCGCGAGCAGGCGGTCGCGATCGAGATCGCCTTCGAGATGGATGCCCTCGGCAAACGCGAAGTGAATCGGAATGGGCTGCGCGGACACGCCTACTTCGAGACCCACGTGATGGTTCTTCGTAAGCAGTCGCAATTGCTCGCGATAATAATCGCCGAAGAGATCGGGACGCGTGAGCGTCGTTTCATAGATGCCCGGGCCCGCCACGAAGCCATACGAACGCCGCGAGTCGATCTGCGTGTTGAGCTCCGAGCGCACGCGCACGAACGGATAACAAGCGCGCACGCGGTGCGTGAACTGCTCGTTGCGGCGATAACGCGCGAAGGCATCGCGTAGGAATGCGGTATTCGCTTCATAGATCGCCGAAAGGCGCGTGACGGCGGCAGCCGGGTCCTCGAAGGATTCGGTCGGGAAGTCGTTGGCGGGTGTGCCCTGTGTGCTTTGAGTCCGGTCGTTTGTCATGATCTTGTGTCTTTCTTCAATGCCCTCGTGGTGAATCGACATTAACACGGAAGAATGCGCGAACCATGAAGTCCCTCTTCGTGTGAGTGCGTGCGATCACACCGTGCAACACCTTTTTGGCGCGCCCGGTCAAATTTCGCGAAAGCAGCGCAAAATAAGGCGTTCGACCCGAGTGAGCCACTGCGTCAGCAACCGTTTTGTTAGAATCCGGCCATCGCCTGGAGAACCATCATGAAGCCGCACCTTTGCGCCGCCGCCGCGGCAGTCCTCGCCGCAGCAAGCCTCGGCGCATTTGCGCAACCGGCGCAGCCAGCCGCCAACGCAGCACCGCAACCCGCGGCGCAGAAAATGTCGCCGGAAGAAGCCGCGGGCCTTCCGGACCTGAAAGCCATCAACCGTCCGCCCGCCAATGTCAGCTCGAAAGTCGAGATTTCGCCACCGCGCGTGCCGAGTTATCACGAACTGAGCACCAATGGCACCGAAATCACCGAATTCCGCGACAAAGGCAAGCCCGTCGAAATCGACGTGCGTTCGAACCTCGGCACGCGCTATCAGATGAGTTCGCCCGCCGATACATCGCCGCAAGTGCGCGACAACGGCAAGGCAAGCACGCGCTTGCCCTCGGTCAACCTGCGTTACTGATCGCCGATCCCGTAAGATTGCTTCGGACCCGCTCCTTCCGAGCGGGTCGCGGCACTGTGGCTTCCTGCCCTGCGCCTTCGTTCACAGGCCCGCTCCTGGCCGTCCAACCTGACCGACGTTTTCCTGCATGGCTGTCTTCACTCCCGTCACCAACGCCGAACTCGGCGACTGGCTGCAAGACTACGATCTCGGCGATGTCGTCGAATTTCGTGGCATCCAGTCGGGCATCGAGAACAGCAACTTCTTTCTCACGACGACGCACGGCGAGTTCGTCCTGACGATCTTCGAGAATCTCACGGCGACGCAACTGCCGTTCTATCTCGATCTGATGCGTCATCTGGCATCGCATCGCGTGCCGGTGCCCGATCCGATGCCGCGCCGCGACGGCTCGCTGTTCGGCCTGCTGCACGGCAAGCCCGCGAGCATCGTGACGAAGCTCGAAGGCGCGCCCGAGCTTGCGCCCACGCCCGCGCACTGCATCGAAGTCGGGCAGATGCTCGCGCGCATGCATCTCGCGGGTCGCGACTTCTCGCAGCATCAGCCGAATCTGCGAAGCCTCTCGTGGTGGCAGGAGAAGGCGCCGTCGATCGTCGGATTTCTGAGCCCGGAGCAACGCGCGTTGTTCGAGAGCGAACTCGCGCATCAGACGGCGTTCTTCGGCTCGGCGGACTACGCGTCGCTGCCGGACGGCCCGTGCCACTGCGATCTGTTTCGCGATAACGTGCTGTTCGCGCCCGGCCGCGAGCACGCGCGTCTGGGCGGCTTCTTCGACTTCTACTTCGCGGGCGTCGACACATGGCTCTTCGACGTCGCCGTGACCGTGAACGACTGGTGCATCGATCTCGCGACGGGCGCGCTCGATCCGGCGCGCGTCGATGCGATGCTGCGCGCCTATCAGACGGTGCGTCCGTTTACGCCCGCCGAGGAGCGTCACTGGAACGACATGCTGCGCGCCGGCGCGATGCGTTTCTGGGTCTCGCGCCTGTTCGACTTTTATCGCCCGCGCGAAGCACAGATGCTGAAGGCGCACGATCCCGGCCATTTCGAACGCATTCTGCGAGAACGCGTCAAAGCCGCTTCCCCCCTCAACCGATAACCCTGCGACATGCGACTGATCGAAGTTCCCGCCAAGACCGGCTACGTGTGGTTCCGTCAGGGCATCTGGCTGTTCCGCCGCAACCCGTTTGCGTTTCTCACGGTGTTCTTCGCCTATCTGTTCGTGATGACGCTGATCTCGCGCGTGCCGCTCATCGGCCCGATTCTGCCGCTCCTGTTCATTCCGGGCGTCGCGGTCGGCTTCATGGCGGCGTGCCGCAACACGATCGCGGGCAAGCCGGTCTGGCCGACGGTTCTCGTCGACGGCTTCCGCTCGTACGGAGGCATCGTCGCGCGCCGGCTGCTCGCGCTGGGCGCGCTGTATATCGTTGCGATGGCCGCGATTTTCGCGGCGTCCGCGCTCGTCGACGGCGGCACGCTGCTCAGCCTCATGATGGGCGACGCCCCGACCGGGGATCCAGAAACGGTCGCCGCGAGCTTCAGTCCGCTCGCGGTGCTCGTCGCGATGGCGTGCTATCTCCCTGTCGCGATGCTGTTCTGGTTCGCGCCGATCCTCGTCGCGTGGCATGACGTGCCGCCCGCGAAGGCGCTGTTCTTCAGCCTCGTTTCATGCTGGCGCAACCGTGGCGCGTTCGTTTACTACGGCGTGCTGTGGATCGTCATCGCGCTCGCGGTGTCGTTCGGCCTCACCGCGCTGATGCAGGCGCTCGGCGCGGGTCAGGAAATGGCGCTCGCGGTGCTGATGCCAGCATCGATCATCGTGACGACCGCGCTGTATTGCTCGTTCTACGCGACCTATCGCGGCTGCTTCGGCGTGCAATCGCCCGATTCGCCGGACATTCCCGACGCGCCCGGCACACCGAACGCCTGACCGAAACGCCGCGCGCGGCGAACGCGCGCGGCGATCCTTCGTGCGCGAAGCATTGCACGTACACTAGCGCCATCGGCCGCCCCGGCCTTTCTGCCGCGCCCTCCATGACTTCGCCCGACGCCTCGCCCGACTTCCCGCTCGAACTCGATCAGCAGTTGTGCTTCGCGCTCTATTCGACATCGCTCGCGATGACAAAGGCGTACAAGCCGCTTCTGGAGAAGCTCGGGCTGACGTATCCGCAATATCTGACGATGCTCGTGCTCTGGGAAGCCGACGATCTGACCGTGAAGGACATCGCTGCGCGTCTCGCGCTGGACTCCGCGACGATGACGCCACTGCTCAAGCGCCTCGAAGCGCAAGGATATGTCGAGCGCGTGCGTGGAGTCGAGGACGAGCGGCAGGTTCATGTCCGGCTGACTGACGTCGGTCGCGATCTCAAACGCGCCGCCCGGGCGATTCCACCGGAAATCTACTGCGCATCGGGCTCCGATGCCGACGCCATGCTTCGCCTGCGCGACGACCTCGTACGCTTGCGCGCTTCGCTCAACGAATACCTCGACGCGTGACCGTAGCCCGATAGCGAATCCTCAACGAATCGATTGTTAATTTTTAATTTGCACGCTAATTATTATCGCGATATATTTCGTCCGTGGTTCACGCAGTACCCAACCGACAACCGAAACCGACGGAGAGAAAAGATGAGCATTCTGTACAAGGCAACCGCGACGAGCACGGGCGGACGTGATGGCCGCGCAGTGTCTTCGGACGAGCAACTGAACGTGAAATTGAGCGCGCCGAAGGAACTCGGTGGATCGGGCGCGCCGGGCACGAACCCTGAGCAGCTTTTCGCGGCGGGCTATTCGGCCTGCTTCCTGTCGGCGATGAAGTTCGTCGGCGGCCAGCAAAAGCGCGCGGTGCCGGCCGATACGACGGTCACGGCAGACGTGGGCGTCGGCCCCAACGATGCGGGCGGTTTCAAGCTCGACATCGAATTGCGCGTTTCGTTGCCGGGTCTCGATGCCGCCGAAGCGCAGGCATTGGTGGATGCCGCGCACAAGGTCTGTCCTTACTCGAACGCCACGCGCAACAATGTCGACGTGCGCGTGAAGGTCATCTGAGATAGCGAGAACGAAAAAAGCCGACCCACTGGGCCGGCTTTTTCGAACTGCTGAAGCAGAAACTTAGTTCGACATCCACGACGGATGACGCACCGTCACGCGCTGGTCCAGCTTCTTCATACGATATTCGAGATCGTAAATATCCGTCGCTTCAGCGAGATACGCGTCGTCGCGCTCGCGATCGCGTTGGTCGGCGGATTTGGTCAGGAACAGGAAAATACGGCTGAGCAGGAACATGGTGGGCCTCGCTTGAATACTGGGGTAACTACCTATGAAACCGATTATAGGGTAATCCCTGATCCAACGCCAGCCCTGTTTGCTAGAACGCTGATACTAAAGACTAAATTGCAACACTCGAAACGCTGTCCGCCCGCCCTCAGGCGACGTACACATCGCGCGCAGCCACGCTGGGCCGCCGCTGGTGCTTGAAAAACTCCCACATGAGCGCCGACGAGTCCGGACCCTTTGACGAGTGGAAGGCCACGGTATCGTCGCCGCCGGCCCATGAATGACCGAGGCCGCGCACGATCGCCGTCTTCACCACCCGCCTGCCGCTCTTGACGTAATCCGTCACGACGCCGTCCGACTGCGTTTCCTCCCGTGTTTCGCCCGCGCGGCGATTGCCCGCCGCATCGACGAAGCCGTTCAGCCGAAGAAATTGTTTCGCTAGTTGTCCCGCGTTCGCAGACGTGACGACCGAGTCCAGTTCGCCATGCACTATGATCGCCGGCATGCCCGGGTACTCGCGAACATCGACAGCCGCGTCGATCAGCGTGACGGGATCGGTGCGGCTGCCGCGGCGCATCACGTCCATTGCGCCGATGGCCGAGCGCGCCTCGCCGAAGACCACGCCCGAATGCAGGCCGACGGCCGCAAACAGATACGGATAACGCACAGCCAGAAGCGCCGCGAGCCCCGCACCCGCCGACATGCCGGCGACATATACGCGCTCCGGATCCAGATTGTGTTGCTCGACCATCGCGCCCACGAGGGACACGACCGAAGCCGCCTCGCCACCGCCGCCCGCGCCCGAATCGTCGTACCAGCGCCAACAGCGATGCGCGTGATCGTGCTTCGACTGCTCCGGATAGAGCACCGCGAAGCCGTACCGGTCGGCGAGCAGGTTGATGCGCGTGCCTTGCGCGAATTCGTCGGCGTTCTGCTTGCAGCCGTGCAGCATCACGACGAGCGGCATCGGCTCCAGACTATCTTTCGGCGGAAGGTAAAGCGCGTACGACATGTGATTCACGAAGCGGCCGGCCGTGGGCGGCGCTGAGTGATACGAGCGCGCCCATTTCCCGCGCGCCCACGCCGATGCGCGGGGCCGCACACGTGACTCGCGCATGACCGGGCGCGCGCCGGCGCGAGGCGCGCCAGTCGCCTTGGCGGTTGCGGTCGCTTTGGTGGCCGCGCCCGACTTCAGCTTTGACTTGACGGTCTTCGCGCGCGCGGGTTTCGCCGCCGGGCGCGGCTTCGGTGCGCGAAACGATTCCACTTGGCCGGCGACCAGGCGTCTCAAGCCGCGCAACCAGAGCTTGGTAAGGCTTTTCGACATTCGGCTGGGTCCTCCACAAACATGCAAGTCGACGGGCGCGACGAAAGATCGCGCCGAGTTGTGCATTGCACAATAACACCAAACATGGCTGAACGGCGCGCGCCCGCTACTCACATATCGAGATGAAATGACGGAAATTCAACACTAAAGGCAAAATTAAACGAAAGTTACGCGATGTAACGGTCAGCTTGGTTTAAGCAATGTCGCATAATTCAGCATCTTCCCAAGCGTTATACTTGTGTTCATCTGCGGCGGCGCACACTAACCGTCCAGCAGGAGCATCATTCGTTCCCAAGCATCCAAGAATACTAATGACCGTAGATTTGCCCACTTCCATCTGGATCTCCATCACCGCGCTCGGCAGCGTCGGCGTCATGGGTCCTGCGGCGCTCATCGTCGCCGCATGGCTCGCACTCGGCTATCGCTGGAAATATGCGCTTGCATGGCTCGCATTGCTCGGCGCGGCGAGCGGTCTGGTCGCGTTGAGCAAGATCGCGTTCATCGGCTGGGGCATCGGCGTGCGTCATCTCGATTTCACCGGCATCAGCGGACACGCGCTTATGTCGACGGCGGTTATGCCCGTCGCGATTTTCGTCGCGCTGTTGCCCGCGCGCAGCGCAATCCGCGCGGCCGGCGCCGTGATCGGCCTGCTGCTGGGCGTGTGGGTCGGGGTATCGCGCGTCGTGCTCGACGCGCATTCGGTGTCGGAAGTGGTGGCGGGCTGCGCGCTCGGCGCGGTGGTCGCGCTGGCGTTCGTGTGGATCGCGTGGCGAGCCGAGTCCGGCAAGCTTGCGCCGACGCCCGTCGCCGCGAGTCTCGCGGCAGTCGTCGTGGCCCTGCATGGCGTGCCGGTGCCGACTCAGCACTGGATCACCGAAATCGCGCTCGGGCTGTCGGGCCACGAGCGCCCTTACGTGCGGGCGAGCTGGAAAGCGAAAACCTATCGCGCCCCTGAGCGCCGCACCGAAGTTCCATCCAAGGAACGCGCGGCCGCCTGACGCGGTCCGCGCCTTCGTGGCGTGACGCTCAGTCGTTCACGCCGATGATCACGCTCGATGCCTTGATCACCGCCACAGCCTTCTGACCTTGCGCGAGGCCGAGCGAGTCGGCGCTCTGATTCGTGATGATCGCGGTGACGGTGGTGCCGCCGTCGAGCGAAAGCGTCACTTCGGCGTTCACCGCGCCCTTCGTCACGCTGGCAACCGTGCCGCGCAACTGATTGCGCGCCGAAAGTTTCGCGTTCGTGTCTTCCATCAGCATGACCCACGACGCCTTGATGAGCGCAAACGCGTCGCTGCCTTCCTTCAGCCCCAGCGATTGAGTGCTTTCGTGCGTGACGACCGCGACGATCGTCTGGCCGCCTGGCAAACCGAGTTCGATTTCATCGTTCACCGCACCGCGCGTGACCTTCGTCACCTTGCCGGCCAGTTGATTGCGTGCGCTTGTTTTCATTCCTAGTCTCCCGATCAGTTGCCAGTCATGGGCGAAGCCTTCGATGGCCGCGCCCGCTCTTTCCAAAAATCTTCGATGCTCGCGCTCGACCGCGCGGTACGTGTCGATGAGGCGCAGCGCCGCCGGCGTCAGCGTCGTTCCGCCGCCGCCCCGGCCGCCCGCCGCGGTCGTCACGAGCGGTTCGCCGGCCAGGTTGTTCATGGTATCGACTGCATCCCACGCCGCCTTGTAGCTCATGCCGACGGCCTTCGCCGCGCCGGTGATCGATCCCGCGTCGCGAATCGCGGCCAGAAGGGCGATGCGCGCCGCGCCGCCGAGCGTCTCCGTGCCGCTGCTCAGCCACACGGAGCCACCGAGTTTCAGCGGGTCGCGCACCTTTGGCAGTGCTGTTTTGGTCATCTGTTGCCTCTGCGGACGTGCCGAAACGATGAAACGCGAACCGCATTATATCGACGGCCTCACACGCGGACGATGCATCGAGCGAAGCAGCCGCTCGCCTTCCCGCGCGTCCTTTCTCGCCGACGCCGCGCCCCACGCACGCGCGAAGCCGCGCTGGTAATCGCTGGCCTCGGGAATGGCCGCGAGCCGGTCGGCGGCGACGGCCGCATCGTTCGCTTCGCCGAGCACTGTCTGCAATTCGCCGAGCCGCTGCGCCGTTTGCTTGCGCGTGCGCCGCGACGTGACCGAGCGGAAGAATTCGAGCGCATAGCGCAGCCGCTTCGCGTGAATACGCACGCGATGCCGCTCGCGCGCTTCCAGCGATGCGAGATCGGGCGCGCGCGCGATGCGCCGGTAGTCCTTGCGAATGCGCTTCGCGGCATAGCTGACCAGCCGTACCGGCTCTGCGTCTTCCTGCGATGCGAAGCGCGCAAGCCATTCGACGAACGCGAGCGTCAGACGCGCGTAACGCTTCGACGCGAGCGCGTCGCGCACCGCATCCCGCGCGACGCGCCGCTTGATGTCGGCGGCGGCGATGAGCGTCTGCCAGCGCTCGGCGCTGTCCTCTGCTTCGGCGTAGGCGGGCAGCGTTTGATCGGTAAAGACGTCCCAGTCGCGCGCATTGGCGAGCAGATCGCCGAACCACTCGAGATCGGGCGCGATGCGCGTATTCCAGGCGTCGTCGACATAACTTTTGAAGAGTTTCAACAGCGTCTTCAGGCGCCGCTGCGCGACGCGCAACTGATGCACATGCTCATCGCCGAGACTTGCATGCGATGCGGCCGCGTTGCCGAACCAGTGTTGCGCCACCGACGCCGCGATCGCGACGAACGCCTCGTGGCGCGTCGCGGTGCGCGGCAGATCGAGCCGTGCCGCATGCACGGGCGCCGTCTCTGATTCCTGCGCTTCGTCCGGCGCGACGAAAAACGACGCTGCGTCGATGACCTCGCCCGCGAGCCTGAACACCGCATCGAACGCGCCGCCCACCGACGCCGCCGCGAGCCGCAAGGTCGGCGGCCCGTTGCTGGAGGCTTCGAGCGTGGCGAGGACATCCGCGCCGCCCGCGTCGATACGCCATTCGATGCGCTCGATCTCACGCTCCAGATCGATATCCGGCAGCGGCACGTCGAGCGGTTCGCGCAACGCATCGTCGGCCTGGGCGAATTCCGTAAGCGATGCCGCCAGATCGTCGCTCGCAGGCCGCGCGAAGGTCCGATAACGCGTGAAGCCGGAAATCGGCGTGCCTTCCTCCTGCACGGCGCACAGCGTGCGCGCGCCGTCCAGCGTGTCGATCGACAGCCGCCAGCCCGGCGCTTTCAGCGGAATGTCCCGTGTCGTGAAGCGCGCGCGCACGGGCGTCACGTCCGCGAAGGCGGCAATGCGCTGCAACGCGTCGGCAAGCGCGCCGACGGAACCTGCGCTGGAACGATGCGATTGCAGCGCAACTTCGACCCACACCGTCATGAAGCCTCCCGAAGCGGTCTCGCGCCGCTATCAAGTCATACGAAAAGCCAGTTTTTTCAAAGTCATGAAATCGACACACGGCGCGGGAAACATGGCCATTTGTGCTTCTGAACGCTGCTCGTCTGCCTTTCCACTCCTCATACGACCTCGCGCAAGGCCGGCCCCAAGGACGCGACATGAACCAGATTGCCTTCCCTTCCCAGAACGGCCGCACGCCCGGACAGCGAATCGCGCTGCTGGTGTTCCTGCTCGCGATCTTCGCGGGCGCCGTGTACTGCATCATGCATCTGCTCGACGACCTCGCGCCGGTGCGCGAATCGTCGGCGTTTCCGTACATCATGCTTGCCATCGCGCTGCTGATCGCGCTTGGCTTCGAGTTCGTCAACGGCTTTCATGACACGGCCAATGCCGTCGCAACCGTAATTTACACGCACTCGCTGACGCCGAACCTGGCCGTCGTCTGGTCGGGCGCATGGAATTTCATCGGCGTGCTGGTGTCGAGCGGCGCGGTGGCGTTCGGCATCCTGCAACTGCTGCCGGTCGAGCTGATCATCGGCGTGGGCAGCTCGCAAGGCTTCGCGATGGTGTTCGCACTGCTGATCGCGGCGATCATCTGGAATCTCGGCACCTGGGCGCTCGGTCTTCCTTCTTCGAGTTCGCATACGCTGATCGGTTCGGTGATCGGCGTCGGCCTGATGAATCAGATGCTGCACGGGACCAACGGCACGTCGGGCGTCGACTGGAGCCAGGCGGCGTCGGTCGGCAAATCGCTGCTGTTCTCGCCGATCGTCGGCTTCGTCGCCGCCGGTTTCCTGCTGTATGTGCTGAAGCTCGTCGTGCGCGTGCCGGCGCTCTACAAGGAGCCGAAGAAAAACACGCCGCCGCCGTTCTGGATTCGCTGCCTGCTGATTCTCACCTGCACGGGCGTGTCGTTCGCGCACGGCTCCAACGACGGCCAGAAAGGCATGGGCCTCATCATGCTGATCCTGATCGGCACGGTGCCGACCGCCTACGCGCTGAACAAGGCTGTGACGGCGAACGAGACGCAGACCTTCGTCGCGGTGAGCCACAGCGCATCCGACGTGCTGCAGCGCTACACCAACGGCGCGGCGCCCGCCGCCGACGCGCGCGGCCAGGTCGAGAAGTTCGTGCAGACGAAGACGCTCGCGCCGGACACGATCGCATCGCTGAAGAGCGTGGTGGATTCGATCGAAGCGCAGATCCGCCCGAGCCAGACGATCGCCGCCGTGCCGCAAGACAACGTCCGCAACGTGCGCAACCAGATGTACATTGCGTCCGAAGCGCTGCGCATCATGGAAAAGCAGAAGACGCCCGCGTTCTCCGCCGATGACACCGCCGTGCTCGACAACTACAAGAAGCAGCTCGACCACGCGACCAAGTTCATCCCGACGTGGGTGAAAGTCGCCGTCGCGGTGGCACTCGGCCTCGGCACGATGGTCGGCTGGAAGCGCATCGTCGTGACGGTCGGCGAGCGCATCGGCAAGTCGCATCTGACGTATGGGCAAGGCGCGTCGGCGGAACTCGTCGCGATGCTGACCATCGGCGCCGCCGATGTCTACGGCCTGCCGGTCAGCACGACACACGTGTTGTCATCGGGCGTCGCGGGCACGATGGCCGCGAACGGCTCGGGCCTGCAATGGCGCACCGTGCGCAGCCTCGCGCTCGCGTGGATCCTCACGCTGCCGGTATCGATCGCGCTCGCGGGTTTGCTGTTCTGGGCCTTCCGCGGCTTGTTCTGACCGCACTTCGGCGTTTCACGAACGGCGCGAAGAATCCCGTCGACGGGCTCTTCACGCCGTGCAACTTTTGCCCGCCCCACCGCATTTCCCCTCTCCTTTTCGACAATCGTATGCTCACGCGCGCGCTCACCAGAACTGCGAGCGCCTTGTTCCACGGGCTTTCACGCGCGCTGGCATGACCGTTGCTATATTGCTCTCGTCGATCGCACAACGGATCTGCCGGCGGCATGAGCCGCCGATCCCCTGGCGTATGACTGTCGATGACAGTTGGGAGGCCGCGCCGGGCGCCGATTCGCCCACGCGGTCTATTTGAACAAGGAGAAGTCGAATGACGATCGGAACCATACTGCTGATCATCCTGATCCTGATTCTGATCGGCGCCATACCTTCGTGGCCGCACAGCCGCAGTTGGGGCTACGGACCGAGCGGGATCGTCGGCGTCGTGCTGATCGTGGTGATCGTCCTGCTGCTGATGGGTCGCCTATGACGCATTGCGGCTGCCAGCCGGCTCGGGCCGCAAAGAAAAAGGGGCGCTCCGTCGGGGCGCCCCTTTTGTCGTCTACGCTTTGTGAGGTGTTTCTAGACCCGCATCACCTGGCCGTTCGGCTCGATCTTGCGCGGGATGACCGGTTCGGTCTGTTTCGGCGATGATGCCTTCGGCCGCGGCGTCACCGGCGGCTGTTCGATGGCGGTCTTGTCGGCGACCTGCTTCACCGTGGTTGCGCTCTTGCGCTTCTTTTTGGCCGAGGCCTGCGCGGTCGCGTGCGCTTTGCTCTTGCCCTTGACGCTCTGTGCTTCGGGAGGATTCCAGACTTCCGTGTAGCGCTCGGCCGCAAAAAGCGTCGACGAGCCGATCAGAAGAACGACGATCAGGAATACGCGCTTCAAGTGATTCGCTCCAACGATTAGTGACCCGCTCTGCGCGAGAGGATGGCGTCGAGTGACTGCTCGGATGTTTGCAGCTCGCGCAAAGCGGCGTCGAGACGCGCAAGCGCACGTGCGACGAAGCGCCCGTCCTGCCCGGACTCGGGCTCGCCTCGAGTGGCGTCGAACGCTGCGTGGACCGCGCGCGTCGCGCGCATGAACCGTTCGAGCGCGGCGGCTTCGAGCGGATCGTTGCGTGGATTCATCGGCCACCTCCCTGTCGCGGACAACCTGTACGAATATACAGTAAGCAGTCGCGGCGGCAAACAGGCGGCGCGCGCCGTGGTGAAAATGCCGAAGCGCCTCTTGACCGGCACGCCAGCCCGACTTCCGTGGCATGCGGCGGCATTTCGCCGCGCCTCCCGGCCGCGCCATGGCGCATTAAGTCCCCCTTAATTCTCTGCCGACACACTCGACTCACGGTCCGGCTCCATCGCCTCCGTCCGCATCGGACGGCCGAGCCACTACCGTGAGGAATGTTGCCATGCCCGCCAATACCGCCGCGCGCCGACGCCCCGCCAACCTCGCACCGACGTTGCGCAAGCAGTATGCGCTCACCCTGCGCGAATGCCGTCTGTCCCTGCCCGTCGAACCGCCCTGGGGCCCGGCTTATCGCATGGTCGAGTGGGCGCTGAAGAACGACCCGCGCGTGCAACGCCGCGTGGTTCCCGCCGATTGCACGCCTTCCCAGATCGCCGATGCGCTCAAGTCCCATGTGCCCGGCCGCCGATATGGCCCATCCGACGACGAAGACTGATCCGGCGCTGCAAGCACAAACACTCATGGCATGCTTGTATTAATCCAAATATGGACTAATATTCGTTGAAAGTTCCTTTGGAGACTCAACGACATGCCCAACGCCGCACACGCCGCCGCGTCGGCCGGCCATCCGGTGCCGCGTCCGGCGCTTGATTCGAGCGATCTTTCCGCCGCCGGCCTGCGCGCGTTCTTCAATATCGCTCGCGACTGGGCGCTTTCCGCCGAAGAGCAGATCACGCTGCTCGGCTCGCCCGGGCGCTCCACGTACTTCAAATGGAAGCATGACCCCGAGTCCGCGCGGCTCGCGCGCGATACGCTGGAGCGCCTGTCGCTGATTCTCGGCATCTACAAGGCGCTGCAAATCCTTCTGCCCGATCCAAAAGCCGCCGATACCTGGATCCGTCGTCCCAACGCCGCGCCGCCCTTCGGCGGTCATCCGGCGCTCGACCGTCTGCTGGCGGGAAACATCAGCGATCTCGTCGCCGTGCGTCAGTACCTCGACGCAATGCGAGGCGGCTGGGCGTGATGGGGATCGCATTCAGCAAGGACACATCGAACTGGCGCGAACGATGGCCGCACGGTCTGCTCGACTGGACTCCCGCATACCGCGTGATTCCGACACGTTTTCCGGCCGTCAATCCCTTCGACCGGGTCGCGTCGCCACAGGATTTCGAGGCGCTCTACGCGCTCGAAGCGATGACCAACGACCGCCTGCGCACCGAAGTCGGCGAACTGGATCTCGTGCCGCCCGAGGAACGCTGCTTCGGGCCGGGATGCGGGCCGATCATGGCGGCGTTCACGCATCTCAACCCGAACGGCAGCCGCTTTTCCGACGGCAGCTACGGCGTGTTCTACTGCGGTCGCGAACGGCAGACGGCGATCGCGGAGACGCGCTATCACTCGGGCCTCTTTCTCGCGGCCACGAACGAAGCGCCGCTGCGTCAGCAGATGCGTCTCTACACGGTGCGGGCGCACGGCGAAGTCGTCGATCTGCGCGGCGATGCGATCGCTGAGGCGGGACTGGATCCGCGCATTCTCGCGCCGGATGATTACGGCCCGGGCAAGGCGCTCGGCCGCGCGGTGCGTGCGGCGGGCGCGCGGGGAATCGCGTATCCGTCGGTGCGCGATCCGGAAGGCGAATGCCTCGCCGCCCTGCGCACGACGATGCTGCGCGACTGCCGTCACGCGGCCTATCTCGAGTACAACTGGAACGGCGAGACGGTCGACTATGTGTTCGAACTGAACCAGATCGGCTGACCGGGCAAACGTTTCACGCGCCTGAACCGATCGCCACCGCGGTTTCGGTGCGCGTGCGCGCCAGCTTCTTCGACGCCGGCCGCGCGGCCTTTTTCGCCGGCTTTCGGACGACCTGTTCCAGCGCCTGGCTCGCCGGATTCTTGCCGCTCGCCTTCAGCGCACCGGCGCGCGCCTTGCGGCTCGATTCGGTGAGCAGCTTCGTGATGCGCGTATCGCTCGGCGCAGCGCCCTTTCGGTTCTTGCGCGCCGCCTCGCGGGTGCGGCGCTTCGCTTCCTTTTCGAGGAAGATCGCGAGCGCGGCTTCATCGGTCTTCAATCCGTGGCGGCGCGACGCGGGCAGCGTTTCCGCCAGTTCGCCCGCCTCGAATGCGTCGATGACCGCGGGATGCACGTAGCACTTGCGGCACACGGCGGGCGTGTTGCGCAGCAGTTGCGCGACTTCCTTGATCGTGCCGACGACATGCTTGCGCGCCTCCGTCACCGTCTCCCATTTGAGCGTTCTGAGCGCCGCGAGCGCGAACACACTGCCGGCCCACGTCCGATAGTCCTTCGCGGTGAAATCCGCGCCGGTGATCTCGTGCAGATACTCGTTGATGTCCGATGAACTGACCGAATGACGCGTGCCGTCCGCATCGAGATACTGGAAGAGATCCTGACCGGGCAGATCCATGCAGCGCTTGACGATGCGCGCGACCCGCGTATCGCTCACGGCGACATCGTGCTCGATGCCGCTCTTGCCGCGAAACCTGAACCTCAGCATCCCCGCCGATACCTTCAGATGACGCTTTCGCAACGTCGTCAGCCCATACGAGCGATTTTCGCGCGCGTACTCCTCGCTGCCGACGCGGATCAGCGTCGTGTCGAGCAGGCGCACGACGGTCGCGAGCACCTTGTTGCGCGGCATGCCGTCGAGCGTCAAATCGCGCGCGACGCGTGAGCGCAACTTCGGCAGCACACCGGAGAACGCGAGCATGCGCTCGTACTTGGTGGCATCGCGGGTTTCGCGCCATTGCGGGTGATAGCGATATTGCTTGCGCCCGCGCGCATCGCGCCCGGTCGCCTGGAGATGGCCGCGCGCGTCGGGGCAGATCCAGACATCGGTGTAAGCGGGCGGAATGGCGAGCGCATTGATGCGGCGAATCTCCGCTTCATCGTCGATACGCCTGCTCTGCGTGTTGAAGTACGCGAATGCGCCGTCGGTCCATTCGCGCGTATAGCCGCGCCGCGAATCGTCCATGTAGCGCAAGCCCGGCGGCAGGTCCTCGGGGCAGCCCTGCACGTCTCCCGTCTCGATGTCGTTTCCGATTCGTGCCACCTTGCGCCTCGCCACTATGCGTTCGATTGATGGCGAAACATCGAGCAACGCGCGTGCCGGACTAGCTGGGTTCAGGGCAGCGGGAGCGCGCCTGCGCCTTCCGCCGTGGCCCAGCGCTCCTTGACGGACCAGCGCTCGTCGGTGCCGGGCTGAACGATCGTGAGCCGCCCTTCCGACGCAAACGCGCCGGTATCGATGAAGATCTGCGCGCCGATCTGCTTGACCGTGCGCGTCGGCGTGTGGCCGCAGTACGTGGGCGAAAGCCCATATTGCTGACCCGGGTCCGCGTGACCGAGCGCGAGGCCGCGGCCCCACAGAATCTGGTTGCGCACGTCGTCAGGAAATTCGGCGACGTCGAGTTCGGCGTCGCAGCCGAAAAACTCCGCGTGCAGCACATTGAAACGCTGCGCGCCCTCGCCGACGATACGCACCAGCGGCAGCTTCGCGAGCCGCGCCGCGAGCACGGCAAGCTGCTCGTCGCTGACCGATTCAGCCCAGTCGCCGCCGATCGCGTACCACGACTGGCGCCGCATCGTGCCGGTCGCGACTGAGATCAGCGAATCCTCGTGATTGCCACGCACCGCGTAGAACCACGGCTTGTCGATGAGATCGATCGCCGTGAGCGAATCCGCACCGCGATCGACGAGGTCACCGACGGAGAACAGCCGGTCCCGCGCACCATCGAAGCCGATTTCGTGCAGCAGATAGCGCAGCGCATCGACGCAGCCATGCAGATCGCCGACCACGAAATCGCGGCCGCTCTCGTTGGCGGAATGCCTGCAGACGATAGGATAGGTAGGACCATTCATGCGTCGATGATAGCGCTGCTCAATGACACCGTGTGAGGGTTGGATCGCTTTTGCAAGCAATCTGGAAGCTGGCTCGACAACCGTTACATCGCCGTTACGTGCGCGCTCGTCATCGACGTAAAAGCTGCCGCCCAGATTATCCGAATCCGCATTTATTGCGCCCGCTTGCGAGCGCTCACCTTGCTGAAAGGCAGACGGGCAATAATCGCAGCCATCGAGCGAAGCCTGGCTCCCATGCGGATCGACACGCGATGAAGCAGATTCTCCCGTCTGTACTGCGCAACCGGCCGCGCGCCCTGATCGGCCTGCTGATCGGTGGCGTCGTGGCCGCTCTGATTCCGGCGCACGTGCGTCCGACTGCGCGCGCACTGCTCGGCTGGGACGCGGCGGTGTGGCTCTATCTCGTGCTGATCTGGCTGAAGATGGCGACCGCGCGTCAGAGCGACGTGCAGGAACTCGCCGAGCGCGAGGACGAGAACGCCGCGACCGTGCTGATGATCGTGAGCGTCGCGGCGATTGCGAGCATCGTCGCGATCGTCGTGGAGTTGTCGACCGCGAAAAACATGGGCGCAGGCGCGGTGCTGCATTACCTGCTGACCGGCGCGACGATGCTCGGCGCCTGGTTCCTGATCCCGACGATGTTCACGCTGCACTACGCGCGGCACTACTATCAGTCGCCGGACAACGACCCCGCGCTCAAGTTTCCCGACCAGCATCTGAAGCCCGATTACTGGGACTTCCTCTACTTCTCCTTCACTATCGCCGTGGCCTCGCAGACCGCCGATGTCGCGCTCGCCTCGACCTCCGCGCGCCGCACGGCGCTCGGGCAAGCGGTGCTGTCGTTCTTCTTCAATCTCGCGGTGCTCGGGCTCTCCATCAACATCGCCGCGAGCATGGTCGGCGGCTGAAACGACGTTGTCACGCGCGCGCCATAAGCTCATCTCATCCGCCGTGTAAAAACGCGGCGCGCGCCGCTGTCAGTTTTACACGCGGTACGTTCGTGCCGTTTCGCGCATGGCCGGAGCGCACGTCGCCATCGTTCGGCACCGACGCGACCGTGCTGCACTGCACACATATCGGCGCGTGGCACACCGATTGCTGCAATGCGCCAGCCATTCCGAATCCCATCCCGATCAGCACTTGCATGCGCGGCCGTTCATCCGCGCGTTCCGCTTGCACAGGAGCCCACTTTGCCCTTGAACGTTCTGCTGGTCGCCTCCGAAGCCGTCCCGCTCGCCAAGACCGGCGGACTCGGCGATATGGTCAGCGCCTACGCCGCCGCACTGCGCGAAGCCGGCGTCGACGCCACCATCCTGCTTCCCGCTTACCCGAATGCGATCGCCCAGGCGCAAGGCCTGAGTAAGGTCGGTACGCTCAGAGGCCTGCCCGGCGGCGATGCGACGCTGTTGCGCGCGCGCATGCCCGACACCGGCGTGCCCGTGCTGCTGCTGCGCTGCGATGCGCTCTACGCGCGCACCGGCCTGTATCAGGACGCACAGGGCCGCGACTACCCGGACAACGCGATCCGCTTCGCGATGCTCTCGGCCGCGGCGGTCAGGATCGCGGAGGGCGTGCGCGGCGTGAAGAAACCCGACATCGTGCACGCGCACGACTGGCATACCGGCCTCACGCCGCTCCTGATGAAGCATGCGGGCGTGCACGCAAAGAGCGTATTCACGATCCACAATCTCGCATTCCAGGGCAACTACGCGCGCTCGCTTGGTGCGTCGCTCGGCGTGCCCGAGAAATGGCTCGTGCATGCGCTCAGCGATCCGAAGAGCATCGAGTTCTACGGCGCGCTGAGTCTGATGAAAGCGGGCATCGTGCATGCCGATCGCGTCACGACCGTCTCCGAGACCTACGCGCGCGAAATTCTCACGCCGCGTTTCGGGCACCTGATGGAAGGCGTGCTGCAAAGCTGCGCCGACAAGTTGTGCGGCGTCGTCAACGGCATCGACGAACAGGCGTGGAATCCCGCTACCGATGCGCTCATCGAACGCAACTATTCGTTCGACGATATGCGCGGCAAGCACGCCTGCAAGCGCGCGCTGCAACGCAAGTTCGGCTTGCCCGTCGATCCGTTCGCGCCGCTGATGGCGATCGGCAGCCGCATGACCGGTCAGAAACTGGCCGATGTCGTGCTCGAAGCGCTGCCGCGTCTGCTGGAGAAGCATCCGCGTCTGCAACTGGCGGTGATCGGCAAGGGCGAAGCGTATATCGAAGCGGGCTTCCGAAAGCTCGCGCAGGAATGGCCGGACCGGGTCGGCGTGTATATCGGATATGACGAGCGGCGCGCGCATGCATTGCACGCGGGCGCGGACATCCTGCTACATGGCAGCCGTTTCGAGCCCTGCGGCCTTACGCAGATGTACGCGATGCGCTATGGCACGCTGCCGGTCGCATCGCGCGTGGGCGGCCTCGCCGACACGATCGTCGATGCGGCGCAAAACGCGGATCACGCGGCCTACTCCGCGCTGCGTCCGTCGATCGTGCTGCGCGACGGCACGCACGACATGCCGATTGCGGCGATGTCCGCGCCGCGCGCCTCGCACGCGCCCACCGGCTTTCTCTTCGATGGCGGACGCGCGGGCGATGTCATCGACGCCGCGAGCCGCGCGCTCGATGCCTACATGCGCCCGCAGGTGTGGCGCGCGCTGCAGCGCAACGCGATGTCCCGCGATTTCGGATGGAACGAAGCCGTCACGAAGATGGTCGCACTGTACGTCGGCGTGAGCGACGCGCGCCCGAGCCGCACGGCACTGCGCCCGCGCCGCGATGCCGACATCATGCAGGCGCCCGCGCACATGCCCGCGCAGGCGCACGACGCGCATTCGCTTGCGCGCACTGCCTGAGCATGTCCGCTGCAGTTGTTCCATAGTAGTGCCCTGAAGTTGCACTGAGCCGGACACGCCGGGCGCGGCACGCTACGTGCTGCCTCGCCGTGCGTTGACGATCACTTGGGGACCGTGGCGCCCACCGTGCGCGCGAAGAGCGCTCGATACACGGTGCATCGCGGAGCGCGGCCAGGCAGGCGTCGATTCGAACGGCGCCAGGGTGTAATCTGAGTTCCGCCTGAGAGCCCGCGCGATCCGCGACATCGGGACGGCTCTTCAGCCAGTTTGGCCCGTGAGCGTGATCGCGATCGATGCCCGCATCCCCGCCACCGCAGGACGACTCTGGAAAAGACTAACGATGGAAAACCATCAAGCTCATCATGCGTACGCGCCGCGTATCTACTTCATCGATCCTCTGCTCGTCGGCCCGCTCGCGAACTGGCCCGCCCAGTTCGAGCACGCGGCCGGGCTCGGCTTCGACCATGTCCTGATCGGCTCGCCTTTCGTGCCCGGCAGCAACGGGCATCGCGAAGCGGTGGCGGATCATCATCGGCTGCATCCCGTTTTCGAATCCGATGCGAGCGCAGCCGAGGGTCTGCGCCAGCTTGCCGACGCCGCGAAGAAGCACGATCTCACCTTGCTCGTCGATATCGTGATCGATCGCGTGAGCGCCGAGGGCGGCCTCTATCAGGAGAACAAACACTGGTTCCAGCCGTTCGAAAGCGCGGACGCGCGGCTCGATCCGCGCAAGCCGCCGCGTCAGCGCGATGTCGCCTGGGCGAACTTCGCCGACGGCGAGTCCGCGCATCATCTGACCGAATGGTGGGCGCGGGAGCTGAACGTGCTGGCCGCGGCGGGCGTCGGCGGCTTTCGCTTCGATTCGCCTTACGCGGTGCCGGCGCACGTGTGGCGCAGGCTCGGCGCGGCCGTGCGCGAAAAGCATCCGGACACGCGCTGGCTCGCGTGGACCGTCGGCGCGACGCGTCATGATCTGCATGGTCTCGTCGATGCCGCGTTCGACGCCGTGTTCGCCTCCACGCGCTGGTGGGACTTCAAAAGCGCATGGCTCTTCGACGAGCACGCCGCGCTCACGCGCATCGCCTCGCCTATAACGTTCCCCGAAGATCCGTTCGGCGCGCGTCTCATCAGCGATCTCTCCGATACGAGCGACACCGCGATCGTCGAACGCGCCTACACGCGCGTGCTCGACACCGCCGCCGCGCTCGGCACCGGCATCATGGTGCCGATGGGCTTCGAATACGGCGTCGGCCTGCCGATGTCGCCGCAATACGGCGTCGCGGCGGAATACCAGCGCGCGAAGAGCGAGAAGCGCATCGATCTCACGGCGCGCGTGCGGCGCGCGAACGAACTGCAGCGCAATGTCGGCACGCTGTCGAGCGTCGGCGAACTGCGCTCGCTGACGGGCGCGGGCACGCCGTACGCCGCGCTGATTCGCGCCGATGGCGGCGATCTGCGTCACAGCGAAGGCGCCGTGCTCGCGATCATCAATCCCGATCTCGTCGCGCCCGTCCATGTCGATACGCTGCATCTGCTCGAATCGGTGCCGGGCAACTACACGCGCTTCGCGCTCATCGACGATGCCATGGAGAAGGCCGAACGCCTCGCGCCGTTCACGCTGAAGGCGGGCGAAGTGCGCCTGTTCCGCGCGGAAGCCGAGCCGTTCATCCTGCTTGCGCAACCGCAGGTGAAGCGCGGCGCGAAAACCGCCGACAAGAAATCCGTGACCGAGGCGATCGCCGCGCCACGCGTATCGATCGAAAGCGTCACGCCATCCATCGATCACGGGCGCTTTCCGGCGAAGCGCATCGTCGGCGAGGCGCTGGAGATTCAGGCCGCGATCTTCGCGGAAGGTCACGACAAGATCGCCGCCTCCGTGCAATGGCGCGCCGCCGACGAAACCGACTGGCACGAAGCGCCGATGACCGCCGTGCAGCCCGCCGGCCTCGATCTGTGGTCGACTCGCATTCCGCTTGAACGCGTGGGCCGTCATGAATTCGTCGTGATGGCATGGCGCGACGATTACGCGTCGCTCGTCGACCACATGCAGAAGAAGCTGAAGGCCGGACAGACCGTCGAGCTCGAAGTCGAGGAAGCGAAGCACCTGTTCGCGCTGATTCTCGCGGAAGTCAAGACCGCCGACGATGCCGACAGCGACAGCGCCCCGCTCGACGCCATCGTCAAGGAATTCACCAAAGCCAATGACGCGCGCAAGCTCGAACTCGTGCTCGCGCCCGCGACCGCGAAGGCGGTTGCGGCGGCGAGGCATCGGCCGTTCCTGTCGCGCGATCCGGTGGTGTATCGCGTCGACGCCGAACGCGCCGCCGCGCGCTTCGCGAGCTGGTACGAGATCTTCCCGCGCTCGATGAGCGACGACGTGAATCGTCACGGCACTTTCATCGACGTGATCGGCAAGATGCCGCGCATCCGCGAAATGGGCTTCGACGTGCTCTATTTCCCGCCGATCCATCCGATCGGCATTGCCAACCGCAAGGGCAAGAACAACACGCTCACGGCCGAGCCGGGCGATGTCGGCAGCCCGTATGCGATCGGCGGCAAGGAAGGCGGCCACACGGCCGTGCATCCGGAACTCGGCAATCTCGACGACTTCAAGCGCATGCTCGAAGCCGCGCATGAACACGGCCTCGAGATCGCGCTCGATTTCGCGGTGCAGTGCTCGCCGGATCATCCGTGGCTGAAGGAACATCCGACATGGTTCGCGTGGCGTCCCGACGGCACGCTGCGCTATGCAGAGAATCCGCCGAAGAAGTATCAGGACATCGTGAATCCGGACTTCTATGCGCAGGACGCGAAGCCCGAACTATGGATCGCCCTGCGCGATGTCTTCCTGCACTGGGTCGCGGCGGGCGTTCGCATCTTTCGCGTCGACAACCCGCATACGAAGCCGTTTCCGTTCTGGGAATGGGTGATCGGCGACGTGCGCGCGCGTCATCCCGACGTGATCTTCCTCGCCGAAGCCTTCACGCGGCCGCGCGTGATGAATCGCCTCGCCAAACTCGGCTTCTCGCAGTCGTACACGTACTTCACGTGGCGCGAAAGCAAGCGCGATTTCATCGAGTACATGCACGATCTCACGCAGACCGACGCGAAGGATTACTTCCGCCCGAACTTCTTCGTCAACACGCCGGACATCAATCCGCGCTTCCTGCAAAGCTCCGGGCGGCCGGGCTTCGTGATCCGCGCGGCGCTGGCGGCGACCTTGTCGGGCCTGTGGGGCGTCTACAGCGGCTTCGAGCTGTGCGAGTCGGCCGCGCTGCCCAACAGCGAGGAATATCTGCACTCCGAGAAGTACGAGCTGAAGGCGTGGGACTGGAACCGGCCCGGCAACATCGTGACCGAGATCACCGCGCTCAACCGCATCCGCCGCGCGAATCCCGCGTTGCAGACGCATCTCGGCGTGAACTTCCTGCCCGCGCATAACGATCACATCCTGTTCTTCGAGAAGGCGAACGCATCGCGCGATAACGTCGTGCTGGTCGCGATCAATCTCGATCCGTTCAACGAGCAGGGCGCGGATATCGACCTGCCGTGGCAGACGCTCGAACGCTGGGGCGTGCACGACTGGGACGCCGTCGCGGTCGAAGATCAGGTGACGGGCGAACAATTCGAATGGCGTGGACGGCGTCAGCACGTGCGGCTCAATCCGCATTCGCTGCCGTTCGCGATATGGCGCATTTCGCCGACCTGGGGCTTGCCGAAGCCTCAACCGAACGAGGAAGGATGAATCACCGGCGGCGAACGAGAGCACACCAATAACAAGGGCGGCAGCTAGCTCGCACGAAACATTGGAGCGAAACGTGGATACAAGGGTGAAGCGCAACAAGAAGGCGTCGAGTCTCAGCGATGATCCGCTCTGGTACAAGGACGCGATCATCTATCAGGTTCACATCAAGTCTTTCTTCGATGCGAACAACGACGGCATCGGCGATTTCCCCGGCCTGCTCGCGAAACTCGACTACATCGCGGAGCTGGGCGTCGATGCGATCTGGCTGCTGCCGTTCTATCCGTCGCCGCGCCGCGACGACGGCTACGACATCGCCGACTACCGCAATGTGCATCCGGATTACGGCACCATCGCGGACGTCAAGCGCTTCATTCAGGAAGCGCACGCGCGCGGCATACGCGTGATCACCGAGCTCGTCATCAATCACACGTCGGATCAGCATCCGTGGTTTCAGCGCGCTCGGCATGCGAAGCCGGGCTCGAATCATCGCAACTACTACGTGTGGTCCGATACGGACAAGAAGTATGAAGAGACGCGCATCATCTTCATCGACACGGAGCCGTCCAACTGGACCCACGATCCGGTCGCGGGCCAGTATTACTGGCATCGCTTCTACGCGCACCAGCCGGATCTGAACTTCGACAATCCCGCGGTCCTCAAGGAAGTGCTTTCGGTGATGCGCTTCTGGCTCGACATGGGTATCGACGGGCTGCGGCTGGATGCGGTGCCTTACCTCGTCGAGCGCGAAGGCACCAACAACGAGAATCTGCCGGAAACGCACGACATTCTGAAGAAGATTCGCGCGACCATCGACGCGGAGTATCCGAACCGCATGCTGCTCGCGGAAGCGAATCAGTGGCCGGAAGACGTGAAGGAATACTTCGGCGACGAAGACGAATGCCACATGGCGTTCCATTTCCCGCTGATGCCGCGCATCTACATGTCGATCGCGAGCGAGGACCGCTTTCCGATCACCGACATCATGCGGCAGACGCCCGATCTCGGCACGACCAATCAATGGGCGATCTTCCTGCGCAACCACGACGAGCTCACGCTCGAAATGGTCACGGACTCCGAGCGCGACTATCTGTGGAACACGTATGCGAGCGATCGCCGCGCGCGTCTGAATCTCGGCATAAGGAGGCGTCTCGCGCCGCTCATGGAGCGCGATAGAAGACGCATCGAACTGATCAATTCGCTGCTGCTGTCGATGCCGGGCACGCCTGTCATCTATTACGGCGATGAACTCGGCATGGGCGACAACATCCACCTCGGCGATCGCGACGGCGTACGCACGCCGATGCAGTGGTCGTCCGACCGCAACGGCGGCTTCTCGCGCGCCGATCCGGAACAGCTCGTGTTGCCGCCCGTGATGGGCTCGCTCTACGGCTATGACGCGGTGAATGTCGAATCGCAGAGCCGCGATCCGCATTCGCTGCTGAACTGGACGCGCAAGATGCTCGCAGTGCGCCGCTCGAAGCATGCGTTCGGACGCGGCACGATCCGCTTCCTGCGGCCCGCGAACCGCAAGATCCTCGCGTATCTGCGCGAGCTCGAAGGCGAACCGCCGATTCTGTGCGTCGCGAATCTTTCGCGCGCGCCGCAGGCGGTGGAACTCGACCTGTCGGAGTTCGATGGATCGGTGCCGCTGGAAATGACCGCCGATTCGCCGTTTCCGGCGATCGGCAAGCTCACGTATCTGCTGACCTTTCCGCCTTACGGTTTCCTGTGGTTCCAGCTGTGCCCGGGGAACATGCGGCCGGCGTGGGCGCAGGCGCCCTCGGAGCAATTGCCCGAATTCGTGACGATGGTGATACGCGCGGGACAGACCGGCCCGACGCCGGAGAACGTGCGCCTGCTCGAATCGGAAGTGCTGCCGAATTACCTGAGCAAGCGCCGCTGGTTCGCGTCGAAGGATCAGAAACTGCATGGCGTGCGCCTCGCCGCGCTGACGACGATCGAAGGCGCCGGCTTCGCGTTCACTGAAATCGAAGCCGATGTCGGCGATCATTGCGAGCGCTACGTGCTGCCGCTGTCGATCGCGTGGGGCACGGAAACCACCTCGCCGCTCTATATGCAGCTCGCGCTGGCGCGCGTGCGGCGCAACCGCAATATCGGGCATCTCACCGATGCGTTCTCGGTGCCGCAGTTCACCTACGGCGTCATGCGCAAGCTGAAGGAACGCGCGGTCGTGCCGACGGTGCAAAAGAGCGAGATCCGCTTCATTCCGACCGAGCGGCTCAACGAACTCAACTACTATCCCGCCGATCTGCCCGAGATCCGCTGGCTCGCGGCCGAACAGAGCAACAGTTCGCTCGTGATCGGCGACAAGGTCGTGTTGAAGCTGGTGCGGCGCATCGTCGGCGGCATTCATCCCGAAGCGGAGATGAGCCGCTATCTGACGAAGCTCGGCTATGCGAACACCGGCCCGCTCTACGGCGAAGTCGTGCGTGTCGATCCGCAGGGCGTGCCGCATACGCTCATCATCCTGCAGGGCTATATCGACAATCAGGGCGATGCGTGGAACTACGCGCTCGACTATCTGCGCCGCACGGTCGATGAACTCGCCGTCGCGGTGGAAGCGGAGGAGCATACGCAGGAACGCGATGCGCAGCTCGAAGGTTTCGCGGGCTACGGCACGATCGCGGGCGTGATCGGCAAGCGGCTGGGCGAGTTGCATGTCGCGCTCGCCACGCCCACCGACGATGAAGCATTCGCGCCACAGCGCGCGAGCGCCGAAGACGCGCAAGGATGGATCGACGGCACGCTGAAGCTGCTCGATTCGGCGCTCGATATCCTCGCGCAGAAGATCGGCGAGTTCAACGAGCACGACCGTTTCCTCGCGCAGAGCCTGCTCGATCGACGCGACCTTCTGGTCGACGCGGTGAAGAAACTCGTCGCGCCCGGCGCCGATGCGCTGTGCATCCGCATCCACGGCGATTTCCATCTGGGCCAGGTGCTGATGGCCCAGGGCGACGCCTATCTGATCGATTTCGAAGGCGAGCCCGCGCGTGCGCTCGAAGAGCGCCGCAGGAAGACGAGCCCGCTGCGCGACGTCGCGGGCCTGCTGCGATCGCTGTCGTATGCGAGCGCCGCGGCGCAATCGACGACGGAAAACGCGCCCGCGCAGACAGCGGATCGCAAGCGCGCGCTGTTCGAGCGGATGCGCGCGTTCGCCGAGGAGAGCTTCTTGCGTGAGTACATGGCGGCGATTGCATCGTCGCCTGAAACGATCGCGGCCGAAGACGTGTTTCAACCGTTGCTCGATCTCTTCCTGATCGAGAAGGCCGCTTACGAAATCCGCTACGAAGCAGCGAACCGGCCGACCTGGATCGGCCTTCCGTTGCGGGGTCTCGCGTCGCTCGCCAGCCGTTTGCTGGGAGATACGGGCGAGCCGCCCGCTCCGGGCACGCGACCCGTGTTCGGAGCAACCAAGGACAATCCGGATGGAACCCACCATGAACACTCGTAGCGATCCGGCGGATACCAGGAATCCGGCGCACGGCCTCAATCCGCTCGACATCGACGCACTCGTCGAGGCCCGGCATCCCGATCCGTTCTCGATGCTCGGCCTGCATCAAACCGATCTGGGGCATGTCGTGCGCGTGTTCCTGCCGGGCGCATCGTCCGTGGGCGTGACGGATGCGGGCAACGGCGAGCACATCGGCTCGCTCGCGCGCATTCACGATGCGGGCCTCTATGCGGGCTTCGTCGAGCGGCCGACGGCGTATCGTCTGCAGATCGACTGGCACGGCACGCCGCAGGAAACGCACGACACGTATTCCTTCGGCCCCGCTTTGCCCGATGAATGGCTGACGCGTCTATCGCATGCGGACCCGTATGCGGTGCTCGAATGTCTCGGCTCGCGCCCGGTCACGCATGGCAATGTCGCGGGCGTGCGTTTCGCGGTGTGGGCGCCGAATGCGCGCCGCGTGTCGGTGGTCGGCGACTTCAACACGTGGGATGGCCGGCGCCACCCGATGCGTCTGCGTCACGATGCGGGCGTCTGGGAGCTGTTCATTCCGGGCATCGGCGCGGGCACGCGCTACAAGTACGAGATCGTCGCACGCGACGGCCACGCGCTGCCGCTGAAGGCCGATCCCTGCGCGATGCAGAGCGAGAAGCCGCCTTCGACGGCATCGGTGGTCGCGGATGCGGACGCCATCGATCACTACGCATGGACCGATGCCGAATGGATGGCCACGCGCGGCGGCAAGCAGACCGCGCAATCGCCGATCACGATTTACGAGGCGCACGCCGAATCGTGGTTGCGCGTG
>Ga0160459_100189_pt1 | contig 34030 bp, 30 predicted proteins | sample HID1973K_E6MG_FD_108208 | JGI IMG/M metagenome (GOLD analysis project Ga0160459, IMG submission 108208) | Enriched mosquito-associated microbial communities from UW Madison campus, WI, USA - HID1973K_E6 MG | ecosystem: Host-associated > Arthropoda: Insects > Digestive system > Unclassified ... | reverse complement strand
GGCGCGTTCGGCACGCTGATCATCGGCGCGGACGGCTCGTATCGCTATGTCATCGACAACAACAATGCGCAGGTGCAGGCGCTCGTACCCGCCGATGCACCGCTCGTCGACACGTTTACCTACGCGCTGGCCGACGCGGGCGGGCTCTCCGATCTCGCCCAGTTGCGCATCGAGGTTCACGGCGCGAACGACAATCCCGTCGCGAGCAACGACGCGGGCGCGGCCAGCGCCGGTTCGGCCAGCACCGGCGTGAATCCCGTCGATGCGACCGGCAACGTCATCACGCAGGCGAGCCGCCCTGGCACGACGACGCAGCCGGGCGGCAACGGCATCGACACGGACGTCGACCATACCGACAATCCGAACACGCTTCTCGTGGTGAACGGCGCTCGAACCGGCGCCGAAGCGGCGGGCGGCGGCCTCACGGCGGTCGCCGCGGGCACGACCGCCGCGAACGGCACGAGCATCGCGGGCCTGTATGGCACGATCCGCATCGGCGCGAACGGCGCGTACGACTACGCCGTGGACAGCAACAACGCGGCGGTGCGCGCGCTCGCGCCCGGCGCGACGCTCACCGAAACCTTCACGTACCGGATCGTCGATACGAGCGGCCTCGCGGATCAGGCGCAACTCGTCATCACCGTGCGCGGCGTGAACGACGCGCCGACGCCCCAGACCGACACCGGCCGCGCGGTGGAAGCAGGCGGCGCGAGCAACGGCACGCCGGGCGTCGATCCGTCCGGCAACGTGCTCGCCAACGACAGCGATCCCGAGCGCGACCCGCTGACGGTATCGGCGATCCGCACGGGCGCGTCGTCGGGCGCGGGCACGGCGGGCACATTGGGCCAGCCGCTGCGCGGCGCTTTTGGCACGCTGACGCTCGGCGCGAACGGCGCGTGGCAGTACATCGTCGACAACGCCAACCCGAATGTGCAGGCGTTGCGGCTCGCGTCCGACCTTCTGACCGAGCGCTTCACCTACACGGTCACGGACTCGCACGGCGCGGCGGCGCAGGCCGAGCTGGACATCGTCATTTCCGGCAGGAACGACAATCCGGTCGCGCAAAACGACGTGGCGAGCGCGATGGAAGCCGGCGGCACGCTCAACCAGACGCCGGGCGTCGATCCGTCCGGCAACGTGCTCCTCAACGACACGGACGTCGACGCCGGCGACACCAAAGCTGTCGATGGCGTGCGCGTCGGCGCCGAAGCCTCGGCCGGCAACTTCGCCGCCGTCACGGGCGCGACCTCTGTCGCGGGCACCTACGGCACGTTCACGATCAATCCGAACGGCAGCTACACCTACGTCGTCGACAACAGCCTGCCGGCCGTGCAACGTCTGATCATCGGCCAGAGCGTGCAGGAAACCTTCACCTACCGCATGCACGACGCAGCGGGCGCGAGCGACACGGCGCAGATCTCCGTGCAGATTCGCGGCGCTTTCGACGCGCCCGTCGCCCACGACGATTTTGCCCTGGCTTCGGCGAATATCGGCAACGGCAGAGCCTTCGACGCCGTCGGCAACGTGCTCACCAACGACACCGACGTCGATCAGACCGACTCGCTCAGCGGCAACGCGGCCCGCGCAGGCGGCCCGGCCGCGGCCGAGCCGTTGTCGGCGATCACGCCGGGCAGCAGCAGCAACGTCGACGCTACGATTCTGCAAGGGCAGTACGGCAGGCTTTTCATCGGCGCGAACGGTACCTATGTCTATCGCGTGGATACGACCAATCCGACGGTCATCGCGCTGGGTCCGCTGCAAACCGTCGACGACGTTTTCACGTATCGCGTGCGGGATCGCGACAACCTGACGGACCTGGGGCGGCTCACGATCGTCGTGCGCGGACGCAACGATGCGCCCGTCGTCCGCGACGACACCGCGACCGCCGTCGAAGCCGGCGGCATGAGCAACGCGACGCCTGGCGTGGACCCATCGGGCAACGTGCTCGCCAACGACTCCGACGCCGACGGCGACGCCATCCACGTGAGCGCCGTGCAGGGCGAGAGCGGCGCGGTCGGCACGCCGCTGCGAGGCGCATACGGCACGCTGACGATGAACGCCGACGGCACCTGGCGCTATGCCGTCGACAATGCATCGGCCGCGGTGCAGGCGCTGCGCACTAGCGGCCAGACGCTGCAGGACGTGTTCACTTATACGAGCGTGGATGTGCTCGGCGCGCAAGGCACGGCGCAGTTGCGCGTCACCATCGACGGGCGCGACGACACGCCCGTTGCGCGCGACGACGGCAGCACCGCGATCGAAGCGGGCGGCGTGAACAACGGCACGCCGGGACGCGACGCCACCGGCAACGTCCTCGCCAATGACACCGACGTCGACAGCGCAGCCAACGGCGAGACGAAACAGGTCGTGAGCATCGCCAACGATGCGGGCGGCAGCGCCGAAGCAGGACAGGCGCTTGCGGGGCACTACGGCACGCTCGTCGTGAATGCGAACGGCAGCTACGACTATGTCGTGGATAACGCCAACGCAGCCGTGCAGGCGCTGCGCACGAGCGGCGACACGCTCACCGAAACATTCTCGTACCAGATGCGCGACACGGCGGGCGCAACCTCGCGGGCCACGCTCACGGTCACGCTCCACGGCGCCGACGATACGCCCGCCCCGCACGACGACAGCAACGTCGCGAGCGATCAGGCGCCCGCGCCGCAGGCACGCGGCAACGTGCTCCCCAATGACGCCGATGCCGATGCGAACGATCATCTCGACGTCGCCGGCGTACAGTCGGAAACCGGCGCCGCCGCCGCGCCGGGACACGCGCTTGCGGGCCGCTACGGCACGCTCACGTTGAACACGGACGGCACGTACACCTACGCGATCGACCTGACGAACCCGCAGGTGCTGGCGGCGGCCGGACTCGGTCAGGTGCTGGCGGACACCTTCACCTACACCGTGAGCGACACCGCGGGCGCGACCGCGCAAGCCGCGCTGGTGATCCACCTCGACATTGCGTCGCCCTATATTCCGCCAGCAGGCGCGGGCCCGTACTGGAACGAGGCGCTCGCGACGACGGCCAACTCGCAGACAGAACAGAACATCGTGCCCGTCGTGTTCGTGACGCCCGTCGTCGAGGCGGACGCCGTGCGCGCGACCGAGCGCTCGCGCGAGGCGGACGGCAGCCAGATCGGCTGGCCGCTCGAACCCGATACGTCATTGGCGTCCCGCCCGATGCCCGAGCTTCAGCCCGGCGAATTCGTCGGCCGGACCGTGCGCGACAGCCAGCTCGCGAGCACCTTCGATCAGGCGTGGATATTCGGCCGGCACGGACGTGTGAGCCTCGATGCGGACGGCCTGCTCGCCGATCCTTCGGTGTTCGCCGCGCTCGCGAACCATCTGACGGACGGCATGCATCCGCCCGTCGAAAAAGAGCCCGCAAAGACCGCGCAAGCCTTCGCGTCGCAATTGCATGAAGCCGCGCGCAAGCTGCCCGCCATGCGCGGCAGAACGGCCAGCCGCTAGCTCTCGAACGAGGATTCGCGCCATGCCAAGACCTCAGCCGCATCTGTCCGGAGCCGCGGCCGCCTTCGCGCTGTGCGTCCTCGCGGGCTGCTCGTCCCTTCAGCCGCAACCCGCGACGACCGATCAGATCCGCGACCGCGTGGTCACCGACCAGCTCGCCATGTACGACGCGCAGGAGCCGGTCAAAGGCCCCATCACGTTCTATCAGGCCGCCGCGCGCGCGCTGAAGTACAACCTAGACTACCGGCTCAAGCTGATGGAAAGCGCGCTCGCCGCGAATCTGCGCGATGTCTCGACCAATGCGCTGTTGCCGCAACTGGTGGCCTCGGCGGGCTATTCGTATCGCAGCAACGACTCGGGCGGAACGTCGATCGGCATCGAGGATCGGCAGGTGAGCTTGCGGCCGTCGACGTCGGAGCAGCGCTATCACGAACTGGTGTCGCTCGGCATGACGTGGAACCTGATCGACTTCGGCATGGCGTATTACCGCACGCAGCAACGCTCCGACCAGATGCTGATGGCCGAGGAGCGCCGCCGCAAGGTCGCGCAGAACGTGCTTCAGGACGTGCGCAACGCCTACTGGCGCGCGCTGTCCGCGCAGCGCCTGAAACCGGAAGTCGATCAGTTGATCGCGCGCACCCAGTCTGCGCTGCGCAACGCGCACGAGGCGCAGGACAAGGGGCTCATGCCGCGGCAGGACGTACTGGCCTATCAGCGTGCGCTGCTCGACGCCATTTCGCTCTTGACCGTGCGCCGGCAGGATCTGGAATTCGCGCAGGCCGAACTGGTCGCGCTGATGTCGTTGCCGCCCGGCACGCCGCTCGTGCTCGCCGATACCAACGATGGCGCGCTGCCATTGCCGCCCCTGTCCACGCCGCAGCCGACGCTCGAACTGATCGCCTTGCAGAACCGCCCGGAGATCATGGAAGAGTGGTATCGCAAACGGGTCAACGAGAACGACATCAGGATCGCCAAGGCTCAGTTGTGGCCGAACATCGGCATCGACATGAACGTGAACTATGACTCCAACACCTATCTCTACAACAACTATTGGGCGGCGGTGGGCGTGCGTGTGTCGCTGAATCTGTTCCGGCTGCTGCAACTGCCGGCGCTGAACGAGCAGGCCGCCTCGCAGGAGCAGACCGACAACCTGCGGCGCATGGCGCTTTCGATGGCGATTCTCACGCAAGTGCGCATCGGCTCGCTGCGCTATCAGCTCGCGTTGCAGGAACTGAGCTTCGCCGACGACAGCCTGCGGGTCGATCACGATCTCCTCGATTACGCCAACGCCGCCCGCACGTCGTCGATCGGGTCCGAGCTGGAAGTGATCCGCGCCGAAGGGCGTTATCTCTTGTCGCGCTATCTGCGCGAGGCGGCATATTCCGACTGCCAGTCGGCGTGGGGACGGCTCTACAACTCGCTGGGTTACGACGTCATGCCCGATGCCATCGCGAAAGACGACGTCGATACGCTCGCACTCGAAATCAAGCGCACGATGACGCGGCAGGAGACGTATCTGCCGAGGCTTCCCGCCCCCGACTCGGCCGCGCCGCTCGCGCCGTTCGGACAGATGTCGCCGCCCGCACCCCCGGTGGCGCAACCGCTTGTCGCCCAGCCTGCCGGAGCGAGCGATGCCACATCCGTGCGCTGAACGCATCCGGCGCGCGGCCGCGCTTTTGCTGTTCGTCCTGCCGCTCGCGCAGGCCGCAAAGCCCGCCGCCGGCGACGGTCTCGACGATCCCAACGCGATCCGCGTGCTGCTCGCGCCCAGTCTCGAAACCACGCTGTCGAGCGAGATGAACGGCACCGTCACCGATCTGCACGCGTCGCTCGGCAAGCCGATCGCGAAGAACGCCGTGATCGCGCAGATGAACTGCGCCGAAGTGCAGGCGCGCGCGAGCGTCGCGAAAGCGGAGCTGAACATGGCGACTCAGAATCTCGCCGCCAAGCGCAGCCTGCGCGATCTGAAAGCGGCGGGCGATATCGAAGTGGCGATGGCGTCCACCGATGTCGAAAAGGCCAAGGGCGCGCTCTCGCTCGCGAAAGCGCAACTCGGCTATTGCCAGGTGATCGCGCCGTTCAGCGGACGTATCGCGAAGGTGTACGTCAAGCCGTATCAGACCGTCAGCGCGGGCACGCCGATCGTCGATCTGGTCAGCGACGGCGCCCTCAAGGTGCGGCTGAACGTGCCATCCGCGCTGCTTGTCAGGCTGCGTTCGGGCAGCCGGCTCGATATCACCATCCACGAAACCGGCAAGACCTATCCGGCGCACGTGAGCGCGGTCAACGCGCGGGTCGACGCGGTCGCGCAGACGGTCGAACTCGAAGCGCAGCTCGACGGCGCGCCGCAGGATCTCGTCGCGGGCATGAGCGGCGTCGCGCGGATTCCGGCGAATCCCTGAACGAGCCGCGATGAACGAACCCTTCCCTCCCGCGCCGCTGCTGCTCTATCTGGACGCGCTGCGCGAGCGCGCGATGGCGGCCGAAACGGTCGATGCGCTCGCGTTCACGATGGCCAACGATCTGCACGCGGTGCAGCCCTTTCGGCAGGCGCTCGTGTTCGCCGATCGCGGCAGGCATTGCGAGCTCGTGTGCGCGTCCGGTCTCGCCTCGCCCGCCGAAGATTCGCCCTATCTCGTCTGGCTCGGGCGCGCGAGCGCGTGGATCGCGGCGCGGCTCGCCAGCGACGAGCCGCAATGGTTCGCGCGTGACGCCGTCGATCCGCCGCCCGACATCGCCGATGGCTGGGCCGAATGGTGGCCGAAGGGCGTCTGGTGCGTGCCGGTGCATGCGCCGAACGGCAAGCGGCTCGCGCTGCTCTTCGTGCTCCTTGACGATCCACCGGCCGAAGCCTTCTCCGCCGTGCTGCGCGGCACGGTCAAGACCTGGGGTTACTGCTGGTGGTCGCTTACGCGGCGCAGCCTGCGCTTCGGCTGGCGGCCGTCGCGCCGGCAGGTGCTCGCCGCGTGCGCGGCGGCCGCGCTGCTGCTGTTCGTTCCGGTGCGGCAGACCGTGCTCGCGCCCGCCGAAATCGTCTCGGGCAGCGCGCGCATCATCAGCTCGCCGATCGACGGCGTCATTGCCTCGCTCGCCGTGCGGCCCAATCAGCGCGTGGACGCGGGCGCGCTGCTCTTCTCGCTCGACGAGACGTCGCTGAAAAGCCGTGTCGACGTACTGCAACGGCAGGTCGCCGTCGCGGATGCCGAGCTGACCGCCGCGAGCCAGCGCGCCTTCGACAACGCGCAGAGCAAGAACGAGCTGACCGTGCTGAACGGCGTCGCGGAACAGCGCCGCGCGGAACTCGCCGCAGTGACGGCGCAGTTGCAGCGCACGCGGGTCTTCGCGCCGGAAAACGGCGTGGCCGTGTTCAGCGATCCCAACGACTGGATCGGCAAGCCCGTCATCACCGGCGAGCGCATCCTGCAACTCGCCGATCCGGGCAAGCCCGCGATCCTCATCCATCTGGCCGTCGCGGACGCCATCGCGCTCGATCCCGGCGACGAGGTCACGCTCTATCTGACGGCGTGGCCGCTCGCGCCGCTGCACGGCCGCATCGTCGAGACGAGCTACGAGGCGAAGGCGACCGAGGATGACATCGTCGCGTACCGGCTGCTCGCGAGCGTCGACGATGGCGTGAGCGAGCGCGAGCATGCGCGGCTCGGCCTGCACGGCACGGCGAAGCTGTACGGCCGGCCGGTGAGCCTCGCGTATTACCTGCTGCGCCGGCCGCTCGCCGCGCTGCGCGCCTGGTCGGGACTGTGATGACGATCGATCCCGACGCGCCCTCGCCCGCCCTGCGCGAAGACCTGCGCCTCTCGGAAGCATCGCCGGGACGAAACGGCGAGCCCGCGTGGGTGATTCAGGACATCGTCGTGAACCGGTTTTATCGGATCGGCTGGCTGGAGTTCGAATGTCTGCTGCGCTGGGACAGACCGCCCGCGCAGATCTGCAGCGAGATCGGGCAGGAGACCGCGCTCAGGCCGGTGATCGAGCAGGTGATCGCGTTCCGCGCGTTTCTCGAACGGCACGGACTCCTCAAGCCGACACCCGATACGCTCGCCCGTCTGCGACGCGCCCAGCGCGCGCAATGGTTCACGTGGCGCTGGTGGCTGCATCACTATCTGTTCTTCCGCATTCCGCTGGTGCGCCCGCAGCGCTTTCTCGCGTGGCTCGCGAAGCGCCTCGGCTGGCTCTTCACGCCGGCTACGCCGATCATCGTCGTGATCGCGAGCGTCGTCGGGATCGTGCTCGTGCTTCAGCAGTGGGACGTGTTCACGAAGGCCGTGGTCGAGTCCTTCTCCGTCGAAGGCATGGTGAGTTTCGCGCTTGCGCTCATCGTCGCCAAGACGCTGCATGAGATGGCGCATGCGATCGTCGCCACGCGGCTCGGGCTGAAGGTCGCGCACATGGGCGTGGCGTTCGTCGTGCTGTGGCCGATGCTCTACACCGACACTGGCGAAAGCTGGAAGCTCAAGCGCGCGCGCCAGCGGCTCGCGATCGCGTCGGCGGGCATTCTGTGCGAACTGTCGCTCGCGGGCCTCTCGACGCTGTGCTGGGCGTTGAGCGATCCGGGGCCGCTGCGCAACGCGTTCCTCTATCTCGCGACGACCAGTTGGGTGCTCTCGCTCGCGCTCAACGCGAGTCCGTTCATGCGCTTCGACGGATACTTCATCCTGTCGGATCTGCTCGACTTTCCGAACCTGCACTTCCGGGCGTCCGCACTCGCGCGCGTGAGCCTGCGACGCGCGATTCTCGGCCTCGACGATCCGTGGCCCGAACCGTTCGGCGTCATGCAACGGCGTCTGCTGGTCGCGTTCGAGTTCGTGACCTGGCTTTATCGGTTCGTGCTGTTTCTCGGCATCGCGGTCACGGTGTATCTGTTCTTCTTCAAGCTGCTCGGCATCATGCTGTTCGCGGTCGAAGTGAGCTGGTTCATCGTGCTGCCGGTGTGGCGCGAGCTTGGTTACTGGTGGGCGAATCGGCGGCGCGTGGCGCGGGGGCGCCGGCTCGTGTTCGGCGTGCTGGTCGCCGGCGCGCTCGGCTTGCTGGCGGTGCCCTGGCGCACGCAGATCCACGCGGACGGCGTCGCGCGTGCGGAGCGCGTACTGCGCGTGTTCGTGCCATTTCCCGCGCGCATCCAGGCGATTCGGCCGGCCGGCCCGGTGAGTTCCGACGCCACGCTGATGGAGATGGACGAACCCGACATCGCTGGACGGATGCGCCGCAGCGAAGCCGGCATTCGCGGCTACGAAGGTCGCCTTGCGGGTCTCATCGCCGATGCGAACGGGCTCGATCAGCAGACCTCGGTGCGCGAGCGCCTGCGCGTGCAGGTCGAGGAAGCTGCCGCGGCCCATTCGGAGATCGCACGCCTGAGCCTGCGCGCGCCGTTCGCGGGCCTTTGGACCGATGTCGATCCGCAATGGCGCGCCGGGCAATGGATCAATCCGAAAGTGCCGGTGGGCGTGCTGATCGATCCGCGTAGCTGGCAGGTCGACGCGTTCGTCAAACAGGACGAGGTTCAGCGCATCGCCGTCGGCGATCGGGTGCGCTTCTACCCCGTCGGACAGGTTGCGCCGATCGCCGGGCGCGTGCTCGCCATCGACACCACGCGTGTGCGTCAGCTCGATCAACCGATGCTCGCGTCGCGCTACAAGGGGCCGCTGGCGGTGTCGTCGGAGCGTGGCGCACTGGTTCCGAACCCGGCGCTGTTTCATGTGCTCGTCGGGCTGGATGCGCCGCCCGTCAACATGTGGGAAACGCGCGGGCAGTTGCAGATCGATGGTGCGCGCAGGAGTCTGCTGGTTGAAGGGGGAACGCATGTGCTTGGGGCGTTGATTCGGCAGAGCGGGTTTTGATGCGGCTCCTCCCGAGGACGCTGGCGCGCGCCGCTACAATCGCGTGATGTTTGCAACCGAGCCCGCCCCGCTCCTCCCGACTCGCCCCCGAGTCGCCCCCACGCCCCAATGAACACGCGCCTGCTCAGTCTCACCCGCATTCCCTTCTTCCTGCCGCTGTCCGCTGCGACTTTGATGCTCGGCATCGCGATGTCCTTCACCGCGCCGTATCTGTCGCTGTTCAGCGTCGAACAGGCCGACATGAGCCCGTTGCGTCTCGGCGTATTCATGACGTTGATCGCCGCGAGCGGCGTGGTGGCCAGCGCCTTCGCCGGCAAGTGGTCCGACAGACACGGCCATCATCGCGGACTCCTGCTCGCGGCGCTCGTCGCGTCGTCGCTCGGATTCCTGCTGCTCTGCCTGGTGCGCGATTACGCCGCGCTGGTCGCGATCGGCGTCGTGTTTCTGGGCGCGGGCGGCTCCGCCATGTCGCTGGTGTTCTCGTTCGCGCGCGCCGCGCTTCCCGTCGATGACGAAGCCGAACGCGCCCTCGCCCTCGCGACGCTCAGAACCGTCCTCTCGATGGCGTGGGTGTTCGGGCCTTCCGTCGGCGCGCTGGTCCTGGCCGCCGCCGGCTTCTACGGACTGTTTCTGTTCGCGGCGGCCTGTTTCGTCGCGTGCGGCGGCATCGTCTGGCGCATGCACGAGTCCCCCAGGGGCGACCCGCACAGCGCGCCCGCGCACTACGCCGGCGATCCGACATCGCCGCTCGAAGTGACCGCGCCCGACACCGAAGAACTCGTGCCGCCGCACGCCGGCGCGCCGCACACGCGCGCGGAGATCACGCGCGCCACCATCGCGATGACGCTGATCGGGCTCGCCGCGAGCGCCACCATGATCGTTCTGCCGCTGTACGTCGTGCATGGCATGCATGGCTCGCGCATCGACGTATCCGTCATGCTGGGGCTCGGCGCACTCCTCGAAATTCCGATGATGCTGGCGCTCGGCGCGCGCGGCTCGCGTCTGAACAAGCAGCGCTGGCTCGCGGCAGGCGCGGTCGTGCATACGATCTATTTCGTCGCGGTCGCGGCGGCGTCGAACGTCGGATTCCTGATTCCGATGCAGGCCTTCAACGCATTCGTCGTCTCAGTGATCTCGTGCCTCGGCATGACCTACATGCAGGACCTGATGCCGCGCAGCCCCGGCTCGGCCACGGCGCTGTTCTTCAACGCATCGCGCGTCGGCTCGATTCTTTCCGGGGTATTGTCCGGCGCGCTCGTGGCCGCGCTCGGGTATCGCGGGACGTTTCTGGTCTGCGGCTTCATCGCGCTGGGCGCGGCGGTGCTGTTCGTCAATCCGCCGTTCCGGCTCATCGCCCGGCGTATCCGGGACGGATGGAAAGCGTGGCGGCAGCCAGCCCGCTGATGGCAAACTAACCGCACCTACGCCGTCGATCCGCGCACGCCAACATGCCCCAGCGCCTTCCGCCTCTCAACGCGCTCCGTCTCTTTGAAGCCGCCGCGCGCCACCGCAGCTTCAAGCTCGCCGCGGCCGAACTCAATGTGACGCCGGGCGCAGTGAGCCACGGCATCAGCGCGCTGGAAGAAATGCTGGGCGTCGAGCTGTTCGTGCGCGAGCCGCGCGGGCTGTCGCTGAGCCCGGCCGGCGAACACTATCTGCCGTATATCGCCGAGGCGTTCTCGCTCATCGCCATCGGCACGCAGACGCTGCCGGACAAGCGCAAGCGCCGCTCGATCTCCATCACCTGCGCGCCGACGCTCGCCGCGCGCTGGCTGGTCCCGCGCCTCGCCGATTTCCGCGCGCGCTGGCCCAACATCGACGTCAGTGTCGACACCTCGCGCCGTCAGGCAGGCTTTCCCGTCGATGGCTTCGATTTCGGCCTGCGCCTGAGCCGCGGCCCGGTGGACGGCGCATCGTGGCAGCGTCTGTTCGGCGAGCGGCTCGTGCCGGTCTGCAGCCCGGACTATCGCGCGCGGCTGACCAACGCTGACGGCGTCGTCGATCTCACACGCGCGGCGCTCATTCATGTCGATACGGCCAGCCAGGACTGGCAGGCATGGATCGACGGCGCGGGTCTCGATGATCTCGATGGTCTCGATCTCCACGGCGGCCTGCGCTTCGATACCGTGCAACTCGCCTTCGATGCCGCCGCGGCCGGGCTCGGCGTCGCGATCGGCCGGCGTCCGCTCGTCGATCGCGAGCTGGCGGCGGGCACGCTCGTCGCGGCGTCGCCGACGAGCGTCGAGACGCAGACTGCCTACTGGCTCTGCGAGACGCCGCAAGCGAGCGCACGGGCGGATCTCGTCGCGTTCCGCCACTGGCTGATCGAACAGGCGGCCGGATTCATCGACGGCGCAGACCACGAATGTCGCGGTTGAACTGCGCTCAACCGTCCACGAAAACTTTTCGTTTGCCAGCACGGGCGTTCGGCTGCGAGGATGGCCGCAAGGAGGATTGCCAGCCATGTCGTCCCTGTCGACCACCACGAGCACGAACCGCGCAACGACGTGGGTGCTCATCGGCGCCGCCGCGCTGATCCTGAGCGCCGCCATGGGCGTGCGCCAGACCTTCGGGCTCTTCATCGGGCCATTTTCCTTCGATCGCGGCATGCCCGTCACGCTGATCGCCTTCGCTATTGCGCTGCACAATCTCGTGTGGGGTTTCGCGCAGCCGTTCGCGGGCGCAGCCGCCGACCGCTATGGCGCCGCGCCCATCGTCGCGACCGGCGCGGCCACCTTCGCCGCCGGACTCGCGCTCGCCGCCGCCGCGACATCGGGCTGGATGCTCGTGCTCGGGCTGGGCGTGCTGGTCGGAATCGGCATCAGTTGCACGAGCTTCGGCGTCGTGCTCGCGACGGTCGGGCGTGTCGCATCGCCGCAAACGCGCAGTGTCGCGATGGGTCTCGCCAGCGCGGGCGGCTCGCTCGGGCAAGTGTTGATGGTGCCGTTCGCGCAGGAAGTGCGCGTGCATGCGGGCGTGGCGGCGTCACTGTACGCCCTCGCCTTCGTGCTGCTGCTCGCCGCGCCGCTCGGCATCGTGCTCGATCGCGCGAGCCGTGCGCGCAAGACGGCGCAATCGCACGAAAAGCACGAACAACACGCGCAACCCGCCACGATGCCGTTGCGCGAAACGCTTGCGTATGCGTCGCGGCATCGCGGCTATCGGCTGCTGACGCTCGGCTTTTTCACCTGCGGATTCCAGCTTGCGTTCATAGCGACGCATCTGCCGGGCTATCTGATGCTGTGCCACATGCCGGTCGGACTGGGCGCGACGGCGCTCGCGCTGATCGGCCTGTTCAACATGATCGGCAGTTGGGGATGCGGCTGGCTCGGCGGGCGCTGGCGGCAGCATCACGTGCTCGCGTGGCTCTATCTGATTCGCGGCGGCACGATCGCGCTCTTCGTGCTGCTGCCGACGACCAGCGTTTCCGTCGTCGTCTTCGCCGCCGTGATGGGGCTGACATGGCTCGGCACGGTGCCGCTCACCAACGGTCTGATCGCGAAGGTATTCGGCACGCGGCATCTCGGCACGCTGTTCGGCGTCGTGTTTCTGAGCCACCAGCTTGGCTCGTTTCTCGGCGCGTGGCTCGGCGGCTATGTGTTCGACACTACGGGTTCGTACTCGCTGATCTGGGGCGCGACGGCGGTAGCGGGGCTCGTGGCGGCCTTGCTGCATTTTCCGATCGATGACCGGCCTGTTGCCGATGCATCGATCGCGGGCGCGCGTGCCTGACTGGATCATGCAAGGCATTTTTTTAAGGTATGCGAAGCTGGTTGGCTAAATTTCATGACGCGCGTTTTCAGGCTTTTGGCGGGTCCCGTTTTCGCGACGGTCTATTGGCGTTGCCCCTGTGCGGGGCGGCACCTACTTTCTTTGCTGCTGCAAAGAAAGTAGGCAAAGAAAGCAGCTCGAGCCGCCCGCGGTCATACGCAATTTGGATGTTCTTCTCCTCGCTCGTGGCGTCTGTAGCGAGTGCCCTCATAGGCCACATCGGGCGTGGACCGCGCACGGTCTGACAAGCTAGTCGTTTCAGCGCACTGGTTCAGCACGAAAGAGTTCCGGCACAGCGCTCCGCGCTGCCGTCGGGTATGCAAGGGAAACCATTGATATGGATACCTTAAAATGGAAGCACGCGCAAACCCGATGTACCCGTCGGCCGCGAAGCGGGACGGAGCCATTTAGTGCTGAACCAGTCCGTTATGCGGCGCGACGTGTCAGACCGTGCGCGGTCCAAGCCCGATTAGGCCTATGAGGGCACTCGCTACAGAGCCCACGAACAACGAGAAGAACACCCAAATTGCGTGTGACCGCGGGCGGCTCAAGCTGCTTTCTTTGGTTACTTTCTTTGCAGCAGCAAAGAAAGTGACTGCCGCCCCGCACAGGGGCAACGCTAACCGACCAACACGCTAACGGGATCCGGCGAAACCCTGAACCTCGCCAACGAAAACCACGCGCAACACTTCAGCGACGCCGCGCCCAGAACGCCAGCCCCGCACACGCAATCAGCAGGCTGCCCGTGGCAAAGAACACCGAGTGCAGCCCGAACCACACACCGATCTGTCCGCCGATCACCGGCCCGACGACTTGCCCACTGAACTGCGCCGATTGCAGATAACCCAGCATCGTTCCGCTGCTGCGTTCATCGACGGCACTACGCGCGAGCTTCGAAATGGCGGGCAATAAACCGGCGAGCGTCATCCCCATCACGACGCGCAACGCCGCGAGCTGCCACCACTGATGCACGAACGCCTGCGGAATCATCGCGACGCCGGTCAGCACGAGACATCCGACGATCACGTTCCAGCTCCCGATGCGATCCGCCAGCGCGCCGAGCCGCGCCGCCGTCAGCATGCTGCCGAGCGCGGAGCACGCCATCACGACGCCCGCGATGCGCGCCACGCGATCGGCCGTCACGCCCAGACTGCCGATATACACGGTGATGATCGGTTCGATCGACATGTTCGCGAGCAGCACCATCATCGCGGTTGCGAGCAGCGCGGCGACCACGACATAGTTCGTGCGATGAGCATGCGTCGATGCCGTGTGCGCCGCGCGCTTCTTCGCATCGGCGGGATGGAAGTCTTCCTTCACGAGGAAGATCGTCGCGAGCGCGGCCACCGCGATCATCCCCGCGCCCGCGAAAAACGTCCCGCGAATGCCGATCAACCCCGGCAACAGCCCGCCGATGAGCGGCCCGGCGAGATTGCCCGCGAGCGCGCCCGTCGACAAAATGCCGAGCGCCCATCCTGCCCTCTCGCGCGGCGCCTGCGTGCCGATCATCACCGTCGATGCCGACGCGTAACCGCCGACCAGCCCCGCAATCAGACGCAACGCAACCAGCTGATGCACCGAATGCGCAACCCCGATCAGCGACATCACGACCGCCATGCCGACAGCCGCGCGCACGAGCATCGGCTTGCGGCCGTAGCGATCCGCGAGCCGTCCCCACAGCGGCGCGGTGACGGCGGTGCCGAGAAACGTCGCGCTGAACGCGACACCCGACCATTCGATGACCGCCCGCTGCGATTCCACGCCGAGTTGCCGCACATACAGCGGCAGAAACGGCAGCAGCATGCTCAGGCTCACGAGCGTCGTGAACGAACCGAATACGCACACGACGAGATTGCGCCGCCAGTACTGCTCGTTACGTTCGGCGTAGCCGAGCGGCATCGCCCCTTGAATGACATGGCTCATTTCGACCTCAACGCAGCAAACAGATCGACGGTCAACGCAACCGCAAGCGCCCCAGCGCCGATCCCGAACAACAACCGGTAGTCCCCGCCGCTACTGGAAAACAGAAACGACATTCCATACGCCGCGAGCGCTTGCAGCACGGCGAAACCCGTGGTCGCGCTGCGCCACGCGCCCTTCTGCGCGGCGGGATGATGCGCGAGCAGTTCATTCACGCGTCCCAGCACGAGCGGCACGATGCCCGGCGTGAACGCGCCGACCAGCACGCTCGACACCATCAGCAGCGAAGCATTCGACGTGACCGCCGGAATCGCGACGGCGATCAGTTGCAGCAGATACGCGACGCGCAACGCGGGCCCGAATCCCGCGCGATCGGCGAGATGGCCCGCCAGCAGCGGACCGGCAATCGCTCCGAGGCCGTACAGCACCCAATACTGCGCGCCCGCATCGACGCCCTTGCCGAGTCCGCGCGCGACGAAATCGACGAGAAAGATCATGTGCGGCACGAGACCGACCGCATTGAGCGCGTACTCGACGAACAGCGCGCGCAACGCGGGCGGCGACGGCGCTTTCGCGTGCGTGTGTGCAGTCACAGGCGCCGGGACAGGCGCATCCTGCGACGGCCAGCCGTTCCACGCGACGACAGTCAGCAACAGCGACACCACCGCGAGCCCGAGCCACGTCTCGGTGAGCCCTTGCCGAAGCAGCAGCGGCACGATCGTCCCCGACGCCGCGATGCCAAGCCCGATGCCCGTGAAGATCGCGCCGCTCGCGAAGCCGCGACGCGCCGGCGCGACATGCGCGATGATCGTCGGCGCGGCGAGCACCATCAGCGCGCCGCCGGAAATTCCCGACAGAAACCGCCACACGAAGAACCAGAAAAAAGAGACGGGAAACGCGCACGCGATGAACGCGACGGTGGCGAGCACCATCATCGCGCGCAGGACCGTCGCGGCGCGTGCGTGGCGCGCGAGCACGCCGGCCGCGAGCGCGCCCGCGAGATAACCGCCGAGATTGGCCGCGCCGAGATAAGCCGCCGTCGACGCCGGGAACCAGTGCGCGCCGATGATCGCCGGCAAGAGCGGCGTATAGGCAAACCGCGCCAGCCCGATGCCGACCAGACTCGCGCTCGCGCCGGCGAGCACGCCGCGCCAGACCTGGAACGAGCCACGTTCCGATTGATTGAAGACTGCGTATCGCATACTGCCTCCACGACTGCATCGGGCACGCACGCGCGCCCTTCGATGAAGGCCAGTCTATATTCGATCGATTAAAGAGAGAATCGACGTGGAACGGAAGATAATCTTCCGCTATTCGGTTGAATCGATCTGCAACTGCTTGAAATGACGCCGCAGACGCGGCGTGGCGAAGTCGACGAACGCGCGCACCTTCGGCACCGAAAGCCGTCCATGCGGCGTCAGCAGATGCACCGGCAAGGGCGCGTGCTCGCTGTCCGGCAGCACGATCTGCAGCGTCCTGTCCTTCACTTCCTTCGCGACGTGATATGAAAAGAGCCGCGTGAGCCCGTGCCCATCGACGGCGGAAGCCACCGCCGCCCGCACCGTATTCACGATCAGGCGTGGCGTGAACTGCACGACTTGCGGAATCGTCGAGCCGGTGGACGTCGGAAAGCTCCACGAATCGAGGCCGAAGTGCGTCATCGAAATGATCTGATGCTGCGCGAGATCGGCGGGCTGCGCGATGCGTGGATGCGTCGAAAGATAGCGCGGCGACGCGGCCACGACGCGCCGCACTTCGCCCACGGGAATCGCGATCAGCGTCGAGTCCGACAGATGCGCGATGCGCAGCGCCACATCGATGCCTTCGTCGATCAGGCTCACGGGACGGTCGAGCATTTGCAGGCGCACGGAAACGGCGGGAAAGCGCGCGATGAAGTCATCGAGCATCGGGCGCAGCAGGTCTTCGCCCGCGGCGACGGGCGCGGTGATGGTCAGAAGCCCGCGCGGCGCGGAGCGTTCGTGCGCGATCAGCAGATCGGCTTCTTCGAGATCGGTGAGAATGCGGCGGCACGCGGCGGCATAACGCTCGCCCGCTTCGGACAGCTTGATCGTGCGCGTCGTGCGATGGAGCAGGGCCGTGCCGGTGTGCTCCTCGAGAAACGCGATCGCCCGGCTCACGGCGGCGGGCGAGCGGCCGAGCCGCCGCCCCGCGCCCGCCAGACTGCCTTCGTCCAGCGTTGCGATGAACACCTTCATCGCGTCGATTCGGTCCATGTCGGCTCGGTGCTTCACTTGATCGATGAAGCGCCAAGTCTACCGGACCGAATCGTCGAAGCGCCTCAGATCACTGTGATCGTCACATCGATGTTGCTCTTCAGCGCCTTCGAGTACGGGCAGGTCTGATGCGCCAGGTTCGCGATTTCCTCGGCCACCGCGCGCTCGATGCCCGGCAGGCTCACGTTCAGGCGCGCGCGCAGCAGATACGCTTCACCAGCCATACCGAGGTCCACTTCCGCATCGACGGCGGTTTCGGCGGGCAGACGCGTCTTCAGTTTCGCAGCGGCCTTGCCCATCGCGCCGATGAAACATGCGGACCAGCCGGCCGCCAGCATCTGCTCGGGATTGGTGCCCGCGCCGGTCGATCCGGGCGGCGACAGTTTGACGTCGAGACGGCCATCGGTGCTCTTCGCGAAGCCTTCACGGCCTCCGACGACGCGGGTTTTGCCGGTGTACAGGACGGTATCGATCTGGGTCATGATGCGTTCCTCGTGTGTTCGAAAGTGGATGGAGTTAGTGATGTGCGAAGAGCGTGGCGACATCGTTCGTGGTCGCGCCGCGCGCGCCCGATTGCGAGAACGTGTCGCCCATACCGCCGTATGCCTGCGCCTGCGCGCCGCCGTTTTCATTGGCGATGGTCTGCGCGCTGATGCCGCGTTGCGATGCCGGCGCGCCCGCGAGCGGGTCGTAGTGCGGCGCGGGAACATAGCCGCTGCTGGCGAATGCGGAACCGGCTGCGACGGCGCTGACGGCGATGACTGCGGCGGTGACGAATTGCTTGATCATGATTGGGCCTCTGTTGTTTCGGTGGATTCGGTGAATGTCTGATCAGCTGCCTTGATACAGGCTGCGCAGCGCGGCGATCTGGCCATCGCGCTGGGCCTGCACCAGTTCCTGCTTCACTTCGGCGCGGGTCTTGCCGGCGTAGGCGTGCTTCGCCACGGCCTGTTCGGTCTGCACGCTCATCGGGGTGTTCGTCACTGCGGCGTGAGCAACGCCGGTCATGGCGCTGGCGACGAGAGCGAAAGCAACGAGGGTGGATTTCATGGTGTCTCTCCTTAACGGAACAATGGATCAATCAGTCGGTTGAATGAGTTACGGCACTTGGGCTTCGCGGTGTTCGTCTTGCGTTTCACTCGTGAGCCGTCGTTGTGTGTATTTGAAGCCCCGCAGGTATCTGGCTTGTGTCCGGAAAGCGGGTCCTGTGCAATGTTTTGTGTCGCGTGCGGTGCAGATACATTGCGATACGAAACCCGCTTACTGCGCGGCCAGCAGCTTCTCGATCACGGCTTCGGTCTGCGCGTAATCGCCCTCGCCGACGTGCGTATAGGCCACGCGACCGTGCTTGTCGATCAGATAGAACGCGGGCCAGTATTGATTGCCGTACGCGGCCCACGTCGCGTAGCGGTTGTCCTGCGCGACCGGATACGCAATGCCGAAACGCTCGATCGCGCGCTGCACGTTGTGCGTGTCCTGCTCGAACGGAAACTCGGGCGTGTGCACGCCGACCACGACGAGCCCCTTGTCCCCGTACTTCCGATGCCACGACTTCACGGCCGGCAGCGTGTTGACGCAATTGCCGCACGCGAAGGTCCAGAAATCGACGAGCACGACCTTGCCGCGCAACTGCGCGAGCGTGAGCGGCTCGCTGTTGAGCCATGTGTCGATGCCGGCGAATTCCGGCGCGATGGTGTTATTGACGGGCGCGGCGGCCTGCGCGGGCGCGATGGCCGCGCAGGCGGCCAGTCCGGCGCACGCGGCTGCGTTCTTGATGGCGGCGAGCATGACGAAGTCCTTTGAATGCGGTAGAAGATCGGGGCGCGCGATAAAGTCATATCGCCCCGGCAGGCCGACGTTCGCATCGGCATGACCGCATTGGACTGCGCGCGCGTATCCCGCTTGTGTCGGGCAAAGCGCGCTGCGCAATGTTATGTATCGCGCGGCATGCGGGATACACTGCGATACAAAACGTCCGCTGAGACGCGCTATAACGCAGACATCGCGCAATCAGCGGGAGCTACGAATGAAACGCATGCTGGCGGTCCTCGCCTTTCTCGTCGGCGGGATCGCGACGGAAATGGCCCATCCGGTTCAGTGTCTGCTGGTCAACCCGAGCCGGGTGCAACTCAAGCGTCAACGACAACGGTCCATCGATGGAAACCACTGATCACGTATTGATCGTCGACGACGATCGCGGCATTCGCGAACTGCTTGCCACCTACCTCGAAAAGAACGGCATGCGCGTGTCGCTCGCCGCGAACGGCCGCCAGATGCGCGCCGTGCTGGAACAGCAAGGCGCGCCGGATCTGATCGTGCTCGATCTGATGCTGCCCGGCGAAGACGGCCTCGTGCTGTGCCGCGAGCTGCGTGCGGGCAAGTTCCGCGACGTGCCGGTGCTGATGCTGACCGCGCGCAACGAGGAAGCCGACCGCATTCTCGGCCTCGAAATGGGCGCCGACGATTACCTGCCGAAACCCTTCGCCGTGCGCGAACTGCTCGCGCGCATCCGCTCGGTGCTGCGCCGCACGCGCATGTTGCCGCCGGGCATGGAAGTGTCGGAATCGGCGGCGATGCTGGGCTTCGGCGACTGGCGGCTCGACACCACCGCGCGTCATCTGCTCGACGCCGAAGGCACGATGGTCGCGCTCTCCGGCGCCGAATACCGGCTGCTGCGCGTGTTTCTCGACAATGCGCAGCGCGTGCTGACGCGCGATCAATTGCTGAATCTCACGCAAGGACGTCAGGCCGATGCGTTCGACCGCTCCATCGACCTGCTCGTGTCGCGTCTGCGGCAGCGTTTGCGCGACACCGCCCGCGAGCCGCGCTACATCAAGACGCTGCGCAGCGAAGGCTACGTGTTCTCGGCCGAGGTCAAACCGATCGAGTCGTCTCAATGAGCACGCTTTCGTCCGCTTCTCATGCATCGCGCGCTTCCCTGCTGCACTGGCCGCGCACGCTGTTCGCGCGGCTCGCGCTGATTCTCGTCGTCGGACTCGCGCTCGCGCAGACCTTCTCGTTCCTTCTGACGATGCGCGAACGCGACGATTCGATGACCCACATGATGGTGGGCTACGTCGAGCGCGAGGTCGCGAGCTCGGTCGCGCTGCTCGATCATCTGCCCGCCGATGAACGCGCGCAATGGCTGCCACGGCTCGCGCGGCGCAGCTACACGTTCATTCTCGGACCCGGCGAGACCGGCGCACCGCTGGACGCCGCGCTGTCGGAGCGCTTCGCGCGCTCGATCGGCGAAGGCATCGGCAAGCGCTATCCGCTGACGGTCAACGCGGTGCCTGGTGACAAGGAGCGCTTTCAGGTGCACTTGCGTCTGACGGACGGCTCGCCGCTCACCATCGACATGCGTCCAATGGTCGGCACGCCGTTGTCCAGCTGGCTGCCGCTGGTTCTGGTGCTGCAACTGATCGTGCTCGGCGCGTGCTGCTGGCTCGCCGTGCGCCTCGCGACGGGCCCGCTCAAGAAGCTCGCCAGCGCCGCCGACACGCTCGGCCCCGATCTCAAGGCCGAGCGCCTGCCCGAATCCGGGCCGGAGGAAGTCGCGCGCGCGGCGAAGGCGTTCAACGCGATGCAGGACCGCGTCTCGATGTACATGACCCAGCGCATGCAGATTCTCGCGGCGATCACGCACGACCTGCAGACGCCGATCACGCGCATGCGCCTGCGCGTCGACGTGATGGACGACGAAACCACCGGCGCCAAGCTCCAGCAGGACCTGAAGGAGATGGAATCGCTCGTGAAGGAAGGCGTGACCTATGCGCGCACGCTGCACGGCACGAACGAAGCGCCGCGCCGCATCGATCCGGATGCGCTGTTCGAAAGCATCGTCGACGACTATCTCGATGCGGGGCAATCGGTGACCTTGCGCGGCGCCATCGGCGGCGCGCTGATGGCGCCTCCGCAGGCGTTGAAGCGCGTGGTCGGCAATCTCATCGATAACGCGATCAAGTATGCCGGCGCGGCGGAAATCGAAGTCGCCACGCGCGACGATGGCCGCGCCGTCGTCGCGATCCTCGATCGCGGGCCGGGCATTCCGGATGAATCGCTGGAAGCGGTGTTCGAGCCTTTCGTGCGGCTCGAAGGCTCGCGCAACCGGCAGACCGGCGGCACCGGACTGGGGCTGGCCATCGCGCGGCAACTCACGCTCGCGATGGACGCGTCGCTCACGCTGCATCATCGCCAGGGCGGCGGACTGGAAGCACGACTGGTGCTCAAAAAGGCCGCTTAAAATACGATGTCCTATATCAAAATGGCCTACAGGTTTGCACCGGCTTGACGGGCGACAGCCAACTCCGCTAACGTTTGCTCCACGACGCGCGGCCCCACGCGCGCACCTGGACATTGCTGGAGACGCCATGCCCTGTCACTCAATAGTTGTACGACATCGTTTCTTTGCTCAGCCGCCGCGCTGACGCACACGTCTTTCTTCCTTCGAATTCCAGACCGGACACCGCCCCTGCGTCCACGCGCCCGCGCGCGCTCAAAATCCGCATCAAAGGAGACTTCATGAAGGAACCGAAACACGTATCGGCGGTGCCATCGCCCGCGCGTCGCATGTTCGTGAAATTCGCGGGCATCTCGGCGAGCGCTCCGCTATTGGGCGCGATGGGCTCCCTCGGCCTCGCCGGCTGCGGCGGACACGACGACTCCGGCTCCGGATCGACGCCGCCGCCCGCGCAAGACCCGATCTGGGGCTCGTCCGGCTCCGCGACGCAGATCGTGAACGCGCTGCAAGGCGTATCGACGTCGATGTTTCCGAGCCGCCGGTTTCTCGTCACCGACTACGGCGCGAAGCCTTGCGCGGTCATCGCGGCGGCGAATCCGTACACCGATCCGGCCAAATCGCCGCTGTCCACGGGCGCCGATCACACCAACGCGCCGGGCTCGTTCGACTCGCGCCCGGCCTTTCTCGCGGCCATCGCGGCATGCAGCGCGGCGGGCGGCGGACACGTCGTCGTGCCGGCGGGAACGTGGTATTGCGCGGGCCCGATCGTGCTGCTGTCCAACGTCGACTTCCATCTCTCGGCGAACTGCACGATCTACTTCAGCCCGAATCCCGCCGACTACGCGAAGGACGGCCCGATCGATTGCGGCCCGAACGGCAAGCTTTACTACAGCCGCTGGCAGGCGAACGACTGCCTCAACTACGGCCCGCCGGTCTATGCGCGCAACCAGACGAACATCGCGGTGACGGGCGAAGGCGATACTTCCGTGCTCAACGGCCAGGCGATGACGCCTTTCGCCGGCAGCGGCAACACCGCGACCTGCTGGTGGACGTGGAAGGGCAACACGGGCGTGTACGGCTGCGTGAATTCGTCGACGCCTTCGCAGGCATCGAGCAACGCGAAGAATGTGGATCTGAAAACCGCCGTGCCCGGCATCTCCGATACGCTCTACGCCAAACTCACCGATCCCGCCACGCCCTGGCAGCAGGACCAGAACTATCTGCCGGCGCTGTCGGAGGCGGGCGTCGCGATCGAGAAGCGCATCTTCGGCATCGGGCATTATCTGCGGCCGTGCATGGTGGAGTTCATCGGCTGCACGAACGTGCTGATGGAAAGTTATCGCACCAACAACACGCCGTTCTGGCAGCACCATCCGACCGATTGCCAGAACGTCGTGATGCGCAGCGTGACGGTGGACAGCATCGGCCCGAACAACGACGGCTTCGATCCCGACGCCTGCGACATGGTCCTGTGCGAGAACGTCACGTTCAACACCGGCGACGACTGCATCGCGATCAAGTCGGGCAAGGATCTCGACACGCAATACGGTCCGGCGCAAAACCACGTCATCCAGAACTGCACGATGAACAGCGGCCACGGCGGCATCACGCTCGGCAGCGAAATGGGCGGCGGCGTGCAGAAGATCTACGCGCGCAACCTGCAGATGCTGAACCAGTTCTGGGCGACGAATTCGCTGAACATCGCGATTCGCATCAAGACCAACATGAATCGCGGCGGTTTCGTGAAGGATTTCTACGTGGACAACGTGACGCTGCCCAACGGCGTCAGTCTCACGCCTTCCGGTTACGGCAGCAGCCTGATCGCGGGCAGCCCGATCAACGCGACCGTGCCGCTCGGCGTGGCGACGGCGGCGGCGGCGAATCCATCGGCGGCGCAGGGCGGCATCATCACCTTCGATTGCGACTATCAGCCGTCGAAGGACGCGATCCGCACGCGGCCCGCGCTCGTGCAGAACGTGAACATCTCGAACGTGAAGGCGAGCAACGTGTCGCTCAATGGCGTGACCGGCTCGTGTTTTCAGGCGATCGTCGCGCAAGGCCCGGTCGCGTTCGACTACAACGGCCCTGCGCCGACGCCCACGATTCCGGCGATCACCGGCGTCACCATCACGGATTGCGATTTCGGCACGCCGGTCGCGGCAGGTCCGGCCACGGCGGCGACGCCGGGTCCGATCTACGCGTACAACGTGCACGACATCGTGCTGAAGAACACGGTGATCGCGGGCGTGACGATGAACTCGACGGTCAGCGATCCGCGTTGATCATCGTCCGGTCAGGCGTCTCGCGATGAGCATCGGCACACGCAGCACGAAGCCGAGAAAAAGCCGCGTGTGCATCCACGTCAGCAGCGCGTTGTCGCGGCCATAGCGGAAATGCGAGACGCCGCCCTCTTCCGGCGTGAAATAGCGTACGGGGGCGTCGAGATTGATCGGGCGCACGCCGCGCCAGCACAGGCGCACTACCGCTTCGGGATCGAAATCGAAGCGGCGCATCCACGTCTGCCTGCGCATGAGCGCGGCGAGCGGCGCGATCGGATAGACGCGAAAGCCGTACAGCGAATCGCCGATGCCCATCCACAGCGTCTCCAGATTCGCCCAGCCGTTCGAGATGCGCCGGCCCTGGACGCGCAACTGCGGCGCGCTGGCGTCGAACTTCGGGCGGCCGAGGATCATCGCATCGGGCGCGTTCATCGACGTTTGCATGAACGTGCGGATCAGCGCGGCGGGATGCTGGCCGTCGGAGTCCATCGTGAGCGCGTGCGTGAAGCCATGTTTCGCGGCCTCGTCGAGGCCCGCGAGGATCGCTGCGCCCTTGCCGCGGTTCTCCGGCAGCACGATCAGGCGCAGGCCCGGATCGGCTTCAGCCAGCTTCGTGAGGCGTTCGGCGCTGCCGTCCGTGCTGCCATCGACGACGACCCATACCGGGTTCCACTGCTCGCGCGCACCGCGTACGGTTTCGTCGACTTTCTCGCCGGGGTTGTAGCTCGGGATGAGGACGAGATGGGTGGACGATGCGCTTGTCGAAGGCATTGAGAAAGGTGGGGAGTCGGAGGGGATAGGGCGAATTTTAACGTCTGTGGACGTCGGCGCCGGAAGGCGCCGTCGTCGCACGATTCCGCGCGAATCGACTGGACGCTCCAGTCGGTGGCGCGCTATGAGGATTCGTTTGCAGCGTTGCGAACGGCAGGTAACTGTCTCAACAGGTCGGGCAACGCGGACTGTACCGTTTCCCACACCACATCGAGATTGATGTCGAAATAGCCGTGCGCGATGCGGTTGCGCATGCCCCGCATGCCGCGCCACGGCACTTGCGCGTGCGCCTGAATGAACTCGGCGTAGCCGTCCATCACCTTCGTCGCCGCCTCACCGATGATGATGAGGCTCATGATGACGGCCTGCTGCGTGCGCTTGTCTTCCAGGAATTCGGTCTTGGCCATTCCATCCACGAAGGCGCACGCATCCGTCGCGGCCTGCTGCATGTGGTCGAGGTAATCAGGCAGGCGGTTCTCGCTCATACTGGCTGCGCCTCCGCGAGCACCTTGGCCCGGAATTTCGGCGGCAAGTCAGCCGGAGTCAACAGATCGACGTGAATGCCCAGCAGCGATTCCAGTTCGTCTTGCAGGCCACCCAGGTCGAACAGCGTCGCGCCGGGCAGCGCATCGACCAGCAGATCGAGATCGCTGCCGTCCTGATCGGTGCCGCGAAGCACCGAACCGAACACACGCGGATTCGCCACGCGAAAGCGGCTTGCCGCTTCACGGATGGCGCTTCGCTTGAGGTCAAGTGCGAGTGAGGGTCGCATGGGCAGCGTCTGTTAACGAAACTCGTTGGATCAGTATGGGATCGAGAATAGCATTCCAGGAACCATTTTCGAGCATTCCAACGGCTCGCAAAGGCGAAGCACACAACGCGCTTGCCCGGGCGCTCTCAATCCCGCACCCGATGCCCATCCAGCTCACCCGCATAAAACCGCTGCAATTCGACGATGAACGCCTGCAACGCGGCATGATCGCGTCCTGGCGGCGCGAAGCGTCGGCCTAACGTCACGCGATAAGTAATCGGCAACGCAGGCTTCCTGAAAATCTGCCAGCCCTTGCCCAGAAACCCCGAATCCGTCTCGATGATGAGCGTCTGCACCGGAACCTGCGCGCGCGCCGCAATCAGCGCGATGCCGCCCTTCAGCGGGTTCACCGACGCATGCTCCGTGCGCGTGCCCTCGGGAAACAACAGCAGCGGCGCGCCGCGCTGCAATTCGGCGACAGCCGCACGGATCAGCCCGACGGACGTATCGTTGACGATATAACCCGCGAGCAGCGCGCCCGGCCCGAGAAACACGTTGCGGGCGACATCGCCCTTCATCACGCAGCAGGTGTCGGACACGCGCGACGCGATCAGGAGCGCATCGAGCAGACACGGATGGTTCGGAGCGAGGATCATCGGCGGCTGCCCCGCGAGCGAGTCGAGCGCCGAGAGATCGAAGCGGCACGCGCCGAGCGCGCGCAGCAGCACGAAGTAGCCGTGCCATACACGCTGCACGACCGCACGCCCGACGCGCCGCCCCGCATCGACGGACAGCGCGCGCCGCAAAATCAGCGCGAACGGAAACCACGCGAGGCACACGAGCGCGAGCACGACGAGCGCGAAGTAGAACGCCACGCATTGCCACGCGGATTCGAGCGCCCCCGCGAACGACAGCTTCTCGCCCGCGCCGCCGATTTTCCGATGCGCGTCACTCATCGCTCGCCACCGTTTTCGACGATTGCCCGAACACCCACGCGAGCGCCACGCCGCCCGAGAGCACGCTCTTTTGCCGCACCAGCGGGCTGTCGGCGAAGCTCGCGCCCGCGAGATTCGCATAGCGCATGAACGCGCCGACCCAGTAACGGCTGAAGCGCCGCGACATCGAGACGAGCGCCTGCGTGCCCGCGTAGCCGCCGCTCGCCTGGAACGCGGGGCGGCCGGGCGTCGCGTACTGCGGCGCGACGGTGTAGAAGTGGTCGCTGTACTTGCCGTCGGCGAACATCGGACCGGCGAACATGCCGACGCGCAACCCCGACACGCCCGCGACATCGACGAGATCCAGATTCACGTTCGGCTCGAACTGCCAGCCGACCGTCTTCGGCGACGACTCCAGCGTGATCCCCATTCGCACCGGCAAACGCAAATCGAGCAGCATGTCGCGCGAGGGCGAGCGCCACAGATGCACTTCCACCGACGGGCCGATTTCGATCGTCGGCTTGAGGTCGGGCATGCCGGTGCGCGCGTTGTCGTCGTGGCTGGAAACCGGCAGCGAGCCGAGCACGCTGATATTGAAGTTCACGCGGTCGGTGCTGAGCAACTGGCCGCGCACGCCGTCGCGGTCGGCGCGCAGAAACTTGCCGCGATAGACCACGTAGGGAAACGGGAACACCCACGCGCGCGTCTGGTTCGAGCCGGGATAATGCGGAAACGCCGCCACGCCCATGCCGACGCCCAGCTCCCACAGCGGCTTGTCGGGCGGCGGCACTTCGTCTGCGCACGCCGCACCGCTTGCGACGAACAGCATCAGGGACGCGAGGCGTAGCGGGCGAAATCCCGGCATCGTGATCAATTGGCCGATAGCTCCGCGCGTTCCGCATCGCTCAGATTGCGACGACGCTGGCGGTACGCACGCAGCGAATTGCGCCAGTCCAGCGCAGCCGCGATGTAATAGATGCCCTTGAACGCGCGCAGCGAATGCCAGATCGGCGTCGTCCCGAAAATATCGCCCGCGAGCAGCGACAGCAGCGCTTCCTTCATGCGCAGCGGGTTCTTCGGGCCCATGAAGAGATTGCGCATCGTCGGCGACGTCATGCGGTAGATGAACCACGAGAACTCGCGCGGACCGTGCCGCACGTCGCGATCGAACTTCGCGAGCGCGGCTCGCGCGCGGGCGGGATGGGCAAGCGCCGTGTCGATCGCTTCCGCGCCCGCGAACGCGCTTTGCATCGCGAGCATCACGCCGGACGAGAACACCGGATCGATGAACGCGAAGGCGTCGCCGAGCAGCAGGAAGTTGCGCCCGTGCGTCATGTCGCCGGTGTACGAATAGTTGCCCGTCGCGTGGACTTCGCTGATCAGTTCGGCATCTTTCAGTCGCTCGGCGAGCGGCGCGCACAGCGCGATGGTGTCGCGAAAGTACGTTTCCACCGACGTGCCCTTCGGACGCCGCTTCAGATACGCGGGCCACACGACCGCGCCGATGCTCGTCGCGCCGTCCGCGAGCGGGATGAACCAGAACCAGCCGTGCTCGAACCAGAACACGGTGATGTTGCCTTCGTTCTCGCCGGCGTTACGGCGCGCATTGCGGAAGTGGCCGTACAGCGCCGACGAGTTGTGACGCTCGTTGCGCCGCTTCGTCTTGAAATGATTCGCGAGCAGCGTATCGCGCCCGGATGCATCGACGACGAAACGCGCGCGCACTTCTTCGATGCGGCCATCGTCGTGCTCGGCGCCGATCGTCGCGCTGGAGCCGTCCGGCGCGAACACGACATCGCGCGCGCGGCAGGCTTCGCTCACGTGCGCGCCGTGTTTCGACGCGTTGCGCAGCAAAATCTCGTCGAGTTCGGAGCGGCGCACCTGATACGCACTCGGCATCGACTTGTCCCACGCATCGGCGAACAGAAAGCGCTGCGTGCGATCGCCGTGCTGCGGCGACACGAACTCGGCTGCGAGTTTGACCATGCCGATCGCGCGCACTTCTTCAGCGACGCCGAGCCGCTCGAAGAGTCGCAGATTCGCCGGCAACAGCGATTCGCCGATATGAAAGCGCGGATGCCGCGCCTTCTCCAGCAGCCGCACGCGATAGCCGCGGTCCGCGAGCAGCGTCGCCGCCGTCGAACCGGCGGGACCGCCGCCGATCACGACGACGTCCCAGTCCTGCTGCGTTTGCTTCGCTTCCACCATTGCGTTCCTCTTCAAGCGATTCCGCCGTTGATCGACAAGACCTGTCCGGTGACATAAGCCGCCGCGTCCGACACCAGATACGCGACCATGCCCGCGATTTCGTCCGCCGTGCCCGCGCGCTGCGCCGGCACCAGTTGTTTGATGCGCTCGGGCGGGAACGCGTTGCCAAGCATCGGCGAATCGATGACGCCCGGCGCCACCGCATTCACCGTGATGCCGCGCGAGGCGAGTTCCTGCGCGAGCGCGCGCGTCGCGCCGATCAGCCCCGCCTTCGCCGCCGCGTAGTTGACCTGGCCGCGATTGCCCATCAAACCCGACAGCGACGACATATTCACGATGCGTCCCCAGCGCGTGCGGATCATCGGCATCAGAAGCGGCTGGGTGACGTTGAAAAAACCGTCGAGCGTGACGTCGAGCACGCGTTTCCATTGCTGGCGCGTCATGCCGGCCATCGGCGCGTCGTCGTGGATGCCCGCGTTGTTCACGAGAATCTGCACCGGGCCGTCCGCCAGAATGCGCGCGAGCGCGCTTTCGGTGGCGTCGGGATCGGTCACGTCGAAGGCGATTGCATGCGCCGTGCCGCCCGCCGCGCAAATGGCTTGCACGCAGCTTTCAGCGCGCTCGATGCCGCCGTTGGCGTGAATCCAGACCTCGTGCCCGGCCGCCGCCAGCGAGCGGCTGACCGCTTGTCCGATCGCGCCGCTGCCGCCTGTCACGAGCGCGCGCATGGCGTGGCTCCCGTCATCGATTGCATGTGTTTATCGCGTGCGATGCGCGGCGACGTGCGCCGCGAGCGCGCCGAGGTTCGCGAAGATCTTCTGATTGTCCGGATTGTCCGAGCGCAGTTCGAAGCCGTATTTCTTCGAGATCAGAAGCGCGATCTCCAGGATGTCGATGGAATCGAGCCCGAATCCTTCTTCATACAACCGCGTGTCGGCCGAGACGGCCTTGGGATCGACGTCCTCGAGGTTCAATTCGGTGACGATCAGCTCCGCGAGCTCTCTTTCCAGTTCGTTCATCGTGTGTACAGACCAGCGCAAAAACGCGCGGCGAGGGCCGCTCGGAACACGTGCGCCCCGCGCTTTCCGCACGCTGCCGGCTGCCTGTTATCGAGATAATTGCAGTGGCGAAATTCTAGACGAAGCCCCTTGGGACGCCTAGTAGTAAAGGTAACCGGCCACACCGCTCTCCGCAGCACGATATTTCTGAGAAAAATCAGCGGTTTCGCCCACTGGCAGGGGGGCCGCGACAGTAGGGTAAAATCGGCCGGTCTGACGAATGTAAGATCATCGAACAATCGGTTACAGACCGGGCCCGCACCCGCGCGGGAAAATACTCGTCAGGCAGGCGACTGCCGGGTTTTTGTTCAACTACCGAGCGTTCATGAAGAGCGCCGCAGCCGCATCCCATGTTGCGTACCTTTTTCTTCCCACCTGTTCCTCAGTGCGCGTTTTTTGCGCCGGGAGCGTGCCGATGAGCCCCGTCCGCATCCTTCGCGCGGCGGGCTTCGTCGGCGTGATCGTCGCGTATCAGTTTGCCGCGCACCATGCCGCGTCCACGCCGGACGCGCACGGGCTGGGGCTCGCGCTGGTCCTCGCGCCGCTTCTGCTCATCACGCTGAACGCCGCTGCGCGCGCGTCGGCGCGGGCGTGGCTGCTGCCGCTCTGGGCGTTCGCCTGCGCGGCGCTGTGGTGCGGGCGCGCGCCGCTCACCGCGCACTTCGGCTGGGGTTTGTGGCTCGAACACGCGAGCTTCAATCTCGCGCTCGCGTGGATGTTCGGCCGCACGCTCGGTCACGGCCGCGAGCCGCTCTGCACCCAGTTCGCGACGATGGTCCACGGCAAGCTCGAAGCGCGCGTCGTGCGCTATACGCGGCGCGTGACGCTCGCGTGGACGCTCTTCTTCGTCGCGACCGCGCTCGTGTCGAGCGTGCTGTTCGCCTGCGCGTCGATCGTCGCGTGGTCCACCTTCGCCAACTATCTCGCGCTGCCGCTCGTCGGGCTGATGTTCGTCGCGGAGTACGCGTGCCGCCGCATCGCGCTGCCGGACATGGAGCCGTCGAGCATCATGGACGCCGTTCGCGCCTACACGCATTCGATGCAGATGCGTCGCAGCGGGGCGCAGTGATGCCGTCGAACTCATCGCCCATGCAAACCTTTCCGCTGGTTTTCCACGCGTCGCCGGATCAGACGATCGCCTGGCGCGACGGCGCGCCCGTCAGCGTCCGCGAATTTCTCGCCGATGTCCGCACGCTCGCCGATGCGCTGCCCGAAGGCGGCCACGTGTTCAACGTCTGCACCGACCGCTATCGCTTCACGGTGAGCCTGTGCGCGACGCTCGTCGCGGGCAAGACGAGCCTGTTGCCGTCGACGCACACGCCGGAAATGGTGCGCGCCCTCGCCTCGTTCGCGCCCGATGCGTTCTGCCTGCACGACAACGACGATTGCGCAATCGATCTGCCGCGTTTTCGCTATCCGGAGACCGCCGCGCCACGAGGCGCTGACGAAGCGGCCGTGCCGCACATCGACGGCGCGCGCGTCGTCGCGTATGTGTTCACGTCCGGTTCGACGGGCGTGCCGGTGCCGCATCGCAAGACGTGGGGTTTTCTGGTGCAGAACGTGCGTGCTGCGGCGGCGCGCCTCGGCCTGCTCGGCGACGCGCGCGCGACGCTCATCGGCACCGTGCCGCCGCAGCACATGTACGGCTTCGAATCGACGGTGCTGCTGGCGCTGCTCGGCGGTCTCGCGTTCAGCAACCGCCAGCCGTTCTATCCCGTCGATATCCGCGCGGAACTCGATGCCGTGCCCGAACCGCGCGTGCTCGTGAGTTCGCCGATCCACCTGCGCGCGCTGTTCGCGAACGAGGATGCGTTGCCGAGCGCCTCGCTGGTGCTGTCGGCGACCGCGCCGCTTTCGGAAAAGCTCGCGCTGGACGCGGAAACACGTCTGGACGCGCCGCTGATGGAAATCTACGGCAGCACCGAAACCGGCCAGATCGCGACGCGCCGCACCGCGCGCACCGCCGCGTGGGAGCTGTTTCCGGACATCGCGCTGACGCCGCGCGCCGACGATGCCAACGATAGCGGCGGCCAAACCATGTGGGCCTCGGGCGGCCACGTCGAAGTGCCGGTGCCGATGGGCGACGCGCTCGAACTCATCGACGATACGCATTTCCTGCTGCACGGCCGCAAGGCGGATCTGATCAATATCGCGGGCAAGCGCACGTCGCTCGCGTATCTGAATCATCAGTTGAACGCGGTGCCGGGTGTCGTCGATGGCGTGTTTTACATGCCCGATGAAACCCGCGATGGCGCCGACAGCGAACCCGTGCGGCGCCTGATGGCGCTCGTCGTCGCGCCGGAACTCGCGGCGGCGGACTTGCAGCGCGCATTGCGCGAGCGCGTCGACGCCGCGTTCATGCCGCGTCCGCTGCTATTCGTCGATGCGCTGCCGCGCAACGCCACCGGCAAGCTGCCGCGCGAAGTGCTGACGCAACTGATCGAACAGGAGCGCACGCGCCGCGCGGCGCTGCGCTTCACGGTGCCGCCGGAACATCCCGCGCTCGCCGGCCATTTTCCCGGCCGACCGATCGTGCCGGGCGTCGTGCTGCTCGATCACGCACTCGATGCGATCGGCTCCGCGCTCGGACAGCGCCTCGATGCGTGCAGGATCGAATCCGCGAAATTCCTGAGTCCGGCCGAGCCGGGCGAGCCGCTCGATATCGCCTTCGAGACGGCGGCGAGCGGCGCGATCCGCTTCACGATCCGCGCGGGCACGCGTGCGGTGGCGAGCGCCTCGCTCGCCGCGCCCTCCACGTCGTCCACGGATATGCACGCATCGTGAACAAGCCGCGCAATCGCGACGACTGGGCCGACCGCCAGGAACGCAGCAACTTCGCGTTGCTGCGCTTCATGACGTGGGTGTCGCTGCGCTTCGGGCGGCGCATCGGGCGCGTGTTGCTGCGGATCATCACGGCGTATTTCGTCGTGTTTTCGCCGCGCGCGCGGCGGGCGTCGCGCGCGTATCTGAATCGCGCGCTCGGCCGGCATGCGGGCTGGCGCGACGGATATCGGCACGTGTTCTCGTTCGCGTCGACGATTCACGACCGCATCTATCTGCTCAATGAACGCTTCGATCTGTTCGACATCCGCACGCACGGCGTCGAGGAAGTCGAAGCCGCGCTCGCCGGCGGACGCGGCGCGTTCCTGATGGGCGCGCATCTCGGCAGTTTCGAGGTGGTGCGCGCGATCGGGCGGGCGCAGCCGCATATCCGCGTCGCGATCACGATGTACGAGGAAAACGCCCGCAAGATCAACGCGATTCTCGCCGCCGTGAATCCCGCCGCGCATCACGATGTGATCGGACTCGGCAAGGTCGATGCGATGCTCAAAGTGCGCGAACGGCTCGATGCGGGCACGCTCGTCGGCATGCTTGCGGACCGTACGCTGCGTCAGGCCGGCGACACCCTCAAGGAACGCGATTTCCTCGGCGCGCCCGCCGCGTTTCCGCTCGGGCCGCTGCACATGGCGGCGGTGCTGCGGCGTCCGGTCGTCTTCATGACGGGGCTGTATCTCGGCGGCAATCGCTACGATATCCACTTCGAGACGCTCGCCGATTTCTCGACGATCGAACGCAGCGAGCGCGCCGCCGCCGTCGATGCCGCGCTCTCGCGCTACGTCGCGCTGCTGGAGAAATATTGCCGCGCGGCGCCGTACAACTGGTTCAACTATTTCGACTTCTGGCAGGCGAATGCCGCAACTGAATCCGCGCCGGCGCGCGCGACGGGCGCCCGTTTGCAGGAAGTCACGAGGGATTCCTGAGCTTATGCGAGTTTTTTCCGCGCTGCTGGGCGCCGCCGTGCTGTGCGCCGCCTCCGCGTTCACTACGTTCGCCGTGGCGGCGGACGCGCCCGCTTCCGGCTGGACGCTCGACCGGCTGATGAACACGCTCGGCGCGAAGAAGTCGGGCCGCGCGCGCTTCACCGAAACGCGCTATCTGAAGATCGCGCAGGAGCCGCTGGAGTCGTCGGGCGAACTGGTGTTCGTCGCGCCCGATCATCTGGAAAAGCATACGGTCAGCCCGAAGCCGGAAAACCTCGTCGTCGATGGCGACATGCTCACGGTCGATCGCAACGGCCGCAAGGTCACGATTGCCCTGCGCAACTATCCGGAACTGGGCGCGTTCATCGAAAGCATTCGCGCGACGCTCGCGGGCAACCGCTTCGCGCTGGAGAACGCGTATACGGTGTCGATCGCGGGCCAGGGCGACGACTGGACGCTCACGCTCGTGCCGATCGATTCACGCATGAAGCAGAAAGTCGCTTCGATCACGCTCGCCGGCACCGGCGCGACACTCGCGCGCGTCGAGATCAGGCAGGCCGATGGCGACCATTCGCTGATGCGCCTGCAAGACGCATCGACGCACTGAGCGCGGCATGCGCGCGGTTTCGCGGTCCTTGCGTCAGCCCGCGGTCATCGTCTGGCTGTGCTTTCTCGCGGCGTGCGCGGCGGTCATCGCACGCACGAACTTTTCCGCCGATCTCTCCGCTTTCCTGCCGCGCTCGCCGAGCGAGCAACAGCGCGTGCTCGTC
>Ga0160459_100188_pt1 | contig 34054 bp, 35 predicted proteins | sample HID1973K_E6MG_FD_108208 | JGI IMG/M metagenome (GOLD analysis project Ga0160459, IMG submission 108208) | Enriched mosquito-associated microbial communities from UW Madison campus, WI, USA - HID1973K_E6 MG | ecosystem: Host-associated > Arthropoda: Insects > Digestive system > Unclassified ... | reverse complement strand
TGGCCCAGGTGGCGGAATTGGTAGACGCACTAGGTTCAGGTCCTAGCGGTGGCAACACCGTGGAGGTTCGAGTCCTCTCCTGGGCACCAAGGTCCCTCTTTCGCGAAACGCTCATTCGGGCGCGTCGCACGCAAAAACCCCACGCATTGTCGTGGGGTTTTTTGTTTTGCGCCGTCCTTTTCTCCCGCCTCCTTCGAGATGCCTGCCCGGCCTCGCGACATGCGAGACCAGACCAGAGATACGCGCCTCCCGCTCTTAAAAAAGTTGATATTTAGCTCCGTCAGGTAAACACATTTATTTAGGAACGCTTATCCTCCTGATGCCCTTTCCCAGGGCAGAAATTTTCTGCCGAAAGAAGATTTCTGTAGATTCGCGATCGCCGCGGGAGAGTCCGTCAACTCAACCACGACGCCGCGCCGGCTGGCGATCGTTGCCTGTCGCTACTCATGTCCATTCCCCTCGAACGTCAGCAGACGAATTAGTTGCAGAAGGTCGTGAGGGTCGATGACGCCGGTCGCACATTGCCAGACATCGAACAACCAGCGCATCGTGATGTCGGACATGCCGAGCTCGCGTTGAATAGCCGAAGCAGACACGTCTCGTTCCAGAAAAACCAGCGCCAGATACATGGCGAGCTGCGTCGGCTCACCGCGGCTGTCCAGGTACACGCCATCTTCCTTGCGCGCGTTCGACTCCCGGAGTCGCCTCAGCATTTCGATATCCAGCGGGACATACAGGTATTGCACTTCCCCGGTGGAACGGATCAGCAAATAGAGCATGTCGCCTTCGAGATGCGCCCAATCCGGAACGTCGAGTTCTTCAGGTATCGCGCCTAAATTTAGCCTGACTAATTGATCTCTTGTCTCCACTTCCAAATATGCTCCTTTGGCCACCATGCGCGTGGCAGGTGGTCGCAACAAGAAGCCCCGTCTTGTGACTCGCTGTGGGGTATCCGGCCGAGGTTCTTCCACAGCACCCTTTGACGACCCCGCTCACGCGGGGGAGTCAAGATTTCGCTCGGCTTCTATTGTTTAGTCACCCGAACTAATCATTACTTTTAATCTGTTTCGATATTCTTTGAAAGAATAGCTCCCGCATAGTGGGCGATGAAGTGGATACGTCTTAAAGCGGACGACTTCCGAAGAATGGCTCTAGACGGCTTACAGGCACGATCTCGACCCGAAACTCGTGGCACGATGCGTGCTTCGAGTTTCCAAACGTCGGAGAACCCGTGATGCCCGCCCTCTATGTCATCGCCTTCTTCCTGCTCGCCGGTACGCTCACGTTCCTGCAGGCACCCGCATTCGCGTGGTTCGCCGCGCTCGCGATCTGGATCGCCGTCGGACCGGTCATCGGCGTGACGGGCGCGATCGGCGTCACGCTGCTCGCAATCGTCTTCGCGCTTCCGGCGCTCGCGCTCGCCATCAAGCCGCTACGCCGCGCGCTCATCAGCCATCGCGTGCTCGGCATGTTTCGCACGATGCTGCCGGAGATGTCGTCGACCGAGCGCGATGCGATCGAAGCCGGCACGGTGTGGTGGGACGCCGAACTCTTCTCCGGCCGGCCACGCTGGGACACCCTGCTCGACCATGGCGCGCCGAAGCTGACGCAGGAAGAACAAAGCTTCATCGATAACGAATGCGCGCGCCTGTGCGAGTTGTCGAACGACTGGGACACGACCGCGATCTGGCAGGACCTCTCGCCGCAAGCATGGGCCTACGTCAAGGCGCAGGGCTTTCTCGGCATGATCATCCCGAAGCAGTACGGCGGAAAAGCGTTCTCCGCGTATGCCCATTCACAGGTCATCATGAAGCTCGCGACACATTCGTCGGCGGCGGCCGTATCGGTCATGGTGCCGAATTCGCTCGGCCCCGCTGAACTGCTGCTGCACTACGGCACCGACGAACAGAAAGCCTACTATCTGCCGCGTCTCGCGCGTGGCGACGAAATCCCGTGCTTCGCGCTGACGAGCCCCTACGCCGGATCGGACGCGGCGGCAATTCCGGACGTCGGCATCGTGTGCCACGGCGTGCACGAGGGCCGCGAGACGCTCGGCTTTCGCGTCACGTGGGAGAAGCGCTACATCACGCTCGGGCCGATTGCGACGGTGCTCGGCCTCGCCTTTCGCGCGCTCGATCCCGACCATCTGCTCGGCGAAGACGAAGCCCCCGGCATCACCTGCGCGCTCATTCCGACGAACCATCCCGGCGTAAACATCGGGCGGCGGCACTGGCCGCTCAACGCGGTGTTCCAGAACGGCCCGAACTGGGGCAAGGATGTATTCATTCCGATGGACTGGGTCATAGGCGGGCGCGCCCAAGTCGGCAATGGCTGGCGCATGCTGATGGAATGTCTCGCCGCTGGACGCGCGATCTCGCTGCCATCGTCGAACGTCGGCATAGCGAAGCTCGCCGTGCGCGGCACGGGCGCCTATGCCGCCGCGCGCCGCCAGTTCCGCACCTCGATCGGACGCTTCGAAGGCATTCAGGAAGCGCTCGGGCGCATGGGCGGCAATCTCTATGTGATGGACGCGGCGCGGCGGCTGTCCGCGCAGGCCGTCGATCTCGGCGAGAAGCCCTCGGTGATATCGGCGATCGCGAAGTATCACATCACGGAACGCGCGCGCAAGGTGATCAACGACGGCATGGACGTCGTCGCGGGCAAGGGCATCTGCATGGGGCCGTCGAACTTTCTGGCGCGCGCGTATCAGCAGATGCCGATCTCGATCACCGTCGAAGGCGCGAACATCCTGACACGCTGCCTGATCATCTTCGGACAGGGCGCGATCCGCTGTCATCCCTACGTGCTCAAGGAAATGGCCGCGACGCGCGAAAACGACCTTCGCGCATTCGACGACGCCTTCTTCGGCCACGCGAGCTTTCTCGCCTCCAACGCGATGCGCAGTTTCGTGTATGCATTCGGCGGCGGCGCGCTCACACGCAAGCCCGCGCACGCCGATGCGCGCCTTCTGCCCTATTACCGCGCCGCCACGCGCCTGTCGAGCGCGTTTGCATTGTTCGCCGATGTCTCGATGCTCACGCTCGGCGGCGAGCTCAAACGTCGCGAGCGGCTTTCGGCGCGGCTCGGCGACATCCTCTCGCAGCTGTACCTGCTGTCCGCGACGCTCAAGCGTTTCGAGGACGACGGCCGCCCCGAAAGCGACCTGCCGCTCGTGCGCTGGGGCGCCGAAGACGCGCTGTACCAGGCGCGCGCCGCGTTCGACGGCCTGCTCGCGAACTATCCGAACCGCGCGGCGGCGGTTTTCCTGCGCGCGATCGCGTTCCCGTTCGGCCTGCCGCACGCGCCCAGCGCCGATGCCCTCGGCAACGCCGTCGCGATGCTGCTGCAAACGCCCGGCGAAGCGCGCGAGCGGCTCGTCGCGGGTTCGCACGTTTCGGCATTCGAAAACGACCCGATCGCACGCGGCGAAAAGCTGCTCGCGCTCACTCCCGCCGTCGCGGCGCTGGAGGCGCGCCTGCGCGACGCCGTCAAAGCGGGCCAGAGCGCCCCGCTGCCGCAAAGCCCGCAAGACGTCGCAGCGTGGGCGGACACGGCCGCCGCGCGCGGTCTCATCGACGAAAACGAGCGCGCGCTGCTGGGCGAATGGGCCGTCCATGCGCGCGAAGCGGTGAAAGTCGATGATTTTTCCGCAGACTTCGGTATCCTCGAAGCATTGCAAAAGCGCAGCGACGCGCTCGAGCGGACACTGCCCGAAACTATCGCCTGAGCACGCAGGCGTTCAGGCACCGCCGCGCGCGCCCTTCGACCGATCGCCAATCGATGAAAGACCGCTATCTCGACTTCGTCAATTCGCCCTTCGGCACGAGCATCGCACGCTCGCTCGGCCTGCCGCGTCCCGAACCATTGCGCCGCCATCGCGCGGATCGCGCCGAATTCGGCGGCATGGCGGCCATCGGCGCGGGGCCTTCGCCGGCGCTCTTCGATGACCTGATGGCCGTGTTGTCCGGCATCGGCATGACGGGCGTCGCGCATGAGAGCGCGTCCGGCTGGCTGCCCGTCGCCGCCCGTCACGGCGCGATGAGCGGCCGCTTCGAGCCGCGCGCACGCGACGCGCTCGCCACCGACCGCGTGCAGGCCCTGATCTTCGATGCGACCGGCATCGACGAAAGCGGCCAGTTGCATGCGCTCTACTCCTTTTTCCACGACGCGCTGCGCTCGCTCGCAAAGAACGGGCGCATCGTCGTCATCGGGCGGCCGCCCGCCACGCGCGCGAACGTCGCGGCCGCCACCGCGCAGCACGCGCTCGAAGGCATGGTCCGCTCGCTCGGCAAGGAAGCGCGCAACGGCATCACCTCGAACCTGCTGCGCGTGGCCGATGGCGCGGACATCGAATCCGCGCTGCGCTTTTTCCTGTCTCCGCGCTCGGCGTATGTGTCGGGGCAGGTCGTGACCATCGACGCGCCCGCCAGCGCCCCGGCGAGCTGGGCGAAGCCGCTCGCGGGCAAGCGCGCGCTCGTGACGGGCGCGGCGCGCGGCATCGGCGCGTCGATCGCGGCGGTGCTGGCCGAACACGGCGCGATCGTCACCGGCCTCGATGTCGACGCCGTGCGCGACGCGCTCGATCAGACCATGCTGTCGATCGAAGACGCATCGCCGTCGGACGGCGCGCATGCGGCGCTCGTCGCGGATATCGCCGCGCCCGAAGCGCCCGCCGACATCGCCGCCGCGCTCCTCGCGTCGGGTGGCATCGATATCGTCGTGCACAACGCGGGCATCACGCGCGATAAGACCATTGCGCGCATGAGCCCGGACATGTGGGACAGCGTGATCGACATCAATCTGCTGGCGCAGGCGCGCATCGACGACGTCCTGCTCGCGCAGAACGTGTTGCGCGAGCAAGGCCGCATCGTCGCGGTGTCGTCGATCAGCGGGATCGCAGGCAATCGCGGACAGACCAACTACGCGACCTCGAAGGCCGGCGTGATCGGCCGCGTGCACGCGATGGCGCCGCTCTTGCGCGCGCGCGGCATCACGATCAATGCGGTCGCGCCGGGCTTCATCGAGACGCACATGACCGCGCGCATGCCCTTCGGCGTACGCGAGGCCGGCAGACGGCTCAATTCGATGGGACAAGGCGGCTTGCCCGTCGATGTCGCCGAAACCGTCGCGTGGCTCGCGAGCCCGGGCAGCGCGGGCATCACGGGCAACGTGGTGCGCGTGTGCGGCCAAAGCCTGATCGGCGCGTGAGGAGACCCGTCCCCATGCATGCACCGACCATGCCGCGCGCCCGCACCGTCGTCATCGATACGCTGCCGCCGCCCGCGAAACTCTATGGCCGCGCGCTACCGGCGCTGTTCCGGCGCGCGCGTGCGCCGGAGCTGCCCGCGCTCAGGCTCGTGCGCCCGGATGTGAAGCTCGACGCGGAGCAGATCGGCCGCTATGCGCGCGTGTGCGGGTTCATCCCCGAGCACGGCGTGCCGCTCACCTTTCCGCACGTGCTCGCGTTTCCCTTGCATCTGATGATGCTCACGGACCCGTCGTTTCCGTGGTCCGCGCTCGGCGTCGTGCATCTGTCCAACAGTGTGCGGCTGCGGCGTCCGCTCGCGGCGGGCCAGGGCTTGCGCATCGAAGTGGAATGCGGGCCGCTGATGCCGCATCAGAAAGGCCAGGCGTTCACGCTGCATACGCGCATCTACCGGCGCGGCGAAGCGGTGTGGGACGGCGACAGCGTCTATCTGAAACGCGGCGTGCGCAGCGAAGCCACCGCGCCGTCGATCGAGATAGCCGATGCTACCGACACGCCCGCGCCGCTCTTCGCCCGCGAAGCGCGCTGGCAGCTTCCGCCGCAGCTCGGGCGCGATTACGCGAAGGCATCGGGCGATTTCAATCCGATTCATCTGCACATGCTGAGCGCGAAAGCGTTCGGCTTTCCGCGCGCGATCGCGCACGGCATGTGGACGCTCGCGCGTACGCTCGCGGCGCTGCATCCGGTCAAGGCGCTCGCGTCCGGGTACGCACAGGGCGATTTCAAATCGCCGCTCTATCTGCCCGGCGATGCGACCTTCTGGACCGCCGCGCCCTCGCCCACCGCGCGCGACTTCGAAGTGCGCAATCTCGCGGGCGACCGGGCGCATCTGCGCGGCCATTTCGAATGGGAGCTGCCATGAGCGAAGTTCGTCGCGTCGCGATCGTCGGCAGCAACCGCATTCCGTTCGCGCGCTCGAACACGGCATACGCGAGCGCGTCGAATCAGGACATGCTGAGCTTCGCGCTGCAGGGGCTCGTCGATCGCTTCGAGCTGCACGGCATGCGACTGGGCGAAGTGGCGGCGGGCGCGGTCGTCAAGCATTCGCGCGACTTCAACCTGACGCGCGAAGCCGCGCTCTCGACCACGCTGGCGAAGGAAACGCCCGCCTATGACGTGCAGCAGGCCTGCGGCACCGGCCTCGAAACCGCCATTCTCGTCGCGAACAAGATCGCGCTCGGGCAGATCGAGGTGGGTATCGCGGGCGGCGTCGATACTGCGTCGGATGCGCCCATCGCCGTGAACGAGCGCATGCGCAAGATCCTGCTCGAAGCGAATCGCGGCCGCTCGGCGGGCGCTCGCGTGGGCGCGCTCGCGAAGCTGCGGCCCGGCATGTTCTTCAGGCCGCTGTTGCCGCGCAACGCGGAACCGCGCACCGGCCTCTCGATGGGCGAGCACTGCGAACTGATGGCCAAACGCTGGAAGATTTCGCGCGAGGCGCAGGACGCGCTCGCGCAGGAAAGCCATCGCAAGCTGGCGGCCGCATATGGGCGCGGTTTCTTCAACGATCTGATGACGCCCTATCGAGGCCTCGCGCGCGACAACACGCTGCGTCCCGATGTATCGCTCGATCAATTGTCGCAACTGACGCCCGTCTTCGATCGCGACGCCGGCACACTCACCGCGGGCAACTCGACGCCGCTCACCGATGGCGCATCGGCGGTGCTGCTCGCGTCCGAGCAATGGGCCGCCGAACGCGGGCTGCCGGTGCAGGCGTACCTGACGTTCTCCGCGACCGCCGCCGTCGATTTCTTCGACAAGCGCGAAGGCCTCCTGATGGCGCCCGCCTATGCGGTGCCGTCGATGCTCGCGCGCGCCGGGCTCGCGTTACAGGACTTCGATTTCTACGAGATCCACGAAGCGTTCGCGGCGCAGGTGCTGTGCACGCTCGCCGCGTGGGAAGACGACGAATACTGCCGCATCGCGCTCGGACTCGACGGCCCGCTCGGTTCGATCGACCGCGCGCGCCTGAACGTGAACGGCAGCTCGCTCGCGACCGGCCATCCGTTCGCCGCGACGGGCGGACGTATCGTCGGGACGCTGGCGAAGATGCTGGCGAAAGCGCCTGAACGCAGCGACGGCAGGCCGTTGCGCGGACTGATCTCGATCTGCGCGGCGGGCGGCCAGGGCGTCGTCGCGATACTGGAGCGGTAAGCGGCAGAAGTGAAAGAATAAGGCGCGCCATCGACGAACACGCGCGGCGCCCACGGAGACACCACATGAGCCCGGGACAGGCAGCGCCGCGCGAGGCTTCGGAGCCGCACGCGACCGACGGCATCTGGTACGCGTCGTATCCGCCGGAGGTCGCGCGCGAGATCGACCCTTCGCGCTATCGATCGCTCGCGCATTTCTTCGACGAGTGCGTCGAGCGGTTTGCCGATCGCGTCGCGTTCGTGAGCCTCGGCTCCGAGATGACGTTCACCGCGCTCGGCAAAAAGGCTCACGCATTCGCGTCGTATCTGCAGAGCATCGGCGTGAAGCCCGGCGACCGCGTCGCGCTGATGATGCCCAACACGCTCGTCTATCCCGTCGCGCTCTTCGGCACGCTGATCGCGGGCGCGATCGTCGTGAACGTGAATCCGCTCTACACGGTGCGCGAGCTCAGTCAGCAACTGAAGGACAGCGGCGCGCAGACTGTCGTCGTGTTCGACAGGTTCGCCAGGACCGTGCAGGACGCGCAGCCGGGCACGCGCGTGAGGAACGTCATCGTGACCGGACTCGGCGATCTGCTCGGACACGGGCTCAATCTGAAAGGCCGCGCCATCGACCTGTTGCTGCGGCACGTGAAGAAGCAGGTGCCCGCCTACGCCCTGCCCGATGCCGTGCGCCTGCCGCTCGCGCTCGCGCGCGGCGCGCGGCAGAAGTTCGAGCCGGTGCGAGTCGGTCACGGCGACATCGCGTTCATTCAATACACCGGCGGCACGACCGGGGTCGCGAAGGGCGCGATGCTCACGCATCGCAATGTGATCGCCAATCTGTTGCAGGCGCTCGCGTGGGCGGGCGGACGGCTCGTCGATGGCGAAGAGACCATCGTGACGCCGTTGCCGCTCTATCACATCTATTCGCTGACCGTGAACGCGCTCGCGTTTCTCGCGATCGGCGCGCGCAATGTGGTGATCGTCAATCCGCGCGACATCGACTCTCTGTTGCGCGCGCTGCGTCACGAAAACTTCACGGCGATCACCGCGCTCAACACGCTCTACAGCGCGCTGATGGACCACGACGCCTTCCGCCGGCGCGACTTCTCCGCGCTCAAGCTCGCAATGGCGGGCGGCATGGCGACACAGCGCGTCGTCGCCGAGCGCTTCAGGGCGATGACGGGCCAGACGCTCGTCGAAGGCTACGGCCTCACCGAATGCTCGCCGCTCGTCTGCGCGACGCCGGTCGTCGACATGCACGGCGGCAGCGCATTCGACGGCACGATCGGCGTGCCGGTGCCGTCCACGCTCGTGCGCCTGCGCCGCGAGGACGGCGCGTGGGCGAACATCGATGAACCCGGCGAGCTGTGCGTGCAGGGCCCGCAAGTGATGAAAGGCTACTGGAACCGTCCCGAGGACACCGCGAAGACCATCGACGCGAACGGCTGGCTTGCGACCGGCGACATTGGCGTGATGGATGCGCGTGGCATCATCCGGCTCATCGATCGCAAGAAGGACATGATGATCGTCTCGGGCTTCAACGTGTATCCGAACGAGATCGAGGACGTGCTCGCCGCGCATCCGAAAGTGCGCGCGGTGGCGGTCATCGGTGTGCCCGATCCGGTGACGGGCGAGCGCGTGAAGGCGTTCGTCGTGCGGCGCGATGAAACGCTTACAGTGGAAGAACTGCTGAAGTTCGGCCGTTTACACCTGACCGGCTATAAGGTGCCATCCTACGTCGAATTTCGCGACACCTTGCCGCTCACGACCATCGGCAAGGTGCTTCGGCGCGAGTTGCGCGAAGACGGGTCGATACCACGGAAATCGCAGGACTGACCTTCGGAGATGCTCATGCCGCGTGCGCGATGCCGCCGGTTGTGTCTGTGGTTGTGTCTGTCCATCGCGCTCGCGAGTGTGCTCGCCCGGGCGCAGACGCAGGCGAACGACGAAGCCGCGCGCGTCGGCACGATGAGTGTCGAGCAGCAGGCGCAATGGCTGTCCGAATCGGCGGCGAGCGGCGCGCTCGCGAAACTCGACGACGCGCAACTCGTCGCCCTGTTTCGCTCGCTCGATGCGGGCACCTTGCCGCGTTATCTGCAGGACGGCTTGCGCGATTACGCGTCGTGCGAATTCACGATGCGCCGGCGCGAGCGCATCAAGGGCAAGTGGCCGAAGCGTGCGGATCACATGCTCGTGCGCGTCGCACACGAGCCGCTGCGCATCTACGCCAAATGGCTGCCCGATGGCGCGCACGCGGGCCAGGAAGTCATTTACGACGATTCCACGCGGCCGGACGAACTTTATGGTCATCTCGGCGGCCTGCTGAGCGTCGTGCCGATGTGGACGTCGGTGAATGGCGCGTTCGCCCGCACGCAATCGAATCATTCGATCCGCGAACTCGGCATCGTCTCGATCTCGCAGCGCTTCATCGAAGAAGGACGCAAGTTCGCCGAAGCGGGCATCACGAAGCCGTCGGAGATCGAAGTGAAGACCGTCAACGGGATTCGCGTGGTCGCGCTCACGTATGAAACGGCCGAGGGGCAGCCCGAGTTCTACGCGAAGAAGGAAGTGCTCGGGCTCGATCTCAAACGTCCGCTCTTTCGCACGCTGGAGTCCTACGACAACGACGGCAATATTTTCGAAAGCGTCGTGTTCGAGCGTATCGAGCCTCAAGCCTTCGACGGTCTGACATTCGACCCAAGAAATCCCGACTATCGCTTCTGACCGAAATCGCAATGAAATGCCTGCTGATTTCGTGACACCTAAAGTAACAATCGCGCTCCGGGCGTGCGTGCAGGTTTTAAGTTTCGCCTAAGAATCCGCCGATAACCTTGCCCGCACTCCATCGACATCAACGTCGGCGCACACCGCTTCAGGCCCGTCGCGCCGCGAATCGTCGTGCAAACCTGAGGGCTTCATCATGAACCTCCGTCGTCCCATCTCTGCTCCCGTGCGAGCCATCAAAAGGCTGCTGAGCCATCACGAGATCGCCACGCTGCTGTTGCTGCTGCACGCGCCCATCGACGCGATGGCGGCCACGCCCGATGTCGCGTCGCTGCGGGAGTACGGCTATGTCGAGATCGTGTCGCCGGAAGCGGGCAAGCCGCAAGTGCGCCTGACCGACGACGGCAACGCGGTGCTGCGCGGCCTCGGCGTCAAGTAAGCGCCTCCCGGATACGGGCCTCGCGGACGCCCGGCCACGCGAACTCTGTAATAATCGGTCGATTCCTTTCACCTTCGACCAAGGAGTCATTCGCGATGTCCGCCCTTTCACCCATCGTGCAGCGTGTACTCATCACCAACGACGACGGCATCGATGCGCCCGGCCTCGCCGTGCTCGAAGCCGTCGCCGCCGAACTCGCGCACGAAGTCTGGGTCATCGCCCCGGAACACGACCAGAGCGGCACCTCGCACTCCATCAGCCTGCACTCGCCGTTGCGCGTATCGCGCAAGGGTGAACGACGCTACGGCGTCCAGGGCACGCCCGGCGACTGCGTCGTGATGGGCGCGCGCCACATCATGAAGGACGCGCCGCCCACGCTCGTGCTGTCGGGCATCAATCGCGGCGCGAACCTCGGTGTCGAGACGATGTTCTCCGGCACCGTCGGCGCCGCGATGACGGGCCTGCTGCTCGGACTGCCGTCGATCGCGCTCAGCCAGACCTTCACCGACCGTGAGAACGTGCGCTGGGATACGGCGCGCGCACTCGCGCCGGGCGTGATCCGCCAGTTGCTGGCGATCTCCCACGAAGCGCCCACGTGCCTGAACGTCAACTTCCCCGATTGCGACGCATCCGCCGCCGGACCGCTCACCGTGACGCGACAGGGCGTCGGGCTGGTGGAAGGCATCGATGTGCTGCCGCTCGTCGATCCGCGCGGCATCGACTATCACTGGCTGCGCTTTCAGCGCGGCCCGCGCCCGAATTCGCCCGATAGCGAAACGGCCGTAGTCGCGGCCGGCGGCGTGTCGGTCACGCCGCTGCATTTCGATCGCACCGACGAGCGTACTTTCGCCACCCTCGAAGCGGGACTGAAGCGCGGCGTCTGAGTGTCGATCGCGCGCCGCTAGAACGTTTCCTCCCACACGAAAACGGTCGCTTTCTCGTATGCTCGGGCGATCACAATAAGGAGACGATGATGACCCGTTCCATCGGCCGGCGCGGCGCGCGCCTGATGCTCGGCGCGCTCGGCGCGCTCGGCGCACTCGGCGCGTTTATCGCCGCAAGCGCGTTCGCCCAGACGCCGACGCCCGTCGGCACCTGGCAAACCATCGACGATCAGTCCGGCAAGCCGAAGGCGATCATCCAGATCGTCGATGACGGCAGCGGTCAGTTGTCCGGCAAGGTTGTGCGCGGCATCGGCGAATTCGATCAGCCGGAAAAGCGCTGCACGGCCTGTACCGACGACCGTCGCGATCAGCTGATCAAGGGCATGACGATCATCACCGGAATGCGGCAGAACGGTGATGCATGGGACGGCGGCCAGATTCTCGACCCCGAGCACGGCAAGCTCTACAAATGCAAGATGAAGCTCGAGGACGGCGGGCAGAAGCTCGTCGTGCGCGGGTATGTCGGCGTATCGCTGCTGGGGCGCTCGCAGACCTGGGTGCGCCAGCAGTAAGTTTCAGATACGACAAAGCCGGCCGAAGACGCGTGTCTTCGACCGGCTTTGCTCATCTCGCTCTGGCGCGTTACGCGATCAGGCAGCGTGACGCTGATGCTTATGCGCCTCGTCCCCGTAGACGCTCTCAGGCATGTTGGCGAGTTCCTGCTTGAATTCCGCCGGCACACGCATGCGCGAGGTCATCAACGCATAGAGCGATTCGCCTGCCGGCCCGAACAGCTGCGTCATCACGCGCAACAGCACGCCCGATTCGTGCCATGTCTTGAAACGCCGGTACGGAAAAGCGCTGTGAGCCGCGTCAAGCAAGGCTGTAGCTTCTGACCGGGTTCCATTGGGACACTACTGGGACACCGACATGGCGACGATCACACATAGACCGGACAACGCACCTGCACGCAAATGGCAGGCTAAGGTCAGAAGGAAAGGCTTCCCGTCACAGAGCAAGGCGTTCGCCTCGCGCACCGAGGCAGAGGTATGGGCCAGAGGCATCGAGGCCGAATACGACAAGGGCCATGCGGTCGATCACAGCGACGCGAGAGATACGATACTGCGCGATCTGCTGAAGCAATATCTCGCGGAAGCGGTGCCACGTCAGAAAGGCCGTGAGCAGGAAGGTTACAGAGTCAAATTCCTATTGCGTCAGCCGGTCACGGCGTTCTCGCTAGCCAACCTCACCCGCTCGGCGCTCGTTGCGTACCGTGACCATCGGCTGCGCAGTGTCAGCGGCTCGACAGTGCGACACGAACTCCTTGTGATGCGTCGCGCCATCGAATACGGAAGGAAGGAGCTAGGGCTGTACTTGGCTGAGAATCCGCTCGCATGGATCAGGTTGCCGGATGAAAACGAAGCTCGGGACAGGCGGCTCAAGCCGGGAGAGGAAGAACGGCTGCTAGTAGAGTGTCAGGCGGCGCGTGCCCCGTACTTGCCGCACATCGTCGTGCTCGCCATCGAGACAGGCATGCGGCAGTCGGAAATGCTCGCGCTGACTTGGGATCGCATCGACACTGCGCGCCGGGTCGCTTACTTACCCACCACGAAGAATGGCCAGCCACGAGCCGTGCCGCTTACCAGACGGGCCATACAGGCGCTCGAAGCAATGCGGAATGCCCGCATTTATCAATGGTCCCGCGAACCTGCTGACGGGCCTTTCCTACACGTCTCTGCGACCGTAGTGCGCCACGCGTTCATGCGCGCTAGAGACAAGGCCGAAATGCCCGATCTGCGGTTCCACGATCTGCGCCATGAGGCTGTCTCGCGGCTCTTCGAGCGAGGGTTGAACGTGATCGAGGTCGGCTCGATCTCGGGTCATAAGACGCTCTCTATGTTGCGCCGGTACAGTCACCTATCGATGGACCACCTGCTGTCCAAGCTCGAATAAACAGGGCAGACAGTCCCAGCGCAGTCGTCGGAACTACGACTGTGCTTGCTTCCGATCTGCGACGGCTCACTTCTTGGCTTCCTTCCGCAGGGCATTGATCGACCGCCATTCGGTAGTTCCCGGCAGTTGACATTCCCAGAAAGTCCAACCGTTCACACCCGACTTGGTTATCTGATTCGCAGCCGCAGACGGCGATGTATGTCGTTTCCCCGAAACCCAGATCGCACCCTTCTCAACAAACGCCGCATGCTCCGCTCCCTTAAAGAGGGCGCGGAGCTTCGTTCCCGCCGGAAACGTCACACCCTTGCATACAAGTGCTGGACCTTCAACAGGCGCTACGGTCGGCGTCACGGTTACTGCCACCGGGGGCAGCTTAAGCAGCTTGCGAATGACGTCGTTTTCAGTTTCTGCCTCCGTCGCTCTCAGACTCGTCAAGGCCTTATACACGTCAAAATCGATAGCTATAGTAGTCATCATTACTCCAAGTTGTTTGAGTAACTTTAGCACTTAAAATACTTAAATTGCAACGCCTTTCTTTCTAGGCCGTGTTGCGCTGCGTTTATGCCAAACTGTTTCCGCTGAGTGGCGAGCGGCACTGACCGGCCTGCACCTGCATTCGATCAATCATCGGAGAGCAAGGTATGGGTACGCTTCAGAAACGTCCGAACGGCAACTGGACGGGTAAGATTCGTCGGCACGGCTATCCCGCCCAGTCGAGAACATTCCTCACGAAGAAAGACGCGCAGCGTTGGATCGCAGAGACAGAAGCCGAGATGTCGCGGGACTGCTTTGTGGACACTGCGCTCGCTCGCAAGATGCTCCTGCGGGACGCCTTTGCACGTTATGCCGACGAGGTGTCAACCAGTAAGCGCGGCGCTGCTGATGAGCGAATCCGGCTCGCCGCTATGCAGCGCGACCCTCTGGCAGATTATTCGTTCGCGGCGTTAAAACCGTCTGTCATTGCTGCATGGCGACAGCGACGGCTGCAATGTGTCTCCGGTTCGACTGTCAACCGCGAGATGAACATCCTTCGGCATGTCATCGACACTGCGCGGAAGGAGTGGGATGTTGCCCTGCGAATCAATCCATGCGACGACGTACGGCGTCCAAGATCGAATCCGCCACGCGAGCGTCGCCTCCCTCCCGACGAGCAAACCGTGCTGATGACCGAATGCCATCGCGCACGGTCATGGTGGCTCGCTGCAATGGTCGAAATAGCCCTTCAGACAGGAATGCGGCAGTCCGAGATTCGTACGCTGCAATGGGAGAACGTCAACATGGCAGATCACGTCGTGCTTCTGCCTGCCGCTGCGACCAAGACCCTCACCACACGGACCGTGCCGCTCGATACAACGTGCATGAACGTACTCGGCTCGTTGCATCGCAAACAAGGCAAACCAAAGAACGGGCCAGTCTTTCCCGGCGTAACGCGGAATGCCGTCAAGCTGGCCTTCAGACGAGCGTTGAAACGTGCCGGTCTGATCGATTTCCGGTTCCATGACACACGCCACGAGGCCACATCACGGCTTACGGAACTTGGACTAAGCCCGATAGAGGTTGCGCAGATTACCGGACACAAAACCCTCTCAATGCTTCAGCGGTACACCCACTTGCGCGCCAAGGAACTCGTTAAGAAGCTCGGCTAGGGAAACGCTGGCGTAGCAGCAGCCTCGCGAGAAGCCGCTGCTACGCCGCGCTTAGAGGACACCCGCGATGGGGTCGCCCAGTTGATCGCCGGGTGTGTTGCCGTAAGACGAGTCCAGCGACTTCTTCGCCATACGCTTGCCGAAGCTCGCGGCATCGACTGTGATGTTCAGCGGTGCGTGGTCGCCCTTGCGGTAGAGGTTGAGGTTCAAGTGACCGCCGCCGATGTACGTGCCCCACTGAACGTGATAGTCGTCAGGGTTGAAGTTCGCCATGTCAGCGCCCTTGCCCTTGACCGCCTCGCGTGCGAGGTCATTGATCTCCTCGCGCATCGAGTCCTGATACAGCTTTGAGTCCTGCGAGGCGGTCGCGCCGGGAACCTTCGCCACGAAGTCCTTGAATCCCTCGCCGCGTCCCCACCGACCCTTGTCCTCCGGGATCAGCGCGCCGGGTACAGCCGTCGCTGAGCCGACGACTTCCTGATACGCCATGCGGCTCGCGTCCTCGTCGGACAGACCGAACGCGGCCTTCTTCGCCGCCATGCGGTCAGCGATCTTACCCGCGAGCAGTTGCTTGTTGCCGTCGCTGATGTCCCATGCCGAGAGGTTGCCCTGACGGAACGGGTTCCACCACGGGCCGGATTGCGCGTTCACGTACGACAGCGCCTCCTTCTTGTCCGCTGCGTTCGCCTGCGCGAGCCGTCCGCGATTGCGCTGCGTGCGCAGCATGTCGAACTGCTGCGGGTCAGTGATGTCCGCGCCGCTGTCGAGGATCGAGAGCACCGACTCGGCGTTATCACCGAAGTACGCCTTCACCGCGCCTGCGCCGCCCGGTCCTTCGCGTAGCTTCTGTGCGAGGCCGATAACGTCGCGCTGTTGCGAGGTCGCAGGACCGGTGCCGTCGAACAGCGTACCCATCGTGCTGTTGATGTACCCTTGGAGCATCGGCGGCTGCATGTCCTTGTCGCGTGCGTTCGCGCTGGCGTGCTGCCAGAACGTGTTCCACGTCGGGTCGTTCTCACCGTTCGCCAGCTTCGCCTTCAGCGCGTCTTGCCACGCACCGTTCAGCACCTGCACCTGCGCGCCCTCGGGGATCGGGAAACCCTTTAGCGACTCAGGCTTGTCCGAGGCCCACGCATTGGCGACGAGTGTCTGTCCTTGCTCGTAGTTGAGCAACCCTAACTGCGCTCGCTGCAAAACGCGTTGCTGCCGCAGATTGTTCACGTCCATCTTTTGCAACGTCTCGGTCATCTTCTCAGGCGTGAAGGGAACTGTGGCGTCACCGTTCTTCAGCTTCCAGTCCGCGTTCACCTTCTCCATCTGAGCAATCGCGGCTGCATGCCCTTCCGCCGAGGTAGCATACGGACTGATGCCCTGCGTCATGCGGAACTCCAGCGTGTGAACGTCCTCCAGACCCTTCACGTTGTCGGGGTTCTTCATGGCCCACTGCGCTTCGAGGCGCGGAATCTTGTCGCCAAGTTCAGCCTTCATGCTCGCATCGAGCGACTGGTACTCAGGCTGCTGCTGGATAGCACGCACCGCCTGCCAGTTCCCGGTCATTGCGTTGGACACCGTAACGTCACGCAGCGCCCGCTGGTACGAGGTGAGGTCCATGTTCTCCGGGCGAGCGATCTGCTGCCTGAAGTTATCGTGGGCCTGTGCCACGTCATCGTCAGTGAGGTTCGGATTCGCACCGAGCGTCGTCTGCATGGACTTCGCCGCAGTCGTCGCCATGTTCGTGAAGCCGTTGTAGTTCTGCTCCTGCGTGAACTGGACGTACTGCTGCATGTGCTGTGAGAGCATCTGCGGCATCTGCTCCGCGAGCTTCTGCTGCACCATCGCGTCCGTCCACTGGTCGCCTGTCGGCTGCACCTCGGACATCTTCTGCACGACGTACGCCCGCACCTGATCCGGTGACTTCTCGCGCAACTGCGGCATGGCCTGCATGAACTGCGTCTGTGCGTCATTCATCGCAGCGTTCACGTTGAACATCTGTGCGCCCTGCACCGTGGCGTCCGGGCCGTACAGCTTCGTGTACCACGGCTGATCGTTCTCGATCTCGATAAGCGACTTGCCCTGCGATGCCTGCGCCATGCCCTCGGCGTACTGCTCCTTCTTGGCGCGGTCGATGTACGGCTGGATCATGCCCTGTGTCAGCTTGTTGAAGCTGTCGATGTCGATGCCTGATCCGAGAATGCCCTGCCGCCGCATTCCATTCGCCAGTGCGTCGATACCACCACCGCCCTGTGCTACCTGTCCACTCGACTGCTGAGCGTACGAACCACCGCCGCTGAAGGAGGTGGAGCTTCCGCTCGTTCCGCTGGGCTGCTGGACGACTACACCGCCGTCGCTGCCGAGACTGAAATTGATTCCCATAGTATTCCTTATCGTTAGTCTGTTGGGTAGAGCATTAAGACGGCGGGCTATCGCGCCAAGAGCGAGCGGCTACCCATCAAACGTCGCCCGACAATGTGAAGTTGAAGCCGCCGCTGCTACTGCTGTCGCTGCCGCCGAGATTCCAGTCATTGCTGGACTGGCCGCTGCTGAAGCCGTAGCTGTTGCCGCCGCCTGCGTTTGTGCTCGTCCATGTGTCACCCACGGAGTTCACGCCGTTGATGACCGCGTTGGACGAGTAGCCGTTCGTCTGACCCACACCACCGCTACCGTTGCTGTTGTCGCTACCGTAGCCAACGGACGTACCGCCACCGCCGCCATTGCGGAACTGGCTAAAGCCGCCACCACCCGCTGCGCCCATGAGCGCCATCTGCTGAACTGTGAGGTCGGGAGCCTTCGCGGGCTTGATGTACGTTGTGGGGATCGCTGCTTGGTAGTTCATATTCGCCACCGTCGCGCCGTAGTCTTGCGACATGGCGAGATTCGAGCGCAGCCCGCTGTTCTGCATCGCGGCGTCGAACGACACCTGCTGCATCTTCGTCGTCTGGTTGACGCCGAGCCGCGCATTGCGACCCTTCATCGTGGCTCGCATGATGTCGGCGCTGGAGCCGCCTACGCCTCGCGCCGCGTTGTCGGCGTTGATCGCGCCGAGCGTCTGTGCAGCTTGGATCTGCTGCTCGACGTTGCCGCGAATCATCGAGTCGAGCACGCGACCTTGGTTCACCTGTGCTGTGTTCCACTGCGCGCCCGCCGCCGACGCCTTGATGTTGTTGCTGATCGAGCGTTGCGTGTTGGCTAGATTCGCCTGCGCCGCCGCAAAGCCGTTACCGGCCTCGCGGAGCTTGTTCGCGTTATCCGCTTGATCCTGCGAGAGCAGGTTGGCCGCGTCGGTCTTGGCAGAGTCCACCGTGTACTGCGCGTTGTTCTGCGCATTCAGGATCGTGCCTTGATAGACACCGCTAGCCGCACCCGCGATCATCTGTACGAATTGACACATAAGTTTCTCCCTTAATGAATTGTTGGAGAGGCCATCACTGGGATCAGCCCGAGCATTGCGCCTCGCCCGAACTGCGTCAGATAAGTCAGCACCTCAGACCGCGCCGGATGTCCCGGTCGGATGATTACTAGACCCATGAATTGAGCTAGCCTCATCTCGCCTTCTGCGGCGTTACGGGCATGCTCATTCGCCTCTACTGCCAGTTCTACGAGCGTGCGGCCATAGGGCACTCGGCACGGCTCTCCGATGTAGTTGATGGTCATTGCTTCCTCGTTAGATTGACCAGCCCGCCAGCCGAAGCAAGGCGATAAGGTCGGGGGATTGTTTGCAAAGCTCAAAGACGCGCCAGCCGGGAACGCTGCTGAAGTCCTCGCTGTCGATGTGGAGTGAAGGGCACAGCACCGCGAGTCGCCCTGTCGGATATTGCCGCGCTGACCATTCGCCGCTGCGGTGCTCGATGTACTCGCCACTCGCCTCGCGGCGTCGCTCCTCCAGCCGAGCCAAATAGCCGTCGCGGGACTGACTCGCGGTCCAGCGCGTGATGCACCGACCACGGCCATCTGTCTCGAATTGCGTGCGCTTCCGCTGGCATGTCCAGCAGGAGGAGTTGTACACCCGTCGCCGCGTCGTGCCGCACCGCTCACACAGCCTGCCGTCGAACCATGTGCGGCCAGCGATCAGTGCGTCGATGCGCGCTGGGTATCGGGTCTGCTCGCGTAGCTTCTGCTCGAAGCCATGGTCGGCGCGAGCGATCTCGCGATGTCGCTTCGTGAGCTTCGCCGCGTACGGCGCGATCTGCCACAGACCGCGCTCGCGGTGCCGCCGTGCGCCGCGAGGCAGGCTCACGGAATCGCCGCCAGTGACTCGGCAATGCCGGGGGCGCCTTCGGCCTGCGGGAGCGTCATCGCCTGTTCCACCTGCGCGAAGACGAGGGCCAGCCTCAGAATGGCCTCTACCTCACTGGGTTCGATGTCAACGGTCGCTGCGATGGTCGCGATACTCGCGCCGCACAGGAACAAGCGCGTAATAAGCATCCGGTCCGATCCAGTGCGGCACATCACAGCGCGGCCCCATTCAGCACAGCAGCGGTGCGGGCGTGGATCAGCGCGCCGCGCACGGTCTTCAGCACAGCCGTCTGCGTGCTGCCGAGGTCATTCGCAATGTCTCCGATGCGGTCGCCCGACATGAAGCGGTCGAGAACTGTGGCCCGTTCGTCGGGCGTCAAACTCTCGTAGGTCATGGCGCGGTGAACGTCAGACGGATGCACGCCGATACGCGCAGCCGTAGCATTGAAGCGTTCGTCGCTATTGCCGACGCGAGCGGTACGGATTTGGTTAGGCGTCAACTTAGCCATTGATGTAGCCCCGCGCATGGTCGGCCCTGTGCTTGATGAGCGCGTTATGAGGGTCGGCGGGATCACGCTGCAAAACCGCAGCGGGGATCAGTTCAGGACAGCGTGCCACGGCAAGCAGGAAGATGCGGTCTTGATTGTTCAAGGGCTGCTGGATCGGACTTCCGCGATGGGTGCCATGCACGGTGAAAGAGGGCATGCCGCCGTTGCGAGCGTCGCCTACTAGCGTGATGTCGGCGATCTCGTACTCGCGGACAGCGCGATCATCGTCGGCAGCGCGAATACCTTCGAGGTGTTCATTGATGAATGCCGCCTCGGCGGCGGCGGCTTGCAGAAGCTCGCCCGCCGCTTGCAGGCGCTTCAACTGTGCCACCAGCGGTTCAGCGTCGCGGATAATCCCGCCAAGGTGAATCAAACGGTCGCGTGCCTCCACTTCAGTGGTGGGCAGCGGGAATTGGTTCTCGGTCTTCTTTGCCATGTGTTACTCCTTTAGTCTGTTGGTTGGATGCCCGGAGAGCATCCGGGCTTGTGCTCATACATTCGCGGGCTGTTCGCCAGCGCTTCTATCTGCTGCTCTTTCCAGAGCCGTAGGCTGGCCCGCGCCGACTCGTGCTCGGAACGCAGCGGCGTGACGTGCGGACGCCTCCTCATACATTCGGACGCGCAGTTCAGTGGGGATCGGCTCGCCGTCGATGTGCGTCGGGACTCTTTCCATCAAGCGACCCTCAGCGCAGAAGATGCGGCGCGATGGCGAACATCGCTTTGCGACCGCGATAGTCGCTGCCTGTTGCGGTCGTCGCTCGTACGCGACCATTGCTTGCGCGGGCCATGCTCATTTGCTTGCCCATGTCCACGATTGCGGAGCGGACGATGTCTGGAGATTCGTGTACCGCGTCGATACTGGCTTGATCCGAAACTGTCAGACCGTTAAGCTCCGCGAAGCGGATCGGGTCTTCATAGAGGTTCACGCCGTACATCGTGGTGAGCACGCGCTCCAATTGCTCGTCATGCGTGACTGCGGCACCGGTCCCGCCGCTGAGACGCGAACGACCTAGTGGCGAGCCGTGCCCGCGAGACGGCAGCTTCCCGCCGAATTGCTGGACCTCATTGCCGCTCGCATCATTCCGAAACACTCTTGCTCCACCTGCCATGATTAATACTCCTTATTAATTGCTCGTGCTGGAGGCCACGAGCTAGCCTATGGTTACTGCTGGACTGCCTTCACTGCTGCCTTCTCGCGGGCCTTGTACTTACGGGCCGCATACGTCGGGAGCGAGCCGGTAAGCTGCTCAACGACTTCGCGCCACGTACAGACGCCGCTCTTGCTTGCCCGTCGCGTCAGAGATTCGTAGTAGGCGCGGGCTTCCACGTTGTTCTCTAAAGGATGAACGATGGTCTTCATATTGCTCTCCGTAAGACGCCCGCTATGGGCGTCGCTTATTTAGGGTTGAACGGTAGCGAGAAGCCAGCTTCGGCCTCTCGCGCCTCCTTGATTCGCTTCGAGTGCGCCTCGTCGCGGATCATCGCGGGCGTCATGCTGCGGCCATTGATCTCCTGGTCGCTCACCCATTGCTTCCATTGCTTCTCGGTATTTGGTCGGTTCATTCCGTTCTCCATTGATGGGATTAAGCGGCGATCAGGCCGCGCTCTACTTCACGCGCCTTCACTAGAAGGTGCGGCCATGCGCCACTGACAAGCTCCATGATTGCGGTCTGCTCGTCGGCATAACTAGCGGCATCAGGCTCGCTGACGGTGGCGAAGTAGTCGTCCATCGTCACGTTCGAGAACGCAGCGGCGCGATCCCGCCCGAGACATTGCACGAGCAAGACGGTTGCGCGGAGGCGCGCTTGGTCAGGGGTCAGTTCCCCGTCCGCAAGCCCTTCCAGCGCGAGATAGTCCAGGTTGGTCATTCGGTGGTTTCCTCAATGTTGATGGCGCGCCGAAGCTCACGGTCCCAATGACGGCGCTTGGCATCCTTCTGTTTGATGGTTTCTTCTGCCCACATAGGCCGGTCGGCTTTCGTCTCACCGGCGCGAATCAGGGCGTCGCGGATCGCTCGCTGTTCGTTGCTCGCGCCAGCCATCGCTTTCGCGTCAGCATCCTGAAACTGCTGAAGGCCAAGACTCCGCATTGCGAGCACGACGGTCATGGGAAGCGTCTGTCCCGCGAACCTGATGCCGAGGCGATGCCACGGCTTTTCATCGTAGGAAGTGACCGAGACGTACGGATAGAACTTGCCGCACTTGCCGGTTTCGCGGTCCCTCGGAACCTTCTCAATGAAGGTCACGCCGTCTGGATGGAAGGAGGTGCTGATGGCGGACTCGATAGCGTCGGACCCGGCTTGCTTCCCGGCCTTTACTGCGTCACGGATGCTCAGACCATTGCTCAGGCTGGATGCGTCGTACATGGCGTCGCTCAGAATCGAGGCGACTACCTGCCGTGCCTTGTCGCTCAACGGCTTGGACAACCGGGTAGGCGGGAAGGCGTCCGGGTGCTGAAGCTCCGACTGGATCAAGTCGGCCATGTCCTGCCGGGTGCCCTCGGACAATTCGGGGCTGGATACCAACGCCTTCGCCAAGGTTCCCGGCCAATTCTTGTATCCGTCAATGACATGCACCTTCGTCACGATGGCGAGCGCGGTGCCGTCCTCGGCGTACATCCGGGCCTGCTGTTCTGCTGCGTTCGCCATGTTCGCGGCTGCGTACGCGGCGTGCTCCTGCCGCACTTCGCGGCTGTTCATTGAAGTCAATCGTCCTCCGGTTGGTATAGGTGCCTATTAGGTGACACCTGTGGATCGGCGGGCGAACGGTCTTATAAGGGTTTGCGGGGTGGTGACATGGCACATGTGCCTATTTATGCACACCTGCCATCCACGTCGCATTACATTTGCATTACGCAAAGCCTTACGAGAACACTCGCTCGATGGGTGATACAGAATGCTCAGGAGAAGCGTTCAAAGGCCTCCGGGTAGGCCGCGCCTGAGCGCGCTCTTGCGCCGGATCGAAAGCCGTAGCCGCACGGCACGAGATAGTCCTGTGCCATTGACTGAATCCCTAGTTGTTGTGTCTGCTGAGTCGTGCGTAATTGCCCCGCCTTGCGGGGCGGGGCTTACGGGTTACTGGATGCCGTTCACCAGCGCGGAGCCGATGAAGGTGTTGGAATCATTAATGTGCGTATTCGGCGGTGGCCATCACGGACCGGACGTTCAGCACGCACTCGCCAGCGGCTTCCGCCCGGATCAGCGCCTCGATAGCCCGAAGCTCGGCGTGCTTCTCGCCGGTGGCCTCGGCAACGCCCTGCCAAGCTGCCGCGCCAGCCCACGCTGCACGTACCGCCCGCAGCGCCTTCTCGCCGTCGCTGGCGTCAGCCGTCCACGGGTCGCCCTGAAGCTTCCAGCCCGCCGTATCTGCGACCGTACCGGCCTCGGCAAGCACTTCGTACCCTGCCTCGCCAGCGTCAGCAAGCTCCGTCGCCCGGCCCTCATAGCCGTCATAGAACTCCATCTGCGCCTCCCTGTCGCCCTGCCATGCTGGGAAGACTGTCCGCGACACGAACGCCCAAGACATCGCGCAATGCTCTGCCATGCTCGACGGGCGATGGCCCAACATCTCAGCTTCCTCGGCGGTCGGCTCCTCGCCAATGGACATCAGCCACGCCCAATCGACTTCAGCGAAGAACGCGCCCTCGCTGTAAGCGTCGTTCGGCACGCAGCGCGTGATGGACGGTTCGAAGGTTCCTGCGTTGTTGTTCTGGTTCATGATCTTCTTTTACGGTATCGTGCGAGCGCGCTGGCCCGCGTGTTCAAGGGTTGCCCGGTCGTTCCCTGCCAAGAGTTAACCGGGTGGCTACGGTGTGCGGTGCCAGCGCCCTATCCAGCCGCGCCCTCCTTGCCTACCTTCAGGATCGTGTTCGGCGCGACGCCGTAGTGTTTCGCCAGCGCTCGTGCGCTCGCGTCTCCCGCAGCCAGCGCAGCCCTGATCTCCCCCTTCTGTTCGTCCGTCAGCGCGTCAGGTCTGCCGCCCTTCCGTCCTTCGGCGCGTGCCCTCGCCAGCCCTGCATGCGTGCGCTCAATCAACAGATCACGTTCGAACTGCGCCACAGCAGCCAGGACGGTCATATGCAGCTTCCCGGCTGCGCTGGTGAGATCAACGCCTTCGAGCGCCAAGCAATGCAGCCGCACGCCCATTGACGCCAGTCGCTCGACGGTAGCCAGCACGTCGCTTGTATTCCGGCCCAGTCGGTCCAGCTTCGTGACGATCAGCGTGTCGCCCTCGTCCAGCTTGTGCTCGACCAATGCCCGGAACTTCGGGCGCTCCATCGCGGCGACGCTGCCGCTGATGGTCTCCTCGACCGTGCGCTTCGCATCCACCGTAAAGCCCTTGGTCTTTGCCTCGTGAAGCTGGTTGGTCGTTGTCTGCTCGCCCGTCGAGACTCGGGCGTAAAGGAAGGTGCGGCTCATGTTCGCGTCCTGTTCAACAAAGGTGTTCATATACTGCTCGTGTGCAACAACCTCGTCAATGGTCTTTTTGCACACCGCAGAGTCATCGTTGCGTATGTGCATTAATCGGTCGTTTATTGAACAGAGAGCAGGCGATGATCGAGCGCAGCCATCACATCCCGTGGCGCGACTTCTCAGAGGAGCATTCGTGCGCGTGTGCGCGATTCGAGGACGCGGGCGCGGGCGTACGGGGGCGCACGCAGGCGCGTAAGCGGCGTAAGTGCCCGCGTATAGGCGAAGCGATTTTAGCGTCGTAAGGGAAAACACCTATGCCAAAACATCTGAGAATAGGCATAAGACAGCCGCACCACATGCTATAGTGGGCGCACTGTTGGACGACACAATATCTTGTGTCTCTGGCGGTAGGTGCTCGGTCGGGTCTAGAACACCCGCCGAGCTTTTGTGGCACGAGGACCACAGCAGAACTGAAAGTGTAGCGAGTCGGCTTGGATCACCCAAGCACAGTTACAACTTCGGGTTGTCCGCGTGCCGCGTCTTTCGATGAGGTACACACGCCATGAGCAAGGCAAAACCCAACACGCGCCCGGTTGACCGTAGTTCGGTGACTGGCCGCTTCGTTACCGAGCAATACGCAAAGACGCACCCGCGCACTACCGAGCATCAGCGGGTCCCTGTTCCCAGCCCGAGCAAGGGTAAGAAGTAAGAAGAAGCGCAGGCTCTGCCTGCGCCTACTTATACCGATAAATATCATACCGACGCTCCGAGGGCCGCATGTTCAGTCTTGCACCGTATCGCATTTCGATTCAAAAAGAAGGAAGCACACAAAAGCTGGCATTCGCCAACAATCGCTCCGCATTGGGAGACTGGTTCCACTCGGTACTCGCGAACCTTTCGAAGAATGTTATTGACTTGCCCGACAAGAAGATGCTGCGAGTTGAACGGCTCGCGGCTAACACGGACTGCACTTTCGTCTGCGCGACTGTCCATACTGGCGAGTATGGGTTTGAGAGTCGCCTGTTCGATAGCAAAGAAAGCAAGGTAAAGCATAAGCGCACGGTAACAGAGGCAGAGCTAATTCCTTTCTTTGTCTCAATCGTGCTTCCCAAAGACGCAGAATGGGGCGTGCTGATGCTTCAGCGATTCAAGAACTTCGGCATTCGCGACTTTGTTGTGCCAGGCATGCAGGCTCGCTTCGAAGCTACTCGCCACGCAAAGCTGCAAATTGAACGGCTCGTGCCCAGCACTTTTGTTCAGCAGCTTTATAAGGATGGGCTCGTAAAATCAATGCGATTCGTTCGCTATTCGATGCCGGACGACATCGCCAACGCTTTGGGCAAGGATGTGTACACGCCGCACGTGCAAGAAGTGGAATTGGTTGTCAAGGCAAAACGAAGGCACGCCCTGCCGAAGCTCGGCGGAATCACCGATCTCCTTGGCGGGACGAAGAACTTCTCCGATGTGGTTTCGATCAAGGACTGGGACTACGACACCATCAAACTTGAAATGGAGTTTGGCGGTCGCAGACGCACGATCGAACTCGACAAGCCGTTCAAAGCGACGCCCAACCTTGACATCACCGAGAACGTCACAGTCGGGCTGGACGGTCACCCGGTTTGGTCCGGTCTGGTAAACGAAGCAGCGCAATTCAGCGTTGACCTCTTAAGTCATGCCGACTTCAAACTGAAGCTCGACACAAATCTGACCAACGTAATCGAGGCAACGCCGCTGCCGGTGGCGGCGGTCGTAGCGCCTGCTTACTTCGAGGTGCCTCCGGCTGTAGCGGAAGGTATTGGGGACACTGCATGACTTTCGCTAAGTTCTCGGTATGGAACATACTGAAATCACAGTGGGCTTCGATGCGAAGCTATGGAAGCTCCAGAACTAACCGCACTGAAGTCGCTTTGCTGTTTGTCGCGCCCTCGCTCCTTCCACTTGCACAATACATGACGGACGCGAAGACGCTATCGGGCGATGTGATCTCGACGGTTGTTTCGGCCGCTTCAATCTTCGCCGGATTGCTCCTTAACCTTCTTGTTCTGCTCTACTCGTTCGTAACAGCAAATGAGTCGCCTGACATTACCGCACGAGACGCATCGACAGAAGTAACTTTGGTAAGGCAGACATTCAATAACGTCTCGTTCGCAATCGTCGTGAGCGTGCTCTTGGTGGTCAGCGCACTGGGCACCGTTTCGCAGCACGGTGCACTGGTGCGTCCCGCCGAAATGGTCATGTATTACTTTGGCGCAATGCTGATGCTGCTTGTGCTGCAAATCTTGAAGCGGGTCCACGCGCTTATGGAATTCCGAATTGACGTGAAGACACGTGCCGTTTCCAAAAAGAGCGGGCTCTAGGAGGAGCCGACCTTGCTGTGCTGGGACAATGCTGGGACAATCGGCCTGCAAAACCCAGTCAGAAGCTTCACCTGCCCTTGCCGGAGCCCCGCGCCACAAAGCTTCCGCAACAGCACGCCCGATTCGTGCCACGTCTTGAAACGCCGATGGCACGTCTGATACGACGGATATTTGCGCGGCAGCGTGGACCACGACGCACCGCTGTACATCACCCAGAGCACACCGTTGAGCACGGCGCGGGTATTGGCGAGGGGCCGTCCACGCAGCTCCGAACGCGGGCGCAGTTCGGGAAGCAGCGGAGCGACCATCTGCCATTCTTCGTCGGACATGTCGCGGTAGGGCTTCACGGTAATTTCTCCAATTTGCTGACTGAAAACTGGTACCGACGATACCGAGTCCCCGAAAGCCAGCAAATCAGAGAGGTCCGAATCTTGAAAAAGCCGCAAAAGCCTTATGCCGATTGGCTGATCACAGAATTTTGATTCTCGTATTAGGTCAGCGAAATATCCGTGACGCGCCGTGGCGCTTCCAGGTACTCCTTCGACTGCATCTCGACGATGCGCGAGACAGTGCGCGCGAACTCGTTGGCCATCGGCCCTTCGACATACAGTTCCTCCGCAGGCACCGCCGCCGACATCAGGAGCTTGACCTTGTGGTCGTAGAACACGTCGATGAGCCATGTGAAGCGGCGCGCCTCGGATGCCATGCGCGGCGTCATCTGCGGCACATCGGACAGGATCACCGCGTGAAAGCGGTTCGCCAGTTCGAGATAATCGTTCTGCGAGCGCGGCCCGCCGCACAGCGTGGCGAAGTCGAACCACACGACGCCGTCGGCACGGCGCAACGCCTTGATCTCGCGCTTTTCGATATGCAGGATCGGGCTCTCGTCGGGCACGGCGGCGAGCTTCGCGTAATCCGCGCGCAACGCCTTGTCGGCGGCTGCGCCGAGCGGCGTGTGATACGCCTTCACTTGAGACAGCGTGCGCTTGCGATAGTCGGTGCCTGAATCGACGTTGAGCACGTCGAGATGCTCCTTGATGAGCTCGATCGCGGGCAGCAGACGATCGCGATGCAGCCCTTCCGGATAGAGCGTGTCCGGCTGGTAATTGGACGTCATCACGAACTGCACGCCGTTCTTGAAAAGCCGGTCGAGCAGGCGATAGAGAATCATCGCATCGGCGATGTCGGAGACGTGGAACTCGTCGAAGCAGATCAGCCGGAAGCGTTTGGCGATGCGTCTGGCGAGTTCGTCGAGCGGATCGGCTTGGCCCTTCAGCTCCTCCAGCTCGCGATGCACTTCGCGCATGAACTCGTGAAAATGCAGGCGCGTCTTGCGCTGCACGGGCACGATCGCGTAGAAGCTGTCCATCAGAAAGCTTTTGCCGCGCCCGACGCCGCCCCACATGTAGACACCGCGCGGCAAGTCCGGACGTACGAGAAACTTCTTGAGCGCATTGGAGCGGCGCGCCTTGTATGCGACCCATTCCTCGTAGCACTGCTGCAGGCGCGCGACCGCCGCGAGCTGCGCCTCGTCCGATTGATAACCCCGCGTGCGCAGTTCGTTTTCGTAGTATTCGGTGACGTTCATCTTCTGCCGTATGAAGTGACGAAGGCGAGCGGTTTGATCCGCTCGCCTTCGTGTGCGATGCCTGCCCGAAGCCGAGCTTGATTACATGTTCAGCGCGCGCTTGTCGACGGCGAGCGCCGCTTCACGCATCACTTCCGACAGCGACGGATGCGGATGGCAAATGCGGCCGATATCTTCGGACGCCGCCTTGAACTCCATCGCCACCACCGCTTCCGCGATCAGATCCGATGCGTCCGCGGCGATCACGTGCACGCCGAGGATTTCATCGGTCTTCGCGTCGGCGATCATCTTGACGAAGCCTTCTGCCTTGCCGATACCCAGCGCGCGGCCGTTGGCCATCATCGGGAACTGGCCGGTCTTGATCTCGCGGCCTTCGGCCTTGAGTTGCTGTTCGGTCTTGCCGACCCACGCGATTTCCGGTTCCGTGTAGATGACCCACGGCACGCAGTTGTAGTCGATGTGCGGCTTCTGACCGTCGATGATTTCCGCCACCGCCACGCCTTCGTCTTCCGCCTTGTGCGCGAGCATCGGGCCGCGAACGACGTCACCGATTGCGTACACGTTCGGCACGCTCGTCGCGCAATGGTCGTCCACGTCGATGAAACCGCGCTCGTTGGCCTTCAGGCCGATGCTTTCCAGGCCGAGGTTATCGGTGTTCGGCACGCGGCCGATCGACACGATCAGGCGATCCGCTTCCAGCGTCTGCGCGTTGCCCGTGCTGTCCGTATAAGCGATCGACACGCTCTCGTCCGACGTCTTCACTTCACCGATCTTCACGCCGAGGTGAATATCGAGGCCCTGCTTCTTGAACTGCTTCGCGGCTTCCTTCGCGAGCGACTCGTCCGCCGCGCCGAGGAATTGCGGCAGCGCTTCGAGCACGGTCACTTCCGCGCCGAGACGACGCCACACCGAGCCGAGTTCCAGACCGATCACGCCCGCGCCGATGACAGCCAGCTTCTTCGGCACCGCGTCGAACGACAGCGCGCCTTCGTTGTCCGCGACGATCTTGTTATCGACCGGAATGTTCGGCAGATGACGCGCCTTCGAGCCCGTCGCGATGATCACGTTCTTCGCCGTGACGACTTCCGTTTCGCCTTCGCCCGACACTTCGATCTGCACGCCGGCAGCATTCTTGCCGGTGAACTTGCCATGACCCTTGAGCCACGTGATCTTGTTCTTGCGGAACAGGAACTCGATGCCCTTCGTCATCTTCTCGACGATGCCGTCCTTGCGGGCCAGCATCTTCGACACGTCGAGCTTCACGTCCGACACGCTGATGCCGTGATCGGCCAGATGCTTCGACGCATTTTCGAATTCTTCCGACGACGCGAGCAGCGCCTTCGACGGAATGCAGCCCACGTTCAGGCACGTGCCGCCGAGCTTGAGCGCGCCGGCCGGGTTCTTCCACTTCTCGATACACGCAACCGTCTTGCCGAGCTGCGCTGCGCGAATCGCCGCGATATAGCCGCCCGGGCCCGCGCCGATCACGACTACATCAAATTCCTTGGACATGACTTTCCTTTGGGGTCTATCTCCGCTCATGCGGAGCAGCCTCGTGCGGTGCGCGCGAGCCTATCGCGCGCACCGAGGCGAAATGCTTTTCTTACAGGTCCAGCAGCAGACGGGCCGGATCTTCCAGCGCGTCCTTCATCGCGACCAGCGACAGCACGGCTTCGCGGCCGTCGATGATGCGGTGGTCGTACGACAGCGCCAGGTAGTTCATCGGACGGATCACGATCTGGCCGTTCTCGACGACCGCGCGTTCCTTCGTGGCGTGCACGCCGAGAATCGCGGACTGCGGCGGGTTGATGATCGGCGTCGACAGCATCGAGCCGAACACGCCGCCGTTGGAGATGGAGAACGTGCCGCCGGTCATTTCTTCGATCGACAGCTTGCCGTCCTTCGCCTTCTGGCCGAATTCGGCGATCTTCTTTTCGATGTCGGCGAGGCTCATCTGATCCGCGTTGCGCAGGATCGGCACGACCAGGCCGCGCGGCGAACCGACCGCGATACCGATGTCGAAGTAGCCGTGATAGACGATGTCGTTACCGTCGATCGACGCGTTCACGAGCGGGAATTTCTTCAGCGCGTGCACGGCCGCCTTCACGAAGAACGACATGAAGCCGAGCTTCACGCCGTGTTCCTTCTCGAAGCGGTCCTTGTACTTGTTGCGCAGATCCATGACCGGCGCCATGTTGACTTCGTTGAACGTCGTCAGGATGGCGTTGGTTTGCTGCGATTCGAGCAGACGCTCGGCGATACGCGCACGCAGACGCGACATCGGCACGCGCTGTTCCGGGCGGTCCTTCAGCCACTGATCGGCCGATGCCGGCGCGCTGACTTGCGGCAGCGCGGGCTTCGCGGCGCGCGCGGGCGCGGCGGCCGGAGCCGGTGCAGCAGCCTTGGCAGGCGCCGGAGCCGATGCTGAAGCGGCGAGCGCGTCGCCCTTCGTGATGCGGCCGTCGCGGCCCGAACCCGAAACCTGATCCGCCGACACGCCCTTCTCGGCCAGAATCTTCGTCGCGGCCGGCGACGACGCGCCACCGGTCGCGCCCGTCGACGCTTGCGCAGCAGCCGGAGCAGCGGCGGCCGCAGTCGTTTCCGCGACCGGCGCGGGTTTCACTTCGGAGTCCCCGGCAGCGGCGACAGCTTCGCCTGCTTTCGCTTCGGTGTCGATCTTCGCGATGAGTTCGTCGGCGGTGACGATATCGCCGTCGTGCTTGATCACTTGCGCCAGCACGCCAGCCGAGGGCGCGGGCACTTCGAGTACGACCTTGTCGGTCTCGATTTCAATCAGGATTTCGTCCTGGGCGACAGCCTCGCCCGGCTTCTTCTTCCATTGCAGCATGGTCGCTTCCGAGACCGACTCGGAAAGCTGGGGAACCTTGACTTCTACGATAGCCATTTCTGTATGTCCTAATGCGTGTCTGTGTGTTCGAGCGAGGGACCGGGGAGCCGCCGTTACGCAAACGGCTGAGCCGGTCCCATCGAGCAATGCTTACTTCGCGATGACTTGCGCGCCCTTCAGGCGGCCGAACGCGCCTTCCACGAGCGCCTTCTGCTGCTCGTAGTGCTTCGCGTAGTAGCCGACTGCCGGCGATGCCGAAGCCGGACGGCCGCTGTAGGCCAGCTTCATGCCTTCGCGCATGCCTTCGCGCAGATGGTGCTCCACATAGAACCAGGCGCCCTGGTTCTGCGGCTCGTCCTGCACCCAGACCACTTCGGTCGCGTTTTCGAACTTCTTGATTTCCGCGTCGAACTGCTTGTGCGCGAACGGATACAACTGCTCGATACGCACGATGGCGACGTCGTTGCTCTTCGCTTCGCGCCGATGCGCGACGATGTCGTAATACACGCGGCCCGAACACACGATCACGCGCTTGACCTTCTTCGGCTCGATTGCTTCGTCGACTTCGCCGATGACCGGCTGGAACGAGCCCTTCGCCAGTTCCGACAGATCCGACACGGCTTCCTTGTGACGCAGCAGCGACTTCGGCGTGGCGATGATCAGCGGCTTGCGGAACAGGCGGATCATCTGACGGCGCAACAGATGGAAGATCTGCGCCGGCGTGGTCGGCTGAACCACTTGCATGTTGTGATCCGCGCACAGTTGCAGGAAGCGCTCGATGCGCGCCGACGAGTGCTCCGGACCCTGGCCTTCGTAACCGTGCGGCAGCATCATCGTGAGACCGGAGACGCGTCCCCACTTCACTTCGCCCGACGAGATGAACTGGTCGATCACGACCTGCGCGCCGTTCACGAAGTCGCCGAACTGCGCTTCCCACGCGACGAACGTGTTCGGCTCGGCCGTCGAATAGCCGTACTCGAAGCCGAGGACCGCTTCTTCGGACAGCACGGAGTCGATCACCGTGAACTTGGCCTGGCCTTCCGCGATGTTCTGCAGCGGAATGTAGGTGCCGTCGTTCCAGCGCTCGCGGTTCTGATCGTGCAGCACCGCGTGGCGGTGCGTGAACGTGCCGCGGCCCGAATCCTGACCGGTCAGACGCACGGCGTAGCCCGACGCCACCAGCGATGCGAACGCGAGGTGCTCGCCCATGCCCCAGTCGAGCTTGGATTCGCCCAGACCCATCGCGCGGCGGTCGTTGATCACGCGCTCGACCAGCGGGTGAACCTTGAAGTTCTCGGGGATCGTCGTGAGGCGTTCGGCGAGGCGCTTCAGTTCGGCGAGCGGAACCGCCGTATCAGCCGCGTCGGTCCACTTGCGGTTCAGGAACGGCACCCAGTCGACCGCGTACTTGCTCTTGTAGTTCGAGAGTACCGGATCGATCGTGTGATGGCCTTCGTCCATCGCCTGGCGATATTCCTTGACGAAGCTGTCCGCGTCTTCCGCCGTAATCACGCCTTGCTGCACGAGCCTTTCCGCGTAGACGGCGCGCGTGCCCGGATGCTTCGCGATGGTCTTGTACATCAGCGGCTGCGTGACCGCCGGCGTGTCTTGCTCGTTGTGGCCGAGCTTGCGGAAGCAGATGATGTCGACGACCACGTCCTTGTGGAACTTCATGCGGAAGTCGATTGCAAGCTGCGTCGCGAGCACGACGGCTTCGGGATCGTCGCCATTCACGTGCAGCACCGGCGCCTCGATCATCTTGACGACGTCCGAGCAGTACAGCGTCGAGCGCGCATCGCGCGGGTCCGACGTGGTGAAGCCGATCTGGTTGTTGATGACGATATGCAGAGTGCCGTGCGTGCCGTAACCGCGCGTCTGCGCGAGGTTCAGCGTTTCCATCACGACGCCCTGGCCTGCGAAGGCCGCGTCGCCGTGCACTTGCACCGGCAGCACTTGCAGGCCTTCTTCGTCGCCGCGGCGATCCATACGCGCCTTGGCCGAGCCTTCGACCACCGGATTGACGATTTCCAGGTGCGAGGGATTGAACGCGAGCGACAGGTGAACCGGGCCGCCTTCGGTCGAGACATCCGACGAGAAGCCCTTGTGATACTTCACGTCGCCGGCCGGCAGGTCATCGACGTGCTTGCCTTCGAATTCGGCGAAGAGGTCCGCCGGCATCTTGCCGAGCGTATTGACCAGCACGTTCAGACGCCCACGGTGCGCCATGCCGATGACGATTTCCTGCACGCCGCTCGCGCCGCCGTGACGGACGACTTCGTCCATCGAAGCGATGAAGCTCTCGCCGCCTTCCAGCGAGAAACGCTTCTGGCCGACATACTTGGTGTGCAGGAAACGCTCGAGGCCTTCGGCGGCCGTCAGGCGATTCAGGATGTGCTTCTTCTTGTCGTTCGAGAAGTTCGGCGTCGAGCGGATCGACTCGAGCTTCTCCTTCCACCAGCGCTTCTGCTCGGGATCGCTGATGTACATGAATTCAGCGCCGATCGTGCCGCAGTACGTGTCGCGCAGCGCCTTGACGATGTCGCGCAGCGACGCCTGCTCGAAACCGAAGTACAGGTTGTTCGCGTTGAACACCTGATCCATGTCGGCTTCGGTGAAGTCGTAGAAGCCGGGTTCGAGTTCGGGAATCGCGGGACGCTCGCGGCGCTTGAGCGGATCGAGGTTCGCCCACTGCGTGCCGAGGAATCGATACGCGCCAATCAGCGATTGAACGTAGACCTGCTTGCGTGCGGTGGTGAGGTCGCCGGTGCTTTCGCGCGGCAGAAAGGCGTTCGCCTTCGCGCGCTGGGCGAAAGATTCGACGATGGGGCCGTGAGCCACGTCGTTGTGAGCCGTGCCGTCGGATGCGGGCACGTTCTGCAACGCGTCGAAATAGGCGCGCCAGGTCTCGGGCACTGACGCGGGATTATCGAGATATTGCTCGTACAACTCTTCGACGTACGGAGCATTACCGCCGAACAGATAAGAGTTCGACTGGAATTGCTTCATCATTTTACGCTCA